>Ga0315905_10008397_pt1 | contig 10446 bp, 9 predicted proteins | sample LakEriMetagenome_5_FD_203522 | JGI IMG/M metagenome (GOLD analysis project Ga0315905, IMG submission 203522) | Freshwater fungal communities from buoy surface, Lake Erie, Ohio, United States - Buoy 4 MA121 | ecosystem: Environmental > Aquatic > Freshwater > Lake | place: USA: Lake Erie, Ohio... | reverse complement strand
AAGCGCGCGACCGTCGATTCGGTGGCCTGAGCCCCGAAGCCTGATCGGTCCGCCACATGGGGAAGGGCACGATCCATCGCGACGAAGGGATCGTGCTGCGTACCTACAAACTCGGTGAAGCCGATCGCATCGTCGTCTTTCTGACCAAAGCGCGTGGCAAAGTGCGCGCAGTGGCCAAAGGCGTGCGCAAAACGAAATCAAAGTTCGGGTCCAGGCTCGAACCGATGAGCCATTGCGTGCTGCAGTTTTACGAGGGACGCGAACTCGACATCGTGACCCAAGCCGAAAGCATCGATAACTTTCGGTCGGTGCGTGAAGACCTTGACCGCATCGGTCGAGGCGTCTCAATGCTGGAAGTCGCCGACCAACTCGCGCAAGAGGGAGAGGTCAACCTGCAGCTCTATCGCATGCTGCTCGGCGCATTGCGAACGCTCGAGACATCAACCTCGCCGTTAGTGACTCCGGCGTTCTATTGGAAAGTGTTAGCGCTCGAGGGATATCGCCCCGAGGTCGAGGTCTGTGTGCAGTGCGGTGCAGACGACACCCCATTGGTCGCATTTGATGTCGAAAGCGGGGGTCTGTTGTGTCGTACCTGCCGACGCGGTACGCCCGTATCGGCCGATGCGGTCGTGATGATGCGGCAAATTTTGGGTGGGGGACTCAACGATGCGCTGGTCGCCGGGGAATCGCCCGACGCTGCCATGGTGGTTCACGAGGTCGATCAACTGGCAACCCGTGCGGTGGAACACCACCTTGAGCGCCGCCTCCGATCGGTGAACGTGCTCGATCACTGATGGAAGGTGGGTGGTTGAGGCGCATATCGCTTCCCGCCCCTGATACCTTCGCCCCTTCGAAGGCCGCATCACTCGGGGGACGAAATGACTAGCACGACCACCGCACAATCCGGAACAAATCACGCGAGTCCACGACCGCTTGAAGGGCTCCGCGTTGTCGACCTCACCGTTATTAATGGCGAGTTGTGTCCGAGACTGCTTTGCGATCTTGGCGCCGAGGTCATCAAGGTCGAACCGCCCGAAGGTTCGCCGGCTCGCCACTACGCGCCCATGCGCAAGGGAATCTCGCTGTCCTTTGCGGTGAACAATGCAGGGAAGTTGGGCGTAGCGCTCGATCTCAGCGCTGCGGCCGATGTCGCCAAGTTGCATGAACTTCTTGACCATGCCGACGTTGTCGTGACCTCGGGGCCCGAGGTCGCTCCTGGCCTTTCGGTGCAGATGGTCGCCGAGAATCATCCGCATCTCGTTGTTGCTGCGGTGACCCCCTACGGCCTCACTGGTCCGTGGGCGGGCCGAGTCATTACTGATCAGGTTCTCTCAGCGACCGGTGGCATGACCTTCAAGGCCGGAGCGCTGAACCGCGAACCGCTTCCCGCTCCGAGTCAGTTCAGCAACGATGTTGCTGCTTCAGTGGCCACTTGGGCTGCACTGTGCGCTCTGTGGCAACGAGAAGAAACCGGTACCGGTCAGCTGCTCGACATTTCGCTCAACGAATCTTTGTCGCAATGTGCCGACTGGTCGCTTCCGAACTACACGGCGCGGGTACTTGCCGGAAATAACTTTCCTGAATTCCGAGCCGGTTCTGGTCCGGTGTATCCGATCTTCAAATGTCGCGACGGTTATGTTCGCCTCATTGTGCTCAGTCCTCCGCAATGGCGCGAGATGCGCGCCTGGCTTGGCGAACCTGAGTATTTGCAGGACGAGGAATACGAATCTTTCCCTGGTCGATTCGCTATTGCCGACGCGATTCTCAATCCTTTGTACGAAGAGCTCTTTGCCGAACTTTCGGTCGAGGAAGTTTCCGCCAAGGCGCAAAAACGAGGCATTGTCTGTACGCCGGTGTACGACGCTCCTCGCGCGCTGTCGAATGAACATTTCGATTCGCGTGGAACATTCCAGTCCATGGAACTTGCTCCTGGTGTGGTCGCCCAAATGGCTTCTGGATATTTCGAATTCAATGGCAACCGTGTCGGTCCGCAAACACCGCCGCCTTCGATCGGCCAACATAACGAGCAGGTCTTTGCATCGCTCGGCGAGAAGCGAACGGCAAAAGCGAAGAGTATGCCGTCGTTGCCACTCGCGGGGCTTCGTGTCATGGACTTTGGTCAAGGTGCGGTGGGTGTCGAAGCCGGTCGACTCTTTGGCGAATACGGCGCCGATGTCATCAAGATCGAAACTCGTTCGCATTACGACTTCATTCGTGTCGTCACCGGAACCGAGATGGGACCTTCATTCGCATCGTCGAGTCGTTCGAAGCGTGGCTTTGGAGTGAATGCAAAGTTCCCCGAGGGCCGTCAGCTTCTTCTCGATCTGGTGAAAGAGTCCGACGTTGTCATTGAAAACGTCACCACTGGCGCAATGGACTCGTTAGGCATCGGTTACGCAGATCTCTCTGCGGCCAATCCCGGCGTTGCCATGGTGGCCAGCCAACTCATGGGTTCTCGTGGCGTGTGGGCGCATTGGCGTGGTTACGGTCCGAGCACGCAAGCTCCTGGTGGCGTTTCGTTCTTGTGGTCGTATGAAAACGAAGACGAGCCCGCCGGCACTGCATCGGTCTTCCCTGACCATTTCGTTGGTCGGCTGTCGGCGTGTGGCGCACTCGCCACCCTCATTGGTCGCTCTCGCGGCACGGTCCCTGGCGGACACATTGAAATCGCGCAGTGCGAAGCGGTGGTCGGCTCGATCGCCGACTTGCTGGCTGCTGAGTCCATCGAGCCCGGTTCTGTTCGCCCTATGGGTGTTCATTCTGAGCAAGCGGCGCCTGGCGCGATGTATCGCTGCGCAACCGAGATCGATGCGACCGGCAATGAGAATGCCGAAATGTGGGTTGCTATTAGTTGTCGCGACGATGCCGATTGGACCGCACTTTGTGGCGTGATTGGTCAACCGGCACTGGCAACTGATGCTCGCTATCTGACCTTCGCCGATCGCACTGCCGCAGCCGCCGAGCTCGATGCGATCATCGGCGAGTGGGCAATGTCACGCAATCGTTTCGAGATTGCCGATGCATGTCAGGCCGTTGGAGTTCCTGCTGGCCCAATGCTGACATCGCCTGATCTCCTTGTGAATGAGCATTTCATCGAACGCGGATTCCTTGTCGAAATCGATCAGCCTGGCGTTGGCGTCTTCACGCTTGAAGGCCCCGCATTCATTGCCAGCGGCATGAGTGAACCGGTTGAAACGCCGGCCCCGTGGCTTGGTGAACACAGCGTTGCGATTTGTCGAGATCTCCTCGGCCGTGACGAGGCATCAATCGATGACTTGATCGCACGCGGCATCGTGGAAGTGACACCTCCTGCTGGCAAGTAACCTCACCGGTTATGCCAGTCGAGTCATCGGTACCCAATGACGTCTCCTTGATGGAGAAGGTCGTCAACCTGTCCAAGCGTCGCGGCTTTGTGTTCCCCTCAGCCGAGATCTACGGCGGGTTTCGCTCCACGTATGACTACGGCCCCATCGGGGTGCAACTGCTTCGCAATGTGAAGGACGCATGGTGGCGTTCGATGGTGCAAATGCGCGACGACGTCGTCGGCCTCGATGCATCGATCCTTTCGCCGCCGGCCGTCTGGGAAGCCTCCGGCCATCTCAAGAACTTCACTGATCCGCTTGTTGATTGTCGCAAATGTCATGAGCGTTTCCGCGAGGACCAACTTGTCGACCCCACGACCTGTCCGTCGTGCGGCGAAAAGGACTCCTTCACCGAGGCACGCAATTTCAACTTGATGTTCAAAACACACGCTGGTCCCGTCGAATCCGATGCGGCAGTGGCGTACCTCCGTCCTGAAACTGCACAGGGCATGTTCATCAACTTCTCGAACGTGCTGCAGACCAGTCGCAAGAAGCCACCGTTCGGTATTGCGCAGATCGGCAAGTCATTTCGAAATGAAATCACACCCGGAAACTTTGTCTTCCGTACGCGTGAGTTCGAACAGATGGAACTCGAGTTCTTTGTTCCGCCGGAAGATGCGCAGAAGTGGTACGAGTACTGGTGTGCCGAGCGTTATCGCTGGTACATCGACCTCGGAATACCCGAGAGCCGACTTCGTATGCGTCCTCACGATGCCGACGAACTCAGTCACTATTCATCGGGCACCTCCGATGTCGAGTTTCTTTTCCCTTGGGGCTGGGGCGAGCTTGAAGGTGTCGCCAACCGCGGTGACTTCGACCTCACCCAGCACTCGGAACATTCGGGCGAAAAGCTTGAGTACTTCGATCAAGGCGCGAATATCCGCTATCGCCCGCATGTCATCGAGCCTGCGGCCGGTGCCACTCGCACGATGATGGCGTTCTTGCTCGCCTCCTACGACGAAGAAGATGTTCGCGGCGAAGTTCGCACGGTGCTGCGTCTGCATCCACGTCTTGCTCCCTACAAGGTGGCGGTCCTTCCGCTTTCGAAGAAGGACGAACTGACGCCCGTCGCCCGTGAGGTGCTCGGAATGCTTCAGCCCCTCATGATGTGTGATTACGACGAAACCCAGGCCATTGGTCGGCGCTATCGCCGCCAGGACGAACTCGGCACCCCATTTTGCGTCACGGTCGATTTCGACACCCTCGAGGACCAAGCGGTCACCGTTCGTGAACGAGATTCAATGGAACAAGAACGCATCGCCATCACCGATCTACCCGGGTATCTGTTGCCCCGGTTGGTCTGACCATTCTCGCTGCTACCGTCCGGCCCGGAGGCATACGTGGGCATTCAGGACGATGACATCGCAGCGGTACGGAATGCCACTGACATCGTCGCGGTCATCTCCGAGCATGTTCAGCTGAAACGAGTCGGTCGGCGCTGGCAGGGCCTCTGCCCATTCCACCAAGAGAAGTCGGGTTCATTCTCAGTTAATGCCGAGGAGAAGCTCTATTACTGCTTCGGGTGTGGCGCAAAAGGCGATGTCATTACGTTTGTGCGCGAGGTCGAGCATCTCGACTTTGTCGGAGCAGTTGAAAAGCTCGCCGTGAAATCTGGCGTCACGCTTCGCTATACCGATGAGGGTCAGAACGAAGGGCGCAAGCGTCGTACCAAGTTGCTCGATGCCATTTCGAAAGCGAGCGACTGGTATCACGACCGGCTGCTTTCATCGCCCGACGCGGCAGCAGCGCGCGGCTATCTACGTTCCCGCGGTCTCGATGGCGACGATGTTCGAAACTTCGGTATCGGATGGGCACCCGAGGGTTGGGACGAACTCGCTCGTGCAATCAAAGTTCCCGACGACGTCTTTGTTGAAGCCGGTTTGGGTTTCATCAACAGTCGCAATCGTCCCACCGACGCGTTTCGCGGGCGCATCATGTTCCCTATCCACGATGTCGCCGGAGCAAATGTCGGTTTCGGTGGGCGCATTATGCCTGGTGTCGACGGAGCGAAGTACAAGAACTCTGTCGATAGTCCGATCTACAGCAAGTCAAAGTTGCTCTACGGCCTCCACATGGCGAAAGCCGACATCGTAAAGGCCGATGAAGCGATCATCTGCGAGGGCTACACCGACGTTATTGGTTTCTTTAAAGCGGGTATGCCTCGCGCTGTTGCAACCTGCGGAACTGCTCTTACCGAAGATCATGTGAAGTTGTTGCGCAGTTTTGCCCAGCGCGTTGTACTTGCCTTCGATGCTGATGCTGCTGGTCAGAATGCTGCAGCGCGCGTCTACACCTGGGAAAAGCAGTACGACCTCGATGTTGCTGTTGCGGTTTTCCCCGGCGGTGCCGATCCCGCTGATCTCGCACAGTCCGATCCCGAAGCGCTCGCCGCTGCAATCGCCGAGGCAAAACCGTTCTTGAAGTTCCGACTCGACCGAGTTCTTGATTCGTCACCGCTCGATACTCCTGAACATCGCGCTCGTGCTGCCGACGCTGCGATGGCAGTTGTACTCGAACATCCCAGCGACATTGTTCGCGATCAGTACTTGCTCGAGGTCGCCGCTCGTCTGCGACTCGACCCCGACCAGTTACGGAATCGTCGACCAACTCCTGGCGGCGGGGGATCAGGGCCTGGTTCTCGCTCAAACACATCGGCAACACGTCCGCAGAGCCCATCGCAACCGCTTGTGCATCGCGACACTGCCGCTACCGAAGCGCTCCGCCATCTCATTTGGGATCCCGAGTCGATTACGCCTCTGCTCGACGAGGTTCTCTTTCCCGATCGGCTCGCGGCGACGGCCTATCGGGCGCTACTGGCAACTGCTTCGGTCGCCGACGCCATCGAGATGGCCGCTGCCGACGATCCCGTTGCAGGCAATCTCCTGCAACGTCTTGCCGTCGAAGAACCCGAGTCAACCGTACAGAGCGTGATGATCCGACTCGTTGACGACGCCGCGAACGCGTCGATGGCTGCACTTCAAGCCGAAGCCCGAGTCGCGGCTGATCCCTTCGCTGTAGGCGAAGCCATTCGCTGGCTTAACCTTCGAATCATGGATCTGCGTGAGCAAGAAGGTTCGCTCAATGAAGACATGGAAGCGATGTACGACCTGCTGGCTTGGCTGACCGATCCTGAGAACGATGCAGTTGCCCACGATGAGGTTCGTCATGTCTGACTCATCCGGTGCATTAGATTCGTTAGCCGAGTCTTCGTTTGGTGGTAGTCCCACGGGCGACGCTGCGTTCGAACGGCTTGTCAAACGTGGCTTGGCGGCACCCGATCTTGTTGTCTCTGGCGATGAAGCCATCGAAGCGCTTATCGATGTCGATCCAACACCAGAAGCAATCGAAAAACTTCGTCTGCGTCTTGCTGAACACGGCATCACGCTCGACGATGCGGTTCCTGTTGCCGAAGAGATCGACGCGCTCGACGACGCCGACAGTGGTGGCGATATCGAAGAAGTCGTCATCATCGCTCACGACCCACTGCTCGACGATCTCGAAGACGACGACCTCGTTGAGCGTCGGATGCGCGCCCGATTCCGGCCATCAACCAAAGCCACAATGCGACTCAATTCTCAATCGGGCGGCACTTCTGATCCTGTCCGGATGTACATGCGCGAGATCGGGCGCGTCTCGCTACTGACGGGCCCCGAAGAAGTTGTGCTGGCCAAGCAGATCGAACGAGGAACAGCGGCGTCGGAGCGGCTGGCGGATCTCGCTGCAGAAGGTTCGCTCGATGCCCTCGAACCAGCAGAACGCACGCAACTGAAGCGACTTGCTCGCAAAGGTGAAGATGCAAAAGCAGAACTCACCCAGGCCAATCTGCGTCTCGTCGTCTCAATCGCGAAGCGCTACGCGGGCGGCGGAGCAATGCAACTTCTTGATCTCATTCAAGAAGGAAACCTTGGGCTTATGCGAGCAGTCGAGAAGTTCGACTGGACGAAGGGGTTCAAGTTCTCGACCTATGCCACGTGGTGGATTCGCCAAGCCATCACTCGGGCAATCGCTGATCAGGCTCGAACAATTCGCATCCCTGTCCACATGATGGAAGCGATCAACAAACAGATTCGAGTCTCGCGAGAGATGACTCAACAACTTGAACGTGAACCAACCGACGAAGAACTTGCTGCCCGGCTGGAGTATCCGGTCGAGAAGGTGCGCGAATTGAAGCGCTTTGCGATCGATCCACTGTCGCTTGATTCGCCGCTGCGTGAAGGAGAGGATTCAAGCCTCTCCGACATCATCGAAGATCACCGACTTGAGACTCCCGCCGACGCTGCGACTCGGCACATGCTCAACGAAGCGATCGAGGAAGCTCTCGACGAACTCAGTGATCGTGAACGTGAACTTCTCCGTATGCGATTTGGGCTCGACGATGGTCAGCCCCGCACCCTTGAGGAAGTCGGACACCAGTTTGGTGTCACTCGCGAGCGAATTCGCCAGATCGAGACGAAAACATTGGCGAAGCTTCGCAACCCTCAGCACAGTCAGCGTTTGCGCGACTACTTCGAGGTCGACTGATGAAGCAGGTTCTTTTGGTGGGGTCGCTGGCGGTCGTCGTCTCGGTAGTGGCCCTGGTGCTAGCGGCACGCCGGCGCCAGCCTGAACCGTCTTGGGAACCGGGCCTCGAGTTCAACCCTGATTTCGATCTGACCCCCGAGGAAATCATGGCCGACATCAGGGGAGAGTCGCCCACTGCCTGATCGGCTCGACCCGGGGCGTGCCGAGCCGGCTGGCGATGCTCGGACGAGGGGTATCGGGGCCGCTGCTATCCTCACCTTTCCTTTCCGGGGTAGCTCAGCTGGCAGAGCATCTGACTGTTAATCAGAGGGTCGTGGGTTCGAGCCCCACCCCCGGAGCCAAAGTTCGATGCGTGTTTAGGTCCATCTGTGATTCACTTTCGCCATGGTTGACAGCAGCGGAGGATTCACTCGTCGGAAGGTTCTCGCAGGGCTCGGCGGTGCCGGGGTCTTGGTCGCAGCAATGGAGATCCCCCTCGCATCGGGTGCGGGAGCGAGGTCCACGTCTGGAGCGAACGATGTCGTTCCCGAAACTCCCGAGATTGTGCTCGCCGACGTTCGAGTTCGTTCAGTGTTCGACGCCGATGGATCGGTGTCGGGTCATGTGCTGCTCGCCGATGTAGTTGACGTGGACGGATCGAGGATTGGTTCGTTCACCGGCACAGCGATGGGGGGTCGACTTATGGTCCATGAAGCGATAGTCGGAGATTCGATGCTCATTGGAATGGGATCGACAGAAAAGTTTGCAGTGGTCGGAGCGACTGGCGCCTATGCCGGCTGCACCGGTGGCTACGTCATCGAGATGACAAACGACGAACACGGCGCCGAAACCCGCGGCCGTCTCAAGTTCGGAGAATGAACGGATAACAGGAGCAGATCATGTCCAGCGGAATCTTCGTCAAATTCTCGACCTTCAACGGTGGGTCGACCAATGCGTCTTACCGCAATCAGTTCGAGGCGGCTCGAATTACATGGGGCGTTGACAATCCCATCCCTCAAGGTGACGTCGGGATCCCAGGTGTGGGTAAGTCGACTCCGCGAGTCTTCGATTTGAAACTCGCCTATCAGGTGGGATTCACCGATATCGGTCTGGCCTCTGCGAAGGAGACCGCTATCCCGACGATCAACATTGAGCTTGTTGCACTCGCCGGAGGCGCGGCTCCCAAGAAGATCCTCCGTTTCGACCTCACGGGTACGTACATCACGTCGTTTGGGCTCGCAGACGACACGGGTGTTGGTGACGACCTGCTCACCGTTACTCTCGCTCCTTCAAAGGTGCTTTGGTCGCAGTTCATCTACAACCCAGGTGGAACGCTCACCTCAACCAAGACAGCAACCTTCGACTTCGTACGGAACACGTTCAGTTAGTCCTGGTTCGCTGTTGCTCACGGCCGAGATCGCCGTTCCGGCTACGGTTCATCGCCTCGGGGGCGGTAGCTCAGTGGTCAGAGCGCGGGACTCATAATCCCTTGGTCGTGGGTTCGATCCCCACCCGCCCCACCACCTGTTTGTTCGTGAGCGTTTGTGTTTGGAGGACCTGCGGTGAACCCAGTGTTCGCAGAGACCTGGTCTGAAACGTGGAATTCTCACGATTCAAACGCAATCGTTCGTCTGTATGCCGATGACGGCATTCATCGGATGGCTGCTGGCTCGACCTACGTGGGTGCAGCGCAATTGCGAGAAATGGTCGATCGCTCTTTACGTGGGTACCCGGATCTTCATTTTTTGATTCGAGATCATCAAGTGCGCACTATCGAAGAATCGTTGTCGGAACGCTTTGTTATTGAGTACACGATGACCGGAACTCAACATGAAGCAATTGGTGATCGTGCTGGCACGGGCAAATCAATAACGATCGATGGTGCGATGATTGGCGAATTGGACGCAAGTCATCGAATTCAACGGTGTACGGACTACCTCGATCACCATTCCATCCGTCAGCAACTAGGTCTCATCGATCGATGACACTGCTCGCGTAGTATCGAGCCCATGGAACTCACTGTCGTTCTCCCATGTCTCAATGAGGCAGAAACGCTTGCGGTGTGTATCCGTAAAGCCAAGGCCTCGATCGAAGGTCTGGGTATCGACGGCGAGGTAGTGATCGCCGACAACGGAAGTACTGACGGTTCGCAGGACATTGCCCGTGCCGAAGGCGCTCGTGTCGTCGATGTTCCGATTCGTGGTTACGGCGCTGCTCTCACGGCCGGCATTGCCGATGCCAAGGGCGAGTTCGTCATCATGGGCGATGCCGACGACAGCTACGACCTTTCTAACCTCGGGCCGTTTGTCGAGGCACTTCGTGGCGGAGCCGACCTCGTCATGGGGAACCGGTTTGCTGGTGGCATCGAACCCGGAGCAATGCCGGCTCTTCATCGGTACCTCGGGAACCCTGTGCTCACGGCAATCGGTCGAATTCTCTTCCGAAGCCCGGTGAAGGATTTCCATTGCGGATTGCGTGGGTTTCGCCGCGAGGCAATCCTCGAGCTCGATTTGCGAACAACCGGCATGGAGTTCGCAAGCGAAATGGTCGTGAAGGCGACTCTCAACAAACTCAACATTGTTGA
>Ga0315905_10008395_pt1 | contig 10446 bp, 9 predicted proteins | sample LakEriMetagenome_5_FD_203522 | JGI IMG/M metagenome (GOLD analysis project Ga0315905, IMG submission 203522) | Freshwater fungal communities from buoy surface, Lake Erie, Ohio, United States - Buoy 4 MA121 | ecosystem: Environmental > Aquatic > Freshwater > Lake | place: USA: Lake Erie, Ohio... | reverse complement strand
GCCTTGGTGCGGGCGTGCACCACCAACTGATCTGCGCCAGCTGCTTCAATGGCTTGGGCGCAATCTTCCGCACGCAAATCGTCGTTAAAACCCAAACGCATTTTGGCGGATACAGGCACATTGCTTGGCACAGCACGGCGCACAGCAGCCACAATTTGACCCACCAATTCTGGCTCATCAAGAAGCACTGCACCCCCACGATGACGATTGACCGTTTTGGCAGGGCAACCAAAGTTCAAATCTATGCCAGCAGGATTGAGCTTGGCCAAGCGCGCCGCATTGGCTGCCAAAATTTCGGGGTCGGAGCCCAACAATTGAGTTCTAACTGGCACTCCCGCATGCGTTTTACTTTCATTCAACAACTCTGGCACCACCCGGTAGAACGCTCTTTTTGGAAGCACCGCATCGGTCACTCGAATAAATTCAGACACACACAAATCAATGCCGCCCGCACGAGTGAGCGTGTCACGCAGGCTGTGGTCCAACAGCCCTTCCATGGGGGCCAGCAAAATTTTCATCTACGCCAATGTTTTAAGCCAAGGAACGCTTCATTCGAACTTCTTCCACTTTGACAGTCCCAATAGGCACAGTGCGCGCTGTGTTCATTTCACGTTTGAAGCCGGCCAGTTCATGAAAACGCACTGTGCGTTCGTTTAGCAACGGAACCCAAATGGTTACATCGGTGCAATCTTCTTCAAGCAAACCTTCGCGAGCAGCGTCCCACAAAGCCAAGCCAACACCTTCGCCCAATCGATCGGGGTCGGCATAAATAGCCCAAATTTCACCCATGGTGTTTTTGGACTTTGGGTCGCGCGAACGGTCATAGCCCACAAAACCCACAATGCTGCCGCCTTCCAAAGCCACCAGAACTTGGGGCTCACCGTATTCAATGGCTTCTTTCCAGTAAGACACTCGCTTGGCCATGGGCGTGGCATCCCAATGCGCTTCAGGCACTTGGCCCGCGTAAGCGGCGCGGCTTGCGATCAGGTGCAATTGCGCCACTTCGGCGGCTTCATTTTTGGTAGCAAATCGAACTTCAAAATCAGACATATCGGTCAACGTTAGAGTCTTAAAACCTTAGATTGTCGCCTGATATGGGATTCCTATATGCTCTAAGCTGAAACAGGCCCTCAAAAGATCTGCTTTCAGGGTATTTTTGGACCATGTTTTTCGAATTTTTCTTCACACCTACAGCAAAACTTTTCAGAATGATTGGAAAGTTAGCTTGGTTTTCCACAAGCTTATTGGTTTTGACATGGCAACCCGCATGGGGCCAAGGAAAAGACTTCAAAGACGACATGGCGGAAAGAACCCGCGCCTGTACAGCCTGCCATGGCGATCAGGGCAAAGCGGGTCCTGATGGTTATTACCCCAGACTGGCCGGCAAGCCGGCGGGCTACTTGTTCAATCAACTCAAGAACTTCCAAGAAGGCAAGCGCCACTACAACTTAATGACGCGCTTGGTCGACCCTTTGTCTGACGCTTACCTGCTAGAAATCGCGCAGCACTTTGCCTCTTTGAAACTACCTTACCCGGCCCCCGCCTTACCTAGCGCGAGGGTCTCTGCACAAGTTTTAAAACGTGGCAAACAACTTGCCTTAGAAGGTGATGCCGCGAAAGACGTGCCTGCTTGTACTGCTTGCCACGGCACAAAGCTTACCGGCGTACAAGCCCACGTGCCAGGATTGCTGGGCTTGCCCCTTGACTACCTCAATGCACAACTGGGCGCTTGGCAAACCCATCAACGAAAAGCCCGTCAGCCCGATTGCATGAAAGAAGTGGTGGCACGGCTTCAGTCTGAAGATTTGGTGGCAGTCGCCACTTGGTTGTCTACGCAAAATATGCCCACAGACACAACGCCTGCAAGCAAAGTTTCTACGCCACTGAAAGCATCCTGGCAATGCGGCAGTGCTCCCGAGCTGTCCAAGGTGCAGCCATGATGTTTCCACAAAATTTCTGGCGCAATGTGGCATGGCTATGGCTGTCAGTGGTCCTCTTGCTAGTGCTTGCTGTTCTGATGGACAACCACCGTGATGTTTGGGAAAAACAACCTGTTTCACAAAATACTGACAAGCCCTTAGCCACTCAAATTAGTCAAGGGCAAACTCTGCTGAATTTGGGCAATTGCTTGGCCTGCCATACCGAACGAGGTCAACCCATGGGTGCAGGTGGGCGCGCTTTCGAAACGCCCTTTGGCAGCGTTTACAGCAGCAACCTCACACCCCACTTGGTCCAAGGCTTGGGCACTTGGCATGCTGATGATTTTTGGCGCGCACTTCATTACGGCAAATCCAAAGATGGTCGATTGCTCACGCCCGTGTTTCCCTATAAACACACCACACTCATCACGCGCGATGACAGCGATGCGATGTTTGCCGCATTGAAAACGCTACAGCCAGAAACGACTCAAAAGCCAATTCCCAAAGTATCTGAGACTTTGGCATGGCCTTACAACTCAGCAGTGGCCATTGCCATTTGGCGAAGCTTGTTTTTTTCGTCTGGCACCTACAAGCCGCAAGACAACAAAAGCAATGAATGGAACCGAGGCGCCTACCTTGCACAAGGCCTGGGCCACTGTGCAGCCTGCCACAGTCCACGCAATGCATGGGGCGCATCGGGAGAGGTCAATGATTTTTCGGGTGGCCTGATGCCCCTTGTCAACTGGTATGCGCCGTCTCTCTTGAGCGCTCAAGAAACAGGCTTGGCACAGCAAAGTATTTCAGAGATTGCCCTGCTTTTGAAATCAGGCCAGAATGCAACGGCCGTGGCAAGTGGCCCAATGGCTGAAGTGGTGCAACACAGCACGCAGCATTGGCCTGAAGCCGATCTGCTGGCTGTGGCCACCTATCTGAAAGAGCAAGCGCAAACAAATTCAGCCAGCACCAGTGCCAACAAGCCATCGATCACCAAGAGCTCAGGCAATTATTTAAACTTGGGCGCCAAAATTTACGAACAGCACTGCGAACAATGCCATCAAGCTCAAGGTCAAGGTGTGACCCATGCTTACCCGGCACTCGCGCAAAATAGAGCCGTCCTTTTAAGCGACCCCACCAACTTGGTTCAAGCTGTTTTGTATGGTGGCTATCCTGCAGCCACAACTCACAACCCTAGACCATTTGGCATGCCGCCTTTTGTTCTCACGTTGGAAGACCGAGAAATTGCAGCTGTTTTGACCCATCTCAGATCGCAATGGGGAAATCAGGCTGCGGAGGTCACACCCCTTCAGGTCAATCGCATTCGGGCTTTGCAAGGCCGATGATCATGTCCACTTTGGATCTGGTTTACCTCGACGATCAGCTGGTGGTTCTTAATAAACCCTCAGGCTTACTCAGTGTGCCGGGCCGCGGCGAAGACAAACAAGACTGCCTTATTGCCAGAGCACAAAGTGAATGGCCCGATGCACTGACGGTGCACCGCTTGGACATGGCCACTTCCGGCTTGGTGGTCATTGCCAGAGGTCCTGAAGTGCAACGCAGTTTGAGCCAAGCCTTTGCTCAGAGAGAGGTTCACAAAACATATGAAGCTGTGGTCGACGGTATTTTAAAAAGTGCAAATGAAAGCGAGGCCGATGCCTGGCAAGACATTCAAATGCCCTTGCTGATCGATTGGCCCAACCGCCCCAAAAGCAAAATAGATTGGGAACACGGCAAACCCAGCCACACCCAATGGCGCATCCAGCAAAGGGCCTGTTTGCAGAAAACGACCCGTGTCGAGATGAAACCTATCACGGGGCGAACCCACCAACTGCGCTTGCACATGATGGCGATCGGTCATGCCATACTGGGCGATAGCTTGTATGCCACACCCGAAATTTTGGCAAAATCTCCTCGCCTTTTATTGCATGCGCGCGAACTCCAATTTAAGCATCCAATCACGGCAAAATGGATGGCATTCGAAAGTACGGTTCCGTTTTAATTCGAAAGAAGATCAACATGACACAACACCTCTACATCTTGACAGGCGGCTCTCGCGGCATGGGCTTGGCCATTGCCGAGCAACTCTTAAAACTAGGACACACGCTCATTTGCATTTCACGCAATCAACAAGCCAGTCTCACTGAACTCGCTCAAAAATCAGGTGCCACATTAGCTCAGTGGTCTCATGATTTAGCAGATGGCGCTGTGGCCAGCAAGGCATTGCTAACTTGGCTTGAAGCTCAAAAACCCAATGAATTTCAAAGTGCCACGCTCATTAACAATGCAGGCGTGATTCCTCGCATTGGCCCCCTGAGTGAAGCAGACCCGCACAATCTGGCTATGGCATTGCGCGTAGGCTTAGAGGCCCCCATGCAATTGTGCGCAGCCTTTCTCAGTGCCACTGAAGCCTGGCCCATGCCACGCAAAGTCGTCAATATTTCTTCTGGACTTGGCCGCCGTGCCATGGCCTCTCAATCGGGCTATTGCGCAGCCAAGGCTGGCATGGACCACTTCACCCGTTGCCTGGCTTTGGAAGAGGCTTTAAAACCCCATGGTGCCAAAGTGACGTCTCTGGCACCCGGTGTCATAGATACCGACATGCAAATCCAATTGCGATCAGCCCCAGCCGAAAGCTTTCCAGATCAAAGCGGCTTTCAACAACTCAAAGCCACAGGTCAATTGACCTCCCCAGCCGATGCCGCCAAGCGCATCCTTGACTATTTAGCCCGCCCCGACTTTGGCAGTCACCCTGTGAGCGACGTTAGAGACGCTTAAGCGACTTTTGTCAGCGCCCTGTAGTCTTTTTCGGTCAGACTTTGGGGTTAAATCTATTTCAATTCAAAGGAGACTCAGATGAGCCGTGAAGTCGTAGTGGTCAGCAGTGTTCGCACTGCCATTGGAACGTTTGGTGGCAGCTTGAAAGACATTGCCCCCACAGAATTGGGCGCCCAAGTGGTGCGTGAAGCCCTCAAGCGCGCCAACACCGATGGCAAAGATGTTGGTCATGTGGTGTTTGGCCATGTCGTCAACACCGAACCCAAGGACCTTTATTTGTCACGTGTTGCGGCTATTAACGGTGGCTGCTCAGAGGGCACACCTGCGTTCAATGTCAACCGATTGTGCGGCTCTGGCTTGCAAGCCATTCTCTCTGCCAGCCAGTCCATTATGCTAGGTGATGCCGATGTGGCCATTGGCGCAGGCGCTGAAAACATGAGCCGTGCTCCCTATGCCAGTTTAAGCAATCGTTTTGGCGCTCGCATGGGCGACACCAAAATGATCGACATGCTGCTGGGTGCACTGCACGACCCCTTCCACACCATCCACATGGGCGTGACCGCCGAGAACATTGCCGCCAAGTGGGGCATCACCCGCGAAGACCAAGACAAATTGGCCGTTGAAAGCCACAACCGTGCAGAGCGCGCCACGCAAGCCGGCTATTTCAAAGATCAGATCATGCCCGTCATGCTCAAAACGCGCAAAGGCGAAGTGGCCTATGACACAGACGAGCATTTCCGCCCTGGCTGCACCATGGAAGAGCTGGGCAAACTCAAGCCCGTGTTCATCAAAGAAAATGGCACTGTCACAGCCGGTAATGCTTCAGGCATCAACGATGCTGCGGCTGCCGTGGTGCTGATGGAAGCTGGCGCTGCCAAGGCCCGTGGCGTCAAACCTTTGGCACGCTTGGTGGCTTACGCACACGCCGGTGTCGATCCCAAGTACATGGGCATCGGTCCTGTGCCTGCCACTCAGTTGGCTCTGAAAAAAGCAGGCCTGACCGTGAATGATTTGGATGTGATCGAAGCCAACGAAGCGTTTGCTGCGCAAGCTTGCGCTGTCACTCGCGACCTTGGTTTGGATCCCGCCAAGGTCAATCCCAATGGTTCCGGTATTTCATTGGGTCATCCTATCGGTGCGACAGGCGCTTTGATTACCGTCAAAGCATTGCACGAACTGCACCGCATCAATGGCCGTTATGCCTTGGTCACCATGTGCATTGGCGGCGGCCAGGGTATTGCGGCCATTTTTGAGCGCATGTAATCAGCGATAGCGCGCACGTGCAATGCGTGCGCCTTCCGCCAACGCCTGCAATTTTTTCTCGGCTACCTCGCGGCTCATGGGTGCCAAGCCGCAGTTGGTACAAGCAATGATGCGCGCCTTGGGCACAAACTGAAGCGCACGGCCAATGGTGTCGGCCACTTGTTCAGGAGTTTCAATCACATCGCTGGCCACATCAATCACGCCCACCATCACGTCCTTGCCTTCCAGCAAAGCCATCAGGTCCATGGGCACATGCGATTGAAAGCATTCCAAGCTCACTTGCTTGATGCTGCTTTTGGCCAAGGCAGGAAACACCTTTTCATATTGGCGCCACTCGTGGCCCAATGAATTTTTCCAATCGATGTTGGCTTGAATGCCGTAGCCGTAGCAAATGTGAACGGCTGTGGTGCAGGTCAGACCTTGTGCAGCGCGCTCCAAAGCTTTCACACCCCAGTCAGCAGCCTCTTCCATGTACACATTGAAGGCAGGTTCGTCGAACTGCACAATGTCAACGCCATCGGCTTGCAGTGCCAATGCTTCTTGGTTTAACAACTCTGCAAAGGCCATGGCCATCTTCACTTTGTCGCCATAAAAGCGATCGGCCACGGTATCGACGATGGTCATCGGGCCAGGCAATGTGAATTTTAATTTTTTCTTGGTGTGCGCTCTTGCCAATTGAGCTTCAAAAGCATGCACGCGGCCTTTTAAACGCAAGGGTGCAACCACTTGCGGCACTTGTGCGTCGTAGCGATTGTTGCGGATGCCCATGGTCACTTTGTTTTCAAAGTCAATGCCTTCAACTTGCTCTAAAAAACCATGCACAAAGTGTTGGCGCGATTGTTCACCATCACCAATAACATCAAGTCCAGCATCTTCTTGGGTTTTGATCCAGAGCAGTGTGGCATCGGCTTTGGCTTGCTTCAGGCTATCGCCTTCAGCCATCCACTTGGGCCAAAGCTTGTTGGTCTCAGCCAACCATTCTGGTTTTGGCAAGCTTCCTGCAATTGCGGTTTCAAACATGGGTGTACTCCTGAGATATTGAGGATTTCAAATTGAATTCTTGGGCCAACAATGCGTACGAACGCGTTTGTGCCTTGGCGTCATACGTCCACGTAATGATGGCCATTTCATCGAGTTCAAGCCGTGTTGCCACTGCTCTTAACTTGTCTGACACTGTTTTAGCACTGCCTACAAATGCATTGGCCTTGAGTGCATCAAGCGCCATTTGCTCAGACTGAGAATAGTCTCGATCGGCATGCTCAGGCGGCAGCATGGGGCCAATGCGACCTAGATTTCGGTCCATTCGCCAACGTGCACGGCTTTTGAAAAGATGCCAAGCTTCTTCGTCTGTTTCAGCAGCTAAAGCCCAAACACAAAGTGTGGCCTTGGGTCGATCCAAAGCTGCGCTAGGCCTAAACGTGTCTCGGTAAATTTGCAAGGCCTGATCAGCCCCCTGCCCATCCGTAATGAACCAAGCGAAGGCATAAGGCAGTCCCAAATGAGCCGCCAATTGAGCGCCATAGTCTGAGCTGCCCAACATCCAAACATCTGGCGATGTGGCCGACTGAGGATAGGCAAACACGCCATGACCAGGATGCCCTGCTGGCAATGGCTGACCTTTGACCCACGCTTGAAGTTCCATCACTTGCTGCGGAAAGTTTTCGCTGGCATAACGGTCTGGGTTCAACAGTTGTGCTGTTTTGCCGTCGCTTCCGGGTGCACGCCCAACACCCAAATCAATGCGCCCTGGCGCCAATGCATCGAGCACTCTGAATTGTTCAGCCACTTTCAAGGCAGCATAGTGCGGCAACATGACACCCGCACTGCCAATTCTGATTTTGTGAGTTTGTGTGGCAATGGCCGCCATCAAAATTTCGGGCGCAGTGCCCACAATGCTGGGATGTGCGTGATGCTCACTCACCCAAAAACGCGCATAGCCCAAACGTTCGGCCTCAATGGCCAGAGCCACCGTTTGCCGGATGGACTCATCTTGCCCGCGGCCAGCCATGGCAACCGATTGGTCCAGCACAGACAGTTTCAGGCCCATGTGTGAATCTCTAACACTGTCAAAAAATAATTCATCAAGCCTTGGCCATTTCTGCTTCTTGCAATGCGCGCCACATCACCTTACCACTGCCGCTCTTGGGCAATACCTCAATGAACTCCACCACACGCGGCACCTTGTAAACCGCCATGGTGTCTCGGCACCAGTCAATGATGTCTTGTTCGCTCACTTGACCCTTGTGCGTGCTGCGCAACACCACCACGGCCTTGACTGATTCGCCGCGGTAGGCGTCTTTGGTAGAAATGATGCAGGCCTCTTGAATGGCGGGATGCTTGAACATCAGCGCCTCCACTTCTGCGGGCCAAACCTTGAAGCCGCTGGCATTGATCATTCGCTTGAGCCTGTCGGTCATGAAGAAGTAGCCCTCTTCATCAATGCGGCCCATGTCGCCTGAGCGGAAAAAAGATTTGCCGTCGCGCTCAAAAAATGCGCTGGCAGTAGCTTCTGGTCGTTTCCAGTAGCCTTTGAAAATTTGCGGCCCCGCCATGACAATTTCACCCGATTCACCTTGGGGCAACTCTTTCAAAGTTTCTGGGTCTACTACGCGCGCATCCACGCTCATGAACGGAATTCCCAAACATTGTTTTTTGGGTGCATCAGGTGGGTTGGAGTGTGATGGCGCCGCAGTTTCAGTCAAGCCATAACCTTCAATGTAGCGAAGACCAAATTGATCGATCAGTCGTTGAGCCACAGCCTCAGGCATGGCTGCACCACCACCGCCAATGTTTTGCAAACTGGTCAAATCAAATTGCGCCATATTGGCACTGCCCAGCAAATCAATGACCATGGTGGGAATATTGGTCCAGTGTGTGACCTTCCATTTGGAGATAAGACGACCTGCTAAATCTCTGTCCCAGCGTGGCATCAAAATGAGGGTTGCGCCCATGAAAATGGTGGCGTGCATGACACTGACCATGCCCGTGATGTGAAACATGGGTACGACGCATAAGCATTTGTTCTCGGGCGTGCCATTGGCCCACAAGCCGCTTGACATGGCGTTGTGCATGATGGTTCCGTGCGTGTGCATGCAACCTTTTGGCAGACCCGTGGTACCGCTGGTGTAAGGCAGCACTGCTAAATCTTCCGATTGCGCAGTGACAGGTCCCAGTTCAACTTCGCCTTGTAAAGCAGATGCCCACGCATGAACTTGCCCGTCTTCAAGCACAGGCAAGGCATGAACTGTCTTTAACCAGACGCTCCAAGTTTCAGGCAATTCTTCGGGGCCGATGCTGGCAGCATCAAACGCATCTGTAAATTGAGTGACCAATAAGTGCTTGAGTCGCTCTTTTTTTTCTAAGGCATTGCTAGCAGCAGCCAACTCCGGTGCGAGGTCTGCCGTGGTCACAGCCACCTTGGTATCGGGATCTAAGATGTAGTGCTTCAACTCTTCCATGCGGTTCATTGGATTGACCGGCACCACCACAGCATCGAGACGCAGAATTGCAAAATGAGTGATCACCAACTGCGGACAATTTTGCATGTCCAACACCACGCGATCGCCTTTTTGCACACCCATCTTGCGCAAAGCCGAAGCAATTTTTTCTGCTTCAAATTGCAACTGTGAATAGGTCCACGTTCTGCCCATGAACACCAAGGCCACTTTTTGGGGATACCGCAACGCACTGATTTGCAAATTCATCCACAAAGATGTTTGCGGCGCTGTCAATTGGTAAGGCAGTCTTTTGGGCCAAAAAGCATGGTGAGCGGGCATTCAATGAGTCTCCAAAAGAATACGAAATAAGGTCAGTGAATTGTTCTTCTTAACGCGTGGTGCATTTTGCACAATAGATCCTAATCGGGTATGAAGAGAAGGAACATCCACAGAGTCCCTAAGGAGACGTATTTTTGCCTCCTGATGGCGGGTCAAATGACAGTCAATGTATGCGTTTGCAAGTCGGTATGCCGTGAATTCACGCTAAATTGAAGTTTTTCAAACAAGACATGCATGGCTTCTCAAACCACCCCCGCTTGCTGCGGCACCAGCAAAGCTGCTGAACTTCTTCAGCTGTCGGTCGGCACGGTTCAAAGCTTGGCTGACAAGAAAATCCTTCACGCCTGGGTCACCCAAGGGGGTCACAGGCGTATTTCGCTCGAGTCCATTCAAAATTACCAGTTGCAGCAGCAAAAACTACCCGCACTCGAGCGGCTCATGAGCGAACGGCTCAAAGTCATGGTGGTCGATGACGACGCAGTCTCAAGGCATCTCTTGCAACACACTTGCCTCTCAGCGCACCCGCATGTCGACTGCTGCGCCATGGCTTCCGCCATTGAAGCACTGCTTCATTTGCCTGTATTCAGGCCACACATCATGCTCATTGACCTGCTCATGCCAAAGGTCGATGGCTGGGAACTGGTCAAGCGGCTGCAACAAAATGAAGACTTTTCAAAACTCCAAATCATCACCCTCTCCGCTCTGAGCCCTGCAGA
>Ga0315905_10008394_pt1 | contig 10447 bp, 9 predicted proteins | sample LakEriMetagenome_5_FD_203522 | JGI IMG/M metagenome (GOLD analysis project Ga0315905, IMG submission 203522) | Freshwater fungal communities from buoy surface, Lake Erie, Ohio, United States - Buoy 4 MA121 | ecosystem: Environmental > Aquatic > Freshwater > Lake | place: USA: Lake Erie, Ohio... | reverse complement strand
GCATCCAGCGATGATTCCAGTAGTAGAGAAAGTCCCACACGATCATCGCGCTCAGGATGGAACCGCGATGCGAACCGATGTTGCTCACGCGATGTCGGAACAGGAAGCCGTGCGCCCGGCGGTACAAGCCGTCGAGGGCGAAGCTCACCACGATGGAGCCCACCAGCAAGCCGAGACTTCCCGCGGTGTCCCGCTTCTCGTACCCGAGGGGAACGAGGGGGTCCGGGGTGGGATCACCGTCATCCACCGGCGCAACCGCGTCCACGGGGGGAAGTTCGCGCGAGCGACGACGCTTCAACACGCGGTGCTCCCAGATCATGGTGGCCACGAAGGCTGGCAGGGTCAGCTTGTCGATCAGGTCGATCTTCTTCAGCGGACTGGCCATGGGACCACCGTACCGCCGAAGTCAGGACAACTTCTTGGCCAAGCGCAGGCCGGAGAGTGAGCTCGGGTCGGCCAGACCCTTCATGGCGATCTCGTAGTCGGGTAACGCATACACGTCGCCGTCGTCCCCGATCATGAGGAAACGGTCGAACTTGGCCAGGAACGTCCGGTCGTGGCTGACGGCGATGACGGTTCCCTCGAATCCGTCGAGGGCCTTCTCCAGGGCTTCGGACGATTCGATGTCGAGATTGTCGGTGGGTTCGTCCAACAACAGGACGTTGTGGCCCTCGAGCTCCAGACACAGGATCTCCAGTCGGGCCTTCTGACCACCGGACAACGTCTGGAACTCCTGCCGAGCGTTGTTCACCAATCCGTAGCGAGCGAGCGCTCGCATGGACTTTTCCTCGTCGATCAGGCGATCACGGACGATGTCGATGCATTGGCGACCGGTGAAGTCGGGACGATCGTTGATCTGCGTGAAGACACCCACCGAGGTGCGCGGTCCGAAGGTGATGATGCCCTCGTCGGGAGCGGCGCCGTTCAGCACCGCGAGCAGATGACTCTTTCCGGTGCCGTTCGGTCCGATCAGGCCGACGCGCTCGCCGTGGTACACCTCGTCGGAGAACGGGAAGAACAGACTTCCCACCGAGATGTTCTCCAATTTCGCGACGCGGCGAGCCGCGTCCGCGCCACGCAAGCGAACGTAGATCTGCTGGTCGGCCACCGGCGGGGGCGGAGGTCCGAGCGCCACGAACTTCTCCCAACGCGTCTCGGCGGCGTTGGCCTTGGTGGCGTTCTTGAAGTTCTGCGCGGCACGCTGCTTCATGATCTTCATGTGATGGAACAAACGACGCTCCTCGTCGTTCCACCGTTTCAGTTCGTCCCCCATCAACTCCTGTCGCTTTGCGCGGGCCTCCGGGAACGTCGCGTACGAGCCACCATGACTCCAGCAACCGGATCCCTCGATGACCACGATCTTGGTGGCGACGCGTTCCAACAACGCGCGGTCGTGGCTGACCATCAAGATGGTGGCCTTGCTGGCCATGATCTGTTCCTCCAACCAACCTCGTGTCGGGATGTCGAGGTAGTTGTCCGGTTCGTCCAACAACAACACGTCGGATCCGGAGGTGAGCAACAGATCCAACACCAGTCGCTTGCGTTCGCCCCCCGACAGTTCCGACACCAGTCGACGCGAGAAGTCGTCGATGGTGGACTTCACACTGCGTTGCGCCGCGGCCTGCCACTTGGTTTCCAGTTCGTAACCGCCGAGGTCACCCCAGTCGGACAATGCGGTGGCGTATCCCATGCCGTCGTCCGATCCGTCGGCCAACGCTTTCTCGGCCGCGACCAATGCGCGTCCCGCCACACGGAGTTGCGGAGGCGCCACCTCGATGAGCATCTCGCGCAAGGTGTCGGTCGGCCGTGACATTCCCACGTCCTGGGTCATGGTGAGCATGGAACCGTTCACGGTGAACTCCCCACCGTCGGCGTCGATCACACCCGACAGGATGCGCAGGATGGTGCTCTTGCCGACACCGTTGGCACCGACCAACGCGGCGTGCTCCCCGGGGGCGATGCCGAAGCTGACGTCGAAGAACAGTTGATCGGCCCCGGGCGGTGCGTATTCGAGTTCGGAGACGACGATGCTGCTCACCGCGCCAGTCTCGCGGGAACGAACGCCGACTACACCTTCAACAGCAACTTGCCGTAATGAGCGCCGGTCATGAGCATGTTCATGACCGCGGGGAAGTTCTCGACGCCGCGCTCGATCTGTTCGCGCATGACGATGTCGCCGTTGCGATACCACTGCGCCAGTTGATTCTCCGCGCGCGCGTAGTGCGCGGCGAAGTGGAACACCGCGAAGCCCTCCATGGTGGCGTGACGCTCGGCCAGTTTCAGGTAGTTGCGCGGGCCCCGCACGTCGTCCATCTTCTCGTACTGCGAGATCGCACCACAGATGACGATCCGTGATCCTTCGACGATGCGCATGAGAACGTCGTCCAGAATCTCTCCACCCACGTTGTCGAAGAAGACGTCGATGCCGTTCGGTGCCAGCTCGTCCAGACGTGCCCCCACGTTCTCGGTGCGGTAGTCGATCGCGGCGTCGAATCCGAGTTCGTCCACCAGGAAGGCGGTCTTGTGGCGTCCGCCGGCGATACCGATCACCTTGTCGGCGCCACTGAGTCGGGCGATCTGGCCGGCGATCGAGCCCACGGCTCCCGCGGCCCCGCTGACCACCACCGTGTCGCCCTTCTTCACGCGGCCGACGTCGATGATTCCGAAGTACGCGGTGAGACCAGTGGTGAGCCCGAGCGCGCCGAGCCACGCGTTCGCGGGCGCGATGCCGGTGTCGAGTTTGCGCAATGCGGTGGCCGGCACCACCGCGTGGGTTTGCGATCCGAGCGGTCCGAAGACCTTGTCGCCGGCGGCGAGGTCGGCATCACGACTGTCGAGCACCTCACCGACACCGAGAGCGGGGATCACCCCACCGAGTCGGGCGCCACGGTGGAAGCTGCCCTCGTCCAGGGTGGTTCGAATGAAGGCGTCGATTCCGAGAAGATCGACCGCCACCAACACCTGACCGTCGACGAGCGGGGCGACGGCCTCCTCCACGAACGCGAAGTTGGATTCGTCGGGACGTCCGGTGGGGCGACTGACCAACACCACCTTGCGATTGACGGGGCCCATCACAAGCCGCCGTCGACACCGAGAATCTGACCGGTCACCCAACTCGAGGCCGGTGAGACGAAGTACAGAACCGCCTGTCCGAGATCGTCGGGTGTGCCGAGGCGTCGCATCGGCATCCGGAGAACCTTTTCCAGCTTGGGCAGGTCCTCGTCCTGCAGACGCATGGCTTTCATCATGATCTCGGTGGGGACAGCACCGGGCATGATGCAGTTGACGCGAATGCGTGGCCCCAACTCCTTGGCGTACGTGACGGTCAGCGAGTTCACCGCGGCTTTGGCGGCGGCGTAATGACCACTGCCCATCACGGTGCTCACGGCGGCTTTCGACGAGATGTTGACGATACGACCACCGTCGCGCATGAGTCGAGCGGCGGTGTTGGTGCAGACCCAGATGGACGTGAGGTTCAGTCGCATCGTGGCGTCCCACTCGGCGGGATCGAGTTGCGTGAGTGGCGCCTGGATGGGGGAACCACCGGCGTTGTTGATCCAGATGTCGAGATGACCGAACTCGGAGATGGCTTTCTGGGCGAGCGCCTCCACCGCGGCATTGTCCGTGATGTCGGTGGGCATGGCGATCGCCCGTCCGCCCAACGCCCGGATGTCGGCGGCGACTCGTTCCACTTCGTCGGCCCGTCGGGCGGCGCACACCACGGCGGCACCGGCGGCGGCCAACGTATGGGCGATGCCTTCGCCAATACCCCGACCGGCTCCGGTCACCACGGCCACGTCATCGGACAGATCGAACAGTCGACTGGTTGCTTCGTTCATCGCGCCCCCTCGTTGCGAACGAAGGAAAGTTACCAATAGTAAGTAATCTGCGAAAGGGACTCTTTCGGGCGAGGAATTCGATGAAGCAGACTGTCGGCATGGGAAAGGCAACCGGGGTGGCCGCGCGGCGACCGGGTCGTCCGGTGGGCGGACAATTGGAAGTGGGCCGCGAACAGGTCCTCGATGCCGCCGAGCGGGTGATCGCCCGAGAAGGCGCTGGGGCGTCGATCGATGCCGTGGCCCACGAAGCCGGGGTCACCAAGCCGATCGTGTACGACCGCGTGGGTGGCCGAGCGGACTTGGCCGATGCCCTGGCCGAGCGGTTGTCGGACCGCATGGTGGCGGCCGCCGCGGCCGCCATCGCCTCCGAAACAGGCCTCACCAAGGACTCCCTGACCCGTTTCATCGAAGCCAGCCTCGAAGTGGTCGGCCGGAACAGGAATCTGTTTTTGTACGTCACCGGCGGAACCACCGAACAGACCGCCCTCGGGCGGTTGAAGTTGGCCGAACGCTCCACGACCCCCATGACCACGGTCTTGGCGCAGTGGCGGGCCGGGCTGGGGCAGGACCCCGCCGTGGCTCAGGCCTGGGCGTTTGGAATCGTGGGCATGTTGCAGATGGTCTCACTGTGGTGGCTCACGCAGGACCAACGCCCGGCCGTTGCCGTGGCTGCCGATGTCTCCGATCTCCTGTGGCATGGCCTGCCCGGGCCGATGCACGAGCCGTAAATTACGAGGGGTAGATAACGGACCGTGACCGGTGTTACTGTCGTCACAGGTTTGTTGGGGGGAACAACATGGCCGCGGAAGACAACTACGAGGATCTCACGGAGTGTGCTCTCACTCCCGAACTCGAGAAGAAGCTCGTGAATGCGCTGGGCGAGTGCGTGTTCATGTGGGTCAACAGCAAGAACGAACCGTTCGGCGTCGTCATGTCGTATCTCCCCAAGGACGGCAAGATCTGGCTGACGGCCGCCGAAACACGCAAGCGCATCCCGGCGTTGCGCCGTAATCCGCGCGCGGCCATCTGCATCAACAGCACCGGATCGAAGTTGGGTGGCGGCAAGACGGTCACCTACAAGGGCAACTGCTTCATCCACGACGATCGGGCCACCAAGGACTGGTTCTACCCCGAGTTCGCACATCGGGTGCGCCCCGACAATCCGGCGGCCGCCGAGGCTTTCCGTGCGTTCCTCGACTCGCCTCACCGTGTGATCATGGAATTCATCCCGGATTACACGCTCAGCTTCGATGCCACTCTCATGTGGGCGCGTTCACCCGAAGTCGTGCAGTGACCATTCAGCATTCCATCCATCACCAACGGAGAACATCATGTCGATGACCGAAAAAGTTCCGGCCCACTTGCAGGGCAACGGCCGACCCACTCAAGAAGAACTCACGCTCACCGACCTGAAGGTCGTCGGAAGAATTCCGGCCGAGCTCGACGGTCGGTACTTGCGCAACGGCGCGAATCCACTGACCGGCATGAGCGACCATCCCTTCTTCGGTGACGGGATGATCCACGGCATGCGACTGCGCGACGGGAAGGCGCAGTGGTACCGCAATCGCTACGTGCAGACACCGTTCATCAAGGACCCGTCGATCGACATCCTCGATCCGAACGTCACCCTCGACATGACATGTTCGAAGGCGAACACCCACATCGTCGGTCATGCGGGCAAGATCCTCGCGTTGGAAGAGGGTCACTTCCCCTACGTCCTCGACGGAGAACTGAACACGGTCGGAGCGACCGATTACAACGGCCTGTTGAAGGGACCGTTCACGGCCCATCCCAAGATCTGCCCGACCACCGGAGAGATGTTGGCGTTCGGTTACGCGCCGTTGCCGCCGTACCTCACGTACCTTCGCGTGGCCGCCGACGGCACGCTCGTGCAGGCGGAACCCATCACCGTGACCGGGCCCACGATGATGCACGACTTCAACATCACCGAGAACCACGTCGTGTTCATGGACCTGCCGGCGGTGTTCAACCTCGATCTGGCACTCGAAGGCAAGATGCCCATCGAATGGAGCGAGGACTATCCCGCCCGACTGGGTGTCATGCCGCGCAACGGCAACGACTCCCAGGTGAAGTGGTACGACATCAACCCGTGTTACGTCTTCCATCCGATGAACAGTTACGAGGACGGAGACAACATCGTTCTCGACGTGGTGCGCTTCGAACACATCTGGAAGAAGGGCGCCATGGACTTCCCGAGCCCGCATCTGTGGCGTTGGGTCATCGACACGCGCACCGGAAAGGTCTCCGAGGAGCAGATCGACGATCGCTCGGCCGAGTTCCCGCGCGTGAACGATGCCGTGATCGGCAAGAAGCATCGTTACGGATACGAGATGTCGATGGGTAATGCCGGCTTCGGCGAGGTCGATGCCGGCGCCATCTTGAAGTATGACCGTCAGAACGGCACTCGCACATCCATCGAGTTGGGCAAGGGCCGAGTGTCGGGTGAAGCCGTGTTCGCACCGGCCGCGGGGGCGACCAGTGAGGACGACGGCTATCTGATGACCTACGTGTACGACGTCGCGTCGGACACGAGCGAGTACGTGATCTTCGACGCCAAGACCATGAGCGCCGATCCGATCGCCACCGTCCACCTGCCGCGCGTGCCCTTCGGGTTCCACGGCAGCTGGGTGCCGGCCAACGTGGCCAACTGACATCCGCCGCACCCGCGGCGACAATCGAGGGGGAGAGAAATGGAACGATCCACGAGTACGGGGAGGTCCATCAGTGTGGGGACCTTGGGTTCACGGCGGCGCCGTCGCGCGTTCGCCGCGATCATCGCGAGCGGTCTGTTCGTCGTCGCGTGCGGTGGCGGAGACGACGGGGAGTCGACCGATGAGCCGATGACCACCGAGGCTTCCGGCACCAGCGAGGCGCCGTCGGGTTCGGACGCACCCGCAACGAGTGACGCACCCACCGTCGAAGATCTTCCGGCACCCACCGGTGAGGAGATGGTGGTCGGCCTCGTGAACACCGAGGGCGGTGCGGGAGGTCTGGACTTCCCCGACATCCGTCGATTCATCGAAGCCGCCGCCGAGTACACGAGCGCGCACGGTGGCCTGGGTAATCGCCCGGTGAGGTTGGAGACCTGCGTCGCCAAGGGCAGTCCGGAGACGTCGCAGGCCTGTGCACAGGAACTGGTGGGCAAGAACGTCGAGTTGGTCGTCTTGGGTCTCGATCTGTTCCCCGATTACAAGACCTTCGAGGCAGCCGGCATTCCGGTGATCGGCGTGTTGCCGATTCTCCCGCCGGACTACACGGCCAACGCCTTGTTCCTCACGGGTGGAAACGCCACGTCGCAGGCGGCGTCGGCGGCGCTGGCCAAGGACTACTTCGGTGCCACCAAGGTCGGCATCATCCACGCCGACAACGCCGGCGCCAATTCGACGGCCGCGTCGTTGACCACCGCGCTCGACAAGGCCGGAATCGCGTGGAAGTCCGTGAAGGGTGGCGACAACGAAACCGATGCGGGCTTCCAGGCCCTCATGCGTCAAGCAGTGGAGGACGATCCGGATCTGTTGGTGTCGTTGTATTCCGACGCCGGCTGCATCGGCACCATGCGGGCCCGAGCCTCACTCGGCATCACGATCCCGGTGATCAGCACGAGCATCTGCGCCGACAAGGACGTCATCGACGTGGTCGGTGACGAGGCGACCGGTTGGTATTTCGCGGGTCTGGCCGAGGATCGCGACACACCCGAGCGCGCGTTGCAGAAGCGCCTGCTCGCTCCGGTGCTCGAGGTGGAGGAGTCGGAGGTCACCACGTCGTCGTTGGGACTCGGCGGTCTCGGTTACACGATGTGGATGTCGCTCGTCGACTACGGCAACAAGATGCTGGACGAGGGAATCGAGATGACCGGTCAGTCGCTCTTCGACTACCTGAAGTCCGGTGAGGGCCTCTTCCTTTTCGGTGGTGACTCGCCCATCGCGTGTGGTTCCAACGCGAAGTATCCCGCGGTGTGCTCGTTCGTGTTCCCCTTCGCCATGTACAAGGGCGACGGGGTCGTCGGACCCATCGATGATCTCGAGTCGGTGACCGGCTCGGTTCTCATCGACAGCAGCCCGTACCTGCCCTGATCGTGACGCCACGATGATGACGCCACTGTCGGGCAATCGACGCGACTGAGATCCTCGAATGACCGATCTTCTCTTCTATCTGTTGCTCGGCAGTGGCGCCGGGGCCATCATCGCCGCCCTCGGTCTGGGCATGGTCGTGACCTACCAGGGGTCCGGTGTCGTCAACTTCGCCGCGGGTTCGATGGCGATGTGGGGCACCTACGTCTACGCCGAGTTGCGCAACGGCGCGTACGTCTTCCCGATTCCGGGTCTTCCCGATCGATACCACTTCGGTGACGACGTCGGCTTTCGTTGGGCGTTGCTACTGGCTCTTCTCACCGCAGGTCTGCTCGGATTACTGGTGTACACCGTGGTGTTCAAACCTCTCCGCCAGGCACCGGCCTTGGCCAAGGTGGTTGCCAGCGTCGGATTGATCATCGTGTTCATCACCCTGGTCGAGCGTCGGTTCCAGGACATGACCGCGATGCGCGTGGCGCCGATTCTTCCTCGTGAGCCGGTCACCATCACCGGTGACCTCACGGTCCCTCGGGACGGGTTGTGGTTGTTGGCCATCGTCGTCGCCATCGCCGCTCTGTTGTGGGCCGCCAGCAAGTACCTGCGCATCGGCCTGGCCACACGAGCCTCGGCCGAGAACGAGAAGGCCGCGGTTCTCCTCGGGTACTCCCCCGATTTCTTGGCTTCCCTGGGCTGGATCGTCTCCACGGTGTTGGCGACGTTCGTCACGATTCTCGCCGCCCCTCAGGTGCAGCTGAACCCGAGCATCTTCACCTTCGCGTTCCTCGTTCCGGCGTTGGGTGCGTCACTCATCGGCAAGTTCCAGAACTACTGGCCGACTCTCGTCACCGGTGTGCTCATCGGTATGGGTCAGTCGATTTGCACGAAGTTGCAGAACGAGATCAGTTGGTTCCCGGAGTACGGCGCGCGCGAGGGCATTCCCTTTCTCGTCATCATCGTGACCATGGTCTTGCTCGGAGAGCGGCTACCCGAACGCGGAGCGGTCAGCAACTGGAAGTTGCCGTCGGTTCCGCAAGCCCGTGTCACACCCTTGTCGGTCGTCGTGCCCATCGTTCTGGCCGTCGTCGGACTGTTCGCTTTCGGACCGTTGTGGCGAGCCGCGCTGATGACGACCGTGATCGCGTCCGTGCTCGCGTTGTCACTCGTCGTCCTCACCGGGTTCGGAGGTCAAACCTCCCTCGCACAGATGGCCTTCGCTGGCGTCGCCGGGTTCGCATTGTCGAAGTTGGCGATGCGATACGACATTCCCTTCCCGATCGCCCCGTTCCTGGCGGCCATCGGCGCGATGGTCTTCGGACTCTTGGTCGGATTCCCGGCTTTGCGCGTGCGGGGCACGAACTTGGCCATCATCACTCTCGCCGGCGGTGTCACCATCGCCGAGTTCGTCTTCAAGAATCCGGCCGTCATCGGAGACATCGAATCGGGAGGCGCCAAGGTTCCGAATCCTCGTCTCGGCTCGTGGGACTTCGGGCTCGTTTTCGGCGACAAGGTGTCACGTCCGATCTTCGGCGTCTTCCTCGTCGTGATCCTGGTGTTGCTCTGCGTCGCGGTGGCCAACATTCGACGTGCCGGTTCCGGACGCGTGATGTTGGCGGTGAGAGGCAACGAACGCGCGGCCGCCGCCATCGGAATCAACGTGACCAACGTGAAGATGACGATGTTCGCGTTCTCGTCGTTCATCGCCGGTGTGGGAGGCACTCTCATCGCTTATCGATTCGGTTCGGTCTCCGATCTGTCGTACGGCGTCATGGCATCACTCACGGCGTTGTCGGTGGCGTACCTCGGTGGCATCACCAGCGTCAGCGGGGCCGTCACCGCCGGTGTCACCGCCACGGCCGGCGTGATGTTCTACGGCATGAATCAGATCTTCGGTGGAATGGGACGTTGGGAGGTGCTCATCGGTGGGGTGTTGCTGATCATCACCGCGATCACGAATCCCGAAGGAATCGCCGGTGGTATTCGATTGCAGGTGGCGCGAAAGCGACGCGAGAGGGAACTCGCGGGTCTCGTGTCATCGACGTGACGCCTTCATGAACTCCTGAGGTTTCCTTCATCGACAACAGAGAATCGGTCACCTTGTGGCAGAGCACGAGTCAGTAGGGTGCCAGCGACGGAACGCCGTCTCGAACCAAGGAGAACTCATGAAGAAGATCATCGGAATCGCCGCGTCGATCATGGCCGTGGCGGCTTTCACCGGGTGTGGCGGGGATGACGGCGGTAGTGGAGACGTCGACCGTGACGCGTTGATCGCGTTGTTCAACGAGGACGGCGACATGACGCAGGAAATGGCCGAGTGCCTGGCCGACGCGACCATAGACTCGCTCGACGCGGATGACATGGCCTTGATCCTCGAAGGTGGCGAGCCGAGCGCCGAGGGTGAAGAGGCGTTCATGGAGGCCATGCAGCCCTGCATCGAACTGGAACTCGGAAGCTGAGATCAGACCGTGGTGACGGCGGGTGATCCCGCCGTCACCACGAAGGTCTTCCACCTCGTCACCG
>Ga0315905_10008393_pt1 | contig 10448 bp, 8 predicted proteins | sample LakEriMetagenome_5_FD_203522 | JGI IMG/M metagenome (GOLD analysis project Ga0315905, IMG submission 203522) | Freshwater fungal communities from buoy surface, Lake Erie, Ohio, United States - Buoy 4 MA121 | ecosystem: Environmental > Aquatic > Freshwater > Lake | place: USA: Lake Erie, Ohio... | reverse complement strand
AAATCTATCGACAGAGTCTTGTCTTTTATCCTTAGACATACGACCATCAAGTGTTACTGAGTTCTTTTTGTACTTCTCATGTAACATATCAAGAGTCATGGTAAAGTTAGTTAAAATAATAACCTTCTTACCTTGTTCTAAACATTTATCAATTAACTCACATGTATATGGAATTTTTTCATAAGAAATTAATTGACGAATTTTCATTAAACGATTTAATGTTACACTAATAGTTTCATCGTCTTTTTTATCATTACTAATACGTGTAAATTCTTCTAATTCCTCATCGTACATTTTACTTGTTAATTCAACAAACACAGGAGTAACAATCTTTTCAGGTAAATCAAGAATATCAGTTTTCATTCTACGTAAAACAACATTCTTTGTACGTTCCCTTAATTCGTCTAAATTACTTGCACCACTCGTATTCCAAACTTTACGATTACCAACACTAAATTGAAATCCTTTACAATATCTTCTAACGTATGTTTGCCAATTTAATGTTAAAGGAGATTCAACGATTTTTAATAAGTTAAAATAATTGATTGGTCTTGATGTCATTGGTGTACCCGTCAATAACCAAACTTTTGGTATGGTCTCAAGAACATCATTTAATAAACGTGTTCTATTTGCGGTAGAATTAGAAATGTAATGTGCTTCATCTACGATTGCCAAGTCAAAGTTGGCATTAACCAATAGTTTATAATCGTCGCTATCCTCACTTTTGTCTGTAGTGTGGTAGTTCTTAATAATATCGTAATTAATAATGTAGAAATCAAATGTAGAACCCCATTTACGTCCTTCGACAATTAAAACTTTTCTATCTGAATAGTTTCTTATTTCCCTCTCCCAATTTATTTTTAAAGATGCGGGACATACTATAAGTATCTTTCTCGCTTTACTTTCTAACGATGCAATAACTGCTGAAGTCGTTTTACCAAGTCCCATGTCATCCGCTAAAATGAATTTATCATTTGCTAATAGTTTTTCTATTGCAATTTTTTGATGATCCATTGGTGGTCTAACACTATAGGGTGAATAGTCGATTATCCTATTTAACTTTTTTTCAGGTTGAACAATTGCCGCCTTAGGTAACCAAAACGCAGTGTTTTGTTCACTATCTAAAATCTTACCCCAAATATGAAACGCCTTTTCAGAATCACATAATAATTTTTCACACCAAATTTGTTCAACGGGTTTAGTTAGGAGTTTCTCCTCCATTAACTTCTCTCCGAACGTACTAACTATTTTAATGTATTTGCGCGCAACTTTTGGGGTTACGTCTTTGTATTTCATAACGTACTCCGCTTGAGGTCGAGTTAATTTAAAGTTTTTTACATCTGTAAATTTTCTCTTCCATTCCAATAATTGATTATTGGAACCCTCATATGTTGTTAATAGTTCTCTAGCTTCTATTTCAGGTATCATAACTTCTTATAAAATATACATAAATAGAATGGAAGATTAAACTATTTATTAAGATATGAACAATAAACTACCAATAACAAGATTAGGTAAATTCTTCTCAAAAGACGATTTTGATATTAATATTCAAATGGGTCAGGAATACTTACACGGGGACTTAAACATGAAATTGGTCCTTTATCGTGTGGATAGAGGTAAAACTGAGACAGACGCGATTTATGCTGAGGTTGGAAAGGATGAAGTTAAATTTTTCCCTCCAATAGAATTCAATGCATTAGTTAAGATTGATGAACCTAAAAATTCAACATATAAAAATGGTTTAGTTCGTTATAATGAGCCAGGTAATTTAACATTATCGGTTTATATTAGACATTTAGAAGAATTAAAAATAGATATTAGATACGGTGATTACATTGGTTATGCTGATTCTGAAGACAAGATAAGATATTATACTGTGTCAAATGATGGTAAAGTTACATCGGACAATAAACATAAAATGTTTGGTTATAAACCTCATTACCGAACTATAACCTGTGTACCTACACAACAAGGGGAATTTAGAGGAGTATAATATGGGAATACCTAAAAGAAAAAACAATATTGATGTTTACGGTGGTAAGGAATATTACGAAGGTAAACAAATAGTAGAAAGGAGACAGGAGTTATTGGATAGGATTACCAAATCTGACTCATATCTACCTGACTCTATTTTACATGACGATTTAGACGGAGGTATGCTTAGTTTTGTAAAGGAAAACTTTGTGGTTACCACCGACAGTAAAAAAATACCTGTAATTCCAAAAATACTAACAATACAAAGATGGGGAGAGTTTTCAAATAATTGGGAATTTTCAGATGAAGATGGAAATGTTGAATTACCATTCATTGCGGTAATCAGAAAACCTGACGTACAGCCAGGTACAAATCCTGTAGTTCAAAGAACCATACCTGATAGAAGAACTTTTTATTATGCTTCAGTCCCAACATGGAATGGGACTCAGGCAGGTGCTGACATTTACAAAATGCCACAACCCGTTGCAGTCGACATTACGTTTGATGTTACTATTATATGTAATAAATTCAGGGATTTAAATAAATTCAGTAAGATTGTGATGCAAAAATTTTCATCAAGACAATCATACACAACGGTAAAAGGTCATTATATTCCTATTGTTTTGGATAGGGTTGAAGATAATACCCCAATGGAAACAGTAGACGGTCGTAGGTTCTATATTCAAAATTATACGTTCACCATGTTAGGTTTCTTAATTGATAGTGAAGAATTTGAAGTAAAACCGGCAGTTAGTAGAATGTTTCTTTTAAATGAATTCATTCAAAATAAAGGATACCAAAAGAAATTTATCAATAAAACAATTGATATAACGGTAATCACTTTTCCAGGAGATGGTTTACAGACAACTTTTAGTGTTGGTGAAAGTATTGGATTTTTGTTTAATGTATCGGTTAACGGATTAATACAGGAAAGAGATGTTGATTATTATCACGTATCAACCACATCAAAAATAACATTTTCTGAGGCTCCTTACGAAGGTAGTCAAATCACAATAACATACTATAAGGGTAAAAACAACGTATGGGTTGATAACTATGGTAAACCTGTTCAATTAACTCATGAATCATTTGAGTATGATGGGTCTTCTTTAGTGTTTAATGTTAACAACACAATTGATAGTGTGGTTACTTTAGATATAAATGGTCTTGTTCAAGAGGAAGGTGTTGGGTTTGATATTAGTGGTCGAGATACTATAACATTGAATGGTGAGCCTTTGATTGGTGATAGAATTAATATTACCTATCTATACTAATCGTCTCCGTATAAATCTCTTTTTTTAGGTTTACAGTAGTCCTCAATCCATTTTTCTAAAACTTTATAAATCTTAAGTCCATTTTTATCACAATGGATTTTTAACATCTCGTGATGTTTTTCACTAATCTTTACGTTTTTCGTTTTGTTTTCTTCAGTCATAGATAAAAAAAGATAATTAAAGATAAATAACTATCTTATTTAAAAAAATTACGGAAATCTTTCATAAAAACAAAGATATTTATAGAATAACTAATAAAAATAATTAACCAAACATTAATCGATGGCAAATTCAAACAGAGTATTCGTTTCTCCAGGTGTCTACACATCAGAGAAAGATTTAACATTCGTGGCACAGAGCGTCGGGGTTACAACTTTGGGTTTAGTGGGTGAGACTTTAAAGGGTCCAGCATTTGAACCATTGTTGATAACAAATTTCGACGAATTTAGAACATATTTTGGTGGTACATCTCCTGCAAAAGACGAGGGAGGAAACCTAAAATATGAATTACCTTATGTGGCAAAATCTTATTTACAAGAATCAAACCAATTATTTGTAACCAGAATCTTAGGATTGACTGGATACAAACCATATAAATCATTCGGTATTAAATCCTTAGGTGGAGTAGTTGTAAACACCGGCGCAACACCAACGGAAGATACATCAATCATGGACCCGAGAACATTAACGGGAATGACTAACAGTTCATTCTACACACATTTAGATGGTGTAAATTCGTGGTCAGGGAACACAATTGCGGAGTATGTTCAATCACAACTTAGTGGTTACACTCCAACAAGTGGTAATAATGGTTATTGGTTTACAATAGGTTTAGTTCCTTCTGATGAATTGTCTTCATTAACTAGTTCAAAAGAAATTGACTCTCCTCTTACAGGTAATAAAACTGATGGTAACAGTAACGGAAAAGAGTGGTATAACACATGTTTCCATAAAACCGGAAGTACAGATTCAACAATTGTTTCAGTATATTCTTATCTTTTTGTTTATAACAACATAAACGGAGGATTTGATGTAAAGAGATTTACATATCCAGCATCATTAAATACTGACTTCGCAGATACGGTTGTGGCAGTTTTAAGATCAAGAGGTCGTTATAACGCTACTCAAGAATTGTTATTAGAAGTAACTAACAATAGTGACTTCGCTTTATCATTAAGTTCTAATTTTGACATAACAAGTAATCCATTATCAGAATTTGTTATTAACGTAACAGGTGATACCGACGGTGCTAAAAGTTTTACTTGTTCATTAGACACGACATCAACAAAATACATTAGTAAAGTTTTAGGTACTGGTGTTTTTGAAAAATCATATAGAGAATTTCCTCTTTATGTACATGAAGTTTATCCTAACTTATTAAAATCGGCTTTCGAAAGAGGTCAAATTAGAGGTTTAAGTTTAGACGAAGTATATAATCTAGAAGGAGATAATTTCTTAAGAGAGTGGGATACTACATTGTCACCAATGGTGGTTTCTGAAGTAAGAGGTGGTAAAGTTTCGGATTTATTCCAATTCCAAACTATTTCTGACGGTGACGCTGCAAATTTTGAAATTAAGATTACAATTCAAAACATTAACCTTGAAACAGGTGACTTTGATGTGTTAATCCGTGATTTCAACGATACCGATGAAAACATTGTTGTATTAGAGAAATTTTCAAGATGTTCAATGAACCCTGATTTACCAGGATATATCGGTAGAAAAGTTGGTACTTCTGATGGTGAATACGAATTACGTTCTAAAATTGTAACATTAGTTTTAGCGGATAATCATCCTGTAGACGCGATTCCTGCTGGTTTCAAAGGTTTTACAACTGAAACAAACTTCTCAGGTAAAACACAAGGAGGTATTGTTTACAAAACACAATATCAAGACGCTGGAGATGTTGTAAGATACAATTCAGATGGTTCTTCAATAATTGAAGCGGGCGACAAGATTAGAAAGGTAACTTTAGGTATGTCATCTCAAGTAGGTTATGATAGAGATTTATTGAAATTCAAAGGAACTGGTGCTGAAGAGTACACATATGGTTTCCACTTATCAAAAAATGCGGCAACTATCACAGGTGCAACACCAAGTGGATATATGTTTAAAACAACACCATACGACTTGGAAGGTCAAGCAGACGCAACAAATGGTATTACTAATAAATTATTAACGGTAGCAAATCGTAAATTCACGATGGCGGTTTGTGGTGGTTTTGACGGATGGGACATTTACAGAGGTGTTAGAACTTTTGGTGATGGTTTTATATTCGGAAAAACAACTTATGTAAGTGGTAACACTAGAAACAGTGGTGTTTTTGATGAGTATAACGGAAACTCAGATTACTATTCATACTTAGCAGGTATCAACACCTTTGCTAACCCTGAAGCAGTAGACATCAACGTATTTGCTACTCCAGGTATTAACTTCTACGACCAAAGTTCATTAGTTAATCAAGCAATTGACATGGTTGAAAACGATAGAGCGGATTCATTGTATATTATGAACTCACCTAACGTTACTGGAACAACTGCAGCAGAAGATGTGGTAGGTTTCTTAGATGATGCCGCTATCGACTCTAACTATTCAGCAACATATTGGCCTTGGATTCAAGTAAGAGACGTAGATAACGCAACTCAACTTTACATTCCACCAACAGGTGAAGTATTGAAGAATATCGCATTAACCGATAACGTATCATATCCTTGGTTCGCAGTCGCTGGCTATTCAAGAGGTTTAGTAAACGCTATCAAAGCGTCTAAAAAATTAACTTTAGACGAAAGAGATGAACTTTATAAAGCTAGAATTAACCCAATCGCAACATTCTCTGATACAGGTACTATTATTTGGGGTAACAAAACTCTTCAAGTTAGAGAATCTGCACTTGATAGAATTAACGTAAGAAGATTGTTATTAAGAGCAAGAAAATTGATTTCAGCAGTTGCGGTTAGATTGTTATTTGAACAAAACGACGAACAAGTAAGAAATGAATTCTTGAGATTGGTTAATCCAATTCTTGAATCAATTAAGAAAGAAAGAGGTTTATATGAGTTCCGTGTAACCGTATCAAATGATCCAGAAGATATTGATGCAAACACGTTAAGAGGTAAGATTTATATCAAACCTACTCGTTCTCTTGAATTTATTGATGTTGAGTTCATTATTACACCAACAGGAGCATCATTCGATAACGTTTAATCTCTGAAGGGATATATAAAAATGAGAAGGGAGGACTTTTGGTCCTCCTTTTTTATTTAAACACCTTTACAGGTAGAGTAGTAATGTTCCACGAGGAACCAATTTTTATAACAATTATACTTTTATATTTCACCCAGAATACTGGAACTAGATATACTAGTATTTATTATTATATTTTATATTATTTAAGAAAAGCTTTATTATTTATTCTGGAACTAGATACTGGAGCCTGTAAAAAACTAATGAAAAAAATTGATAAAATCAAGTCCTTCTGAAGAATAATTCAAAAAAAAATTATTTCCAAATAGGATATATTTATAAGAAAGTAAAAATAACAAAAAAAACTTAACAAATACAACATGGCAGATTTATTAATGAAAATGCCGGCTCCATATGAGCCGAAAAGAGTAAACCGATTTATCGTTAGATTCGACTCATCTTTGGGTATCAACGAATGGTTCGTAACCTCTGCAGCTAGACCTAGTGCAAAAATTAACTCAGTTGCAATTCCTTTCTTGAATACCTCAACTTATGTTGCTGGTAGATTTGAGTGGAATGAGATTCGTGTAACATTTAAAGACCCAATTGGACCTTCTGCGTCTCAAGCTTTGATGGAATGGTTCCGTTTACATGCGGAGTCTGTAACAGGTAGAATGGGATATGCTGCAGGATATAAGAAAAACGTAGATTTAGAAATGTTAGACCCAACAGGTGTTGTGGTTGAAAAATGGAAATTAGAGGGTTGTTTCATCACTGATTTAAACTTTAACGAACTTGATTACTCAAGAGATGATTTAGCTTCAATCACGTGTTCTTTAAGAATGGATAGATGTATCCAAATTTACTAATAATAAGTTAATCTGTCATATTGAAAGGTGTTATTTTTATAACACCTTTTTTATTTTATTAAACTTTACTTTACAATAGTTATTAGTTAAATTTAGAGTATGGAACAATTACGAATAGACCCCTCAATCGCATACGACGTTGTTGAATTACCAAGTAAAGGTATTCACTACGCAAATAAAAAGAAATCACTACGAGTTGCGTATCTTACAGCATCTGACGAAAACATCTTAGCGGCACCAAGTTTAGTTTCAACAAACAGTGTTGTTACTGAATTATTAAAAAGAAAGATTCTTGATAGAGATATTTCTATTGATGAAATTGTTGAAGAAGATAAACAAGCAATCTTAATATTTTTAAGAAATACTGCGTTTGGTTCTGAATATACAATTAATACAGTTGACCCTAAAACAAATGAACAATTTACGTTTGATATTGACCTTTCTTTACTTAAAGTTAAAGATTTCAATTTAAAAGAAGATTCAAATGGTGAATATACCTACTTTATGGAAAGGTCTAAAAAAGAAGTAACTTTTAAATTCCTTACCCAAAAACAAGAAAACGAAATTAAGGACATTGAGAAAAGTTGGAGTGGACTTGGTATTGCACCAATCGTAACAAAACAACTTGAGATGATGATTCAATCTGTAGGAGGTGTTAGAGATAACATGTCAATAAGGGATTTTGTTGAAAATTTACCTATTAAAGATTCTCAAGACTTCAAGAAATTCGTAAGAGAAAATAAACCCGGTCTTGATTTGACCCAAACAGTAACCACCCCGTCAGGAGACACAATCCAAGTTGAAATTGGATTCGGGGTTGAGTTTTTTCGTCCTTTCTACGGATTATAAAAAAGGACAATTAGACGAATTTTTATTCCTAATTAAAAGAGGTTTCACATATGGTGACATTCTCACCATGCCGGTATGGGAAAGACGTTATTATGTCAACTATTTGGTAGAATTAGAAAACAAAAAATAATCTATTTATAGTTATGCCAAATTATTCAAAAATTGTAAAAGATTTTCCTAGAATTACTGACGGTTTCATTGAGTTAGAAAGTCAGTTAGGTCGAGTACCTAATGTAAGCGAATCCGCAAGTTTATCTAGCGCTTATGCAAATGCAGCTGCCGCTAGTGCAAGAGGTAGTAGTAGTAGTGGAAGTGGTGGAAGTGGTAGTACAAATTTCACAGGAAATATTGCAGGCGGAATAAAAGGATTATTAGACACATTTCAAACTAATTCGGATTATGGACGTATAACGGATAAAGAAGAATACAATATATCTAGTGTTTTAGAAAACATACAAAAAAACGGTTTATCAGCCAACGCTATATTAGGTCAGGGTAAGGATGTTATTCAACAAATAACCAATCAATTAGCAATTGAAGCTCAACTAAGAACGGACATTAATGAAAGTACAGGATTAGCTGGAAAATTATCAAAAGATGTTAGAACTGAAATTACCGAATCCACAAGTCAAGCAGTTAGATTCGGATATGGTATCGAAGATATTACAGGTGCGTTTGAGAATTTAATTGAGGAAAGTGGTAGATTTAACATAGTTAACCAACAAACATTAGAAGGTGCTTTAGGAGTATCAAGAGCATTTATAGGTGATTATAAAGAAATTGGAAAAATATTCAATGAATTTGAAAAAGTTGGTTTTGGGGCGAGAAGTGCAATACAAGCAATAGATAAAGCCGGTAGAGAATCTCAAGGTTTAGGTTTAAGAGGAAAAACTACTGTTAAAGATATAAGAGAAAACATTGAAAAATTAAATCAATATGGTTTTCAAAAGGGTATTGATGGGTTAGCTCAAATGTCAAGAAAGGCTGCAGAATTCAGAATGAATATGGGTGAAGCTTTTAAAGTAGCAGAAAATGTAATGGACCCTGACAAAGCAATTGAATTATCTGCAAATTTACAAGTATTGGGTGGTGCTATTGGTGATTTTAATGACCCATTAAAATTAATGTATATGGCAACCAACAATGTTGAAGGTTTACAAGATGCGTTAATTGAGGCCGCGGGAAGTTTGGCGGATTACAACAGTGAACAAGGAAGATTTGAAATCACGGGAGTCAATTTAAGAAGAGCAAAAGAAATGGCTGCTCAGTTAGGTGTCGACTACAAAGAACTTACAAGAAGTGCAATTGCTTCACAAGAAAGATTAGCAGCTAGTAGTGATTTGATGGCTCGAGGTTTTAACATGGATGAGAAAGATAAAGAATTTCTCATTAACATGTCAAGAATGGATGGTGGTAGAATGGTGATTGATGTTCCAAAAAGTTTACAAGATGTTTTAGGTATAAAAGATACTCAAGTAGCGTTAACTGATTTATCAGAAAATCAAGCAAAACGATTAAAAGAGTATCAACAAGAATTAGGAAACATGACTTCCGAAGAAGTTGCTAGAGACCAATTTGAGTCAATCGTAAACATTCAGAGAGATGTGAACTCAATGGTAACATTAGCTAGAATGAGATTGACAAGTGGAATTAGAGGTGAGGGAGGTTTAAATTTAGATAATATCACAAAAGGATTACAAAACCAATTAACTGAATATACAAACAAAGTACAAAAGGGTGAATCGGGAACAATTATTGAAGATTTAAAAACCAACATTCAATCCACAATTGATGAACTTAAATCAACAGGTGCTGGTTCAGTTATTACTTCTCAAATAAATAGTTTACAGGCGAAACTAAATGATATTACGGGTGCAAGTAATACTGGAACTAACAGTTCAGCACCAAATACGTCATTACCTACCACAAAAAATGTTAACTTAAATGTTACGGTTCCAAACATTGGGGATGCAATAAGTAGGGAAATTGTTAGAAATCAAGATGTATGGTCGGATGTATTCTCAAGAACGGAAAAGGATTATACGACACTTTAAATAGATGACAAAGTTTTTACCTAATAATCTATTTATAATAAAAGAATAACTAATGCCAAGTTACTTAAATTTCGACTCAACAAAATCTGAAAGGGACAAACTTTTAGCTAAGAATCTCAAGAATCCTAGCGACGGACCTCAATTGTTTACCCCTGCTAGTTATTCTGTATCAAAACAAAATGATTATTCGGTAACAAACTTACCTCCCGTTGATAGTAATAGACCAAACGATTTAAGTAAAC
>Ga0315905_10008391_pt1 | contig 10449 bp, 11 predicted proteins | sample LakEriMetagenome_5_FD_203522 | JGI IMG/M metagenome (GOLD analysis project Ga0315905, IMG submission 203522) | Freshwater fungal communities from buoy surface, Lake Erie, Ohio, United States - Buoy 4 MA121 | ecosystem: Environmental > Aquatic > Freshwater > Lake | place: USA: Lake Erie, Ohio... | reverse complement strand
TGGTTTTACTAAAAGGTTAAAGCAACAAACAAGAATAAAATCAGGATCAACTATATTCACATATAAAGTAAATAACCCTCAAGATTATGGAATAGTAGAAATTAAAAAGAATCAAATTCTAAGTATAAAAGAAAAGCCTAAAAATTCTAAATCGGATCTTGCAGTAACAGGTCTTTATTTTTTTGATAAAAATGTAGTTAATTTCTCAAAAAAATTAAAACCCTCAAAAAGAAAAGAGTTAGAAATTGTTGATTTAATGAAAAAATATTTAAAAATAAGAAAACTTAAAGTTGAGTTTATGGGAAGAGGTAGTGCTTGGCTAGACACTGGCAATGCTGAGAGTCTTTTTGAAACATCCCAATTTATTTCTAGTATAGAAAAAAGACAGGGAATAAAAATAGCTTGTTTAGAAGAAATAGCTTTAAATAACAAATGGATTTCAAAGTCTATTATAGAAAAACAAATTAAATTTTATGGTAATTGTAGCTATTCAAAATACTTACAAAAAATAATTTAAATCAATGAAAACAAATATTAAAGGAATTAAAATTTTTAAATCAAAAATTTTTTATGACAAGAGAGGATCCTTTAAAGAAGTATACAAAGAAAATTTATTACCTAATAAAAAATTAATTTTCGACTGTATGTCAAATTCCAAAAAAAACGTCTTAAGAGGATTGCATTTGCAAACAAAAAATTCCCAAGCGAAATTCTTAACTGTCATTAAAGGGAAGATATTTGACGTTTTAGTAGATCTGCGGAAGAACTCAAAAACTTTTGGAAAGCATTTTTCTATTTATTTATCTAACGGATCCTACTGTTCCATATACATTCCTGAAGGCTTTGCTCATGGTTTCTGTTCTCTTGATAAAGAAAATATTGTTTATTATGGATGCTCAAATTATAGAGAAAAAGATTATGAAATTGGAATTTTATGGAATGATAAAGAACTTAAAATTAAATGGCCAATAAAAAAACCTATATTATCAGATAAAGATTCTAAAAATATTTCATTTAAAGAATATTGTAAAAATTTTATTTCTTAAGATGAATTTAAAATATAAAATCGTTATTACCGGCGGAAGTGGGAGATTTGGATCAATTTTGCAAAAAAAATATCAATCAAATAAATTATTTTACCCAAAAAAATCGCAGCTAAATATTTTATCAACAAAATCTATAGAGAAATATCTAAAAAAAACTAAACCAAAAATCTTAATTCATCTTGCGGCCTTATCTAGGCCAATGAACATTCATGATAATGATATTTCTAAAAGTATTGATTTAAATATTATTGGCACAGCTAATGTTGTCAAAATCTGCTCAAAACTAAAAATCAAATTAATATATTTTTCAACAAATTATGTTTATGAAGGCAAAAAAGGGAATTATAAAGAGACTGACCCGGTGCTTCCAGTTAATAATTATGCCTGGTCCAAGTTGGGCGGGGAATCCTCGGTTCAGATGTACAAAAACTCTTTGATTCTAAGGGTTTGTATGACCGAAGAACCCTTTATACATAAAACAGCATTCTCAGATATTCAAACAAATTTTATTTTTCATAAAGAAGTTGCAAATATTCTATTTAAAATACTCAATTATCAAGGAATTATAAATATAGGAGGTAAAATTCAATCGCCATATAATTTTGGAAAAAAATATAATAAAAATTTAATAAAAACGTCTGTAAAGAATCAAATTAAAAATTTTCCTTTAAAACCTTCAATAAATATTTCAAAGCTAAAAAAAATTATTAAAACAAAACCATAATAAATCTCTACTGATATTAAATATTCCAAAAAGTGATATAAGGCCATTCGATATATTTCGAATATTTTTTAAACCAAAACGAAAGATACCTTTCTGCTAAATAGGCATATAATCTTTGAGAATCGTATCCCTTTAAATTTTCGAAACCAAATATTTTTTCACATCTAGAAAGCCATGGAAATAATTTACCAAACCATTGGTTAGCAATATCGATTTTTGCGATAAACATTATATTAGGATTAAAACAGACTTGATTTTCTACATAACTTCTAAATTCATCTCTATCGCTATCATCAAGAAGATTAATAGCTTTATCTAAATTTCCATACCCATGGTGCATATCAAAATGCAATTTCACTGTTTGCTTATCTTTATTAAAAAAAATTCTAGGGTCAAGTATTAGAGATTTAAGTCCTCTTTTTAGTAACTTAACTTTATTTACTCCATTTACATAGATGGGATCGCAGATTACTGAGTTATAATTTTTCCATTCTTCTGGCGGTTCTGATAAAATAAAATTCTTTAAATTGTCAGTAGTGATATCATTTTTTAAGATGTCTTTTTTTATCCAGAATCTTCTTTTTTGACAAAAACCTATCCAATTACCATTGTCTAAATTCTCCATCTTATTTTTCCAAAACCAATAATGAAAAGTAAGTTCTGAATAATATTTTTCTTTATAGTCAATATTGTCATTGGTGTTTGCTAAATAATATTCTTTGGAAAAATTAGATTTACCAACTCCGGCTAATTTATAAGGTAAATTTTTTAGATAAGAAAAATCTTTGTCTGTAACGCAATATATTTGTAAATTATTCATTTAATGTCTAAAAATTTTTTTTATCTTCTTTTTAAAAGCATAAAAAGATACATATTTAAGATCTCTTCTGGCCTGTATTGGAGATTCAATTAAATGATCCCAATTTCTTCCTTTGTTATCTAATGACCATTCACAATTTTCATAAACAGATAATGAAAAAATATTATTTAACTTACATAATAATGAAAAAACACTCTGATCATGCCTATGTTCAATAAAATTTCTATGGTTTTTTAACACTGAGACAGAATCATCAATTAATAACATATTTTCAAAAATTTTTAACCACTGTTTTAAAAATTCTATATTTTTAGAATTTTTTTTAATAAAAAAAGTTCCGCTCCATAATTGCGCTGTATTCATATGAGTATGATTAAAATCTAACTTAAAATATTTCATTAAATCTGCTTTAGTGTACTGATGTTCCAAGTAATTTGGATAAATAAAATTTAATTTTTTTATTACTGGATCAAAATATTGGAATGATAATACATTATTTTCATCACACATATCTTGATAAAAAAATAATTTACTAATTCCCATTTTATTAAAATGACAACCAATATCAGAATATTGCAAGATACTATTTTCTGGTAATTGTCTTAAAAAATTTAATATAATTTCTGGCTTCCATACCCAATAACCATAACCTCTTCTATTGTTCTTTGATAAATAACTTTCAATAATATTTGATGTTTTGACAGACAATTCTCTTCTTTCGTAAATTTTTATTCCTTGATAAAAATTTAAAGATTTTGCTTGATTATAGAACCTACTTTTACTTAAAAATAAATCTGGGCTAGCAAATGCACAAAGAAATATTTTGGATTTCATTTATTTTTTTTTAAATAATCCAGTTTTGAAAAATATTTATATTATCCAAAATATATTTCGGATAACTATTATCAATGTCCTGTCTTTTAAAAACATCATTTCTACCTATAATATCTTTTTGATTCTTGATATTTTCCTCTATATTTTTTGTATTTAAAAACTTCTCGTTAATAGAACTAAAAAATGCATAATTATCCTTATATTCACATAAATTTTTATATTTAAATAAAAGTTGATCTGGAGTTTTTAAATTACAAAAATGCCATCCTCCATTTTCAATTGTATAATTTAAATTAATTTTATCCAGCCTCCATAATGGTCTTTTTTTTATTTTTAATTCCCTCAACCATTGAGGAGATTTGAGATATTTTTTTATACATGCTTTGGAACCTCTCCACACAGGATTTGATTCATTAAAAAGATTAAGTTTATAGTAAAATTGTTTTTGCTCAAAAACACCATACTTTTTCTTTAAATTGAAATTTATAATTTTTTCAGGGTTTGGTATTTCATCAGCATCAGAAATAATGATTAAATCTTCGTTATTTGCCTTTAAAAGTCCTCTTGTAATGCAATTTCTTTGAAAATTTTCTCTAAGCCATGGATTTTCTCCTTCCGGCATATTTTCAACTTTAATATATATAATTTTATTAGAAAATTTTGTAAATTTATTTACATTAAAATTAAAATTTTTTTTATTATTTTGCCAAGTTTTATTAGACTCAACGACAACAAAATAATCCACATAATTATTTAAAATATTAAATCTGAGATCTAATAAAAAATCTTCATCCAAATAAATAAAACAATCAAAAATTTTCATATTAAATATTTTATTGAATTGAAATATTTTTTTCTATTGGAGAACAGAAAATATCATCACCTACTGGAAAAAATAAATAATTATTTTTAATTAATAAATTTAAAGTATTACAAAGTTCAATATTTTTGATATGGGACCATTCAAATACTAAAAAAGGTCTTATAGTTTTTATTTTAATAAAGAAATCACTAACTATATTACAATCATATCCTTCGGTATCAATTAATAATAAATCAAAACTGTTAATATTATATTTGCTTAAAAGTTGATCAAAACTTATCTGATTTACTTTTTCTTTAACAATGTGCTTTGCTTTTATCCCATGTTTAATTAAATGATCCTTCTCAAAAGATGAGATCCCACTAGATAATGTCCCATATATTTTGAAGTATTCAGGATTCACCTTGTATAAGAAAGAAATAGCATTATTTACACTCAGAGCAGAGTTTTCAATTTTGACATTAGGAAAATTAAGATAATTTTTTTTGAGTTCTAAAAAAAAACTCTCAATAGGCTCCAAAAGTAAACTTTCTAATCTGTGTTTCTTTATTATATTATGCAAATGATCATGTGAAACACCGTCATTAGCGCCAATTTGAATTAATGTACTAATTTTTTTTTTTTCAACAAGATTTAGTATAATCTTTCCTATATTTAGAGACGAATGTTCCGTTAAGTAATTCTTATTTTTAATGTAGTTTTTAGTTAAAAGTTTATAACCAAATATTCCGCAAATTTTTTTTAAAACTTTACTCATTTTTTTAATATCATTTCATGAACAACATCATAAACAGTTTTTTTTGGAGTCCATTTTAATAATTTAACCGCTAAACTATTAATGCCTATCAAAGTTGCTTTTTGTTTTTCTGGTTTTTGAAGTTTTATATTTTTTATATTAAAAATTTTAACAAGATATAAGATTATGTCGTTAATCTTGGTTGTTTTTCCAGAAGAAAGTATAATTTTATCAATATTTTTCATAGATTTAATAAGTAAATAAATTGCATAACATATGTCCTCTGCATGCGAAAAATCTCCGGTGATATTTAAATTGTAGATCTTTTTTAAAAAAATATATTTTTTATGTATAAATGAACTAACCAATTTTGGAATAATAAAATAATTATTTCTATAAATTGAGTCATGATTAAAAAAAATTGCAGTTGTCGCTTTAAAAGAATATTTATATTTATATTTCATCAACAATTTATGCGCATCAATTTTATATGATTCATAAAAACCAGTTCTTTTAAATTGAGATTCTTCATTAGCATAACCAACGGTATGCTTTCCAAACATTCTTGAAGAACCAGCAAGCACAAAATAGGTTTTTTTATTTTTTTTTACTGATTCAAGTAAATTTTTTGTCCCGACAAAATTTTCTAAATAATGATTTTGGTAATTAATTTTTTTTTCTTTTGAAAATGGATAATTATTTGAAGCAAAATGAATAATAATATTGGGTTTAATTTTTTTAATTAAATTTGAAGTTTTGTTGTAATTTAATAAATCGTTAACAAAATAAGATACTTTGGGTACATTGATTATTATTCTTTTTTTTTTTATTATTCCAAAAACTTCATATTTTTTTTTTAATAGTATTTTTGATAATATAATACCATCCTGACCGTGAGCGCCTGTTATAAGTACTTTATTCATCTTAATTGATAATATCATTATTGTAATAATTGTAATTTAATTTAGATATCAAACTATGAAAATATCTAAATGTAGATCTTGTAAAAATTCAAAGATAAATAAAACATTTAGCCTAGGAAAACAGGCCTTCACAGGAATATTTCCAAAATATAAAAATGAAACTATACCAAGCGGTGAACTCTCTCTGGTTTATTGTGATAGTTGCAATTTATTACAACTAGAAAATTCTTTTGATAAAAAAAAACTATATGGCGACAACTATGGATATATGTCTTCATTAAATAGTTCGATGACTTCTCATTTATCAAGAAAAGCAAATCTATTAAAAAAATATAATCTAATTAATGGTGACTTAATAATTGATATAGGCAGCAACGATGGAACTTTTTTAAGTTTTTTTCAAAGAAAATTTAATTTAATTGGAATTGATCCAACAATAAAAAAATTTAGAAAAAATTATAGAAAAGACATAATTAAGGTAGAGAATTTTTTTTCTAAAAATGCCTTAACTACTTATGCCAAAAAAAAAGCCAAGCTTATTACTAGCATTGCTATGTTTTATGACCTAGAAGATCCAATTAAATTTGCCGAAGATGTTTATGAGCTATTAGATAAAGATGGAATATGGCATCTAGAACTAAGTTATATGCCGCTAATGATAAAAAATCTTTCATATGACACTATATGTCATGAACACTTGGAATATTATTCTCTTAATTCCATTAAATACATATTTGATAAGGTCGGATTTTCAATAATTGATATTCAATTAAATGATATAAATGGCGGAAGTTTTGCCTTAACATTAAGTAAAAATAAGAATTCTAATAACAAAGTTGTTGAATGGTTATTAAATCAAGAATCGAAAGACAATATTAATAATATATCTACATTTAAAAAATTTTTTTTGAAGATTAGTAAGCAAAAAAAAGATTTAAAAAGTCTTTTAGAAAATTTAATTGATATGAAAAAGAAGGTTTATGGATACGGAGCATCTACTAAAGGAAATGTGATACTTCAGTTTTCAAATATAAACAGCAAACTTTTACCTTTAATAGGAGAAGTCAATCCATTTAAATTTAATAGGTATACCCCTGGAACAAAAATTAAAATTGTTTCAGAAGCAACAATTAAAAAAAATAAGCCAGACTATTTATTAGTTCTTCCATGGCATTTTAAAGATTTTATTATCAAAAAAGAAAAAAAATATTTAGATTCTGGTGGAAAATTAATATTTCCACTACCTCAAATAGAGATAATTTAAATTTGGCGGAGAGAAAGGGATTCGAACCCTTGATACCTTTAACAGTATACACGCTTTCCAAGCGGGCGCCTTCAACCACTCGGCCATCTCTCCTAATGAAATTTATAATTCAATAAAATTAAATTTTTTTAAATTATTATAAATTCTATCTTTAGTCTCTTTATCCATTCTTGATTGCTCTCTAAAACTCAATAATGGAGAAAGTTCTTCAAAAATATCTTGGAATTTATTCTTTAAAAAAAATGCATTAACTCCAGCAGAATCGACAGCAACAAGAAAAAATCCTTTTTTACTTAATAAGTCATTAAAGGCGGTTAGCGAGGCTCCAAAATAATAATCTCCTTTGTGAACAAAATTATTGTTATAAGGCACAGTTAATTTTTTATTTTTTTCAAAAAAAGAATTGTATTCGCAGCAAATAAAATTAATATTTTCCAAGTCTAAATTTTGCAGAACATAGTAATCGATACCATCGATATCTATAGATAAAAAATCAATAATTTTATTCTTATTATTTAAAGATAGAATTTGATTTAAATTATCTTTTGTTACAAAACTATTTAAAATATTAACTTCATTATTTGGAAAAAAATAATCTATGCACATTCTCAAATTTTTACATTGCTCAGGTTTTGCCTCAATGATAACGCCACTCCACCCATTTTTAATTAACTGCATTGAATTAAACTCTAAAAATTCAACGCCAATTTCTACAAAAAACTTATTAACGGAAATCTTATTGATGATATGATTAATAATTCCATCTTCATTATTTTGTGATGAAATCTTATATTCAAATTCATTAATTTTGTCTAAATTGTTAGCATATTTAGAATAACTTATTTTTGAATATAATCTTTTTCTAAATTTTTTTAAAATTTGACGATTTATAAAATAAGCGCCAAATATAAATAAAAAAAATTTATCTAATATTTTTTTTTTAATATATCTACCAATTCCTAACATTTTAAAATAATAATACCTTTGTAATCAATGTTTACAATTATTTATCAACATTTAGGCTTAGGAGATATAATTCTTTGCAATGGCTTAGTTAGACATTTAATTTCTACAGAAAATAATTCAATAAAAATTTTTCTTATTTGCAAAAATTCTAACTTAAAATCTGCAAAATTTATGTATCGAGATATTAAAAATCTTAAAATATTAGCAATAAATGAAAAAAAAGATGAAAAAAAAGAAGTTAATTTTTTGTTAAAAAAATTCATAAATAAAAAAATTAATTATATTAAAATTGGACATGAATTTTATGTACCGACTGAATTTTTAAATATTAATAATAAGGATAGCCGGTGGCCCTGCGATATTGTTTTTTACAAACAATTTAATATTCCTTTTAAATTTAGATATACAAAAAGCTTCTGGAAAAGAAATTTGATCTCCGAAAAAAAACTTTTTAATAAATTAACAAATAAAAAAAAATATGCGTTTATCCATGATGATGCTAGCAGAGGTTTAATTATTGATGAAAAACATATTAATAAAAATTTAAAAATTATAAGAAATAATAATAATGAGCTTATATTTAATTATGCGTTATTATTAGAAAATGCAGATGAAATTCACATTATGGAAAGTTCTTTTAGACAATTAATGGAAACTTTGAATATCAAAACCAAAAAATTATTTTTGTATAAAGGAAGAGATCGATATCATGCTATTCCACTTCAAAATAAAAAAACCGGAGAACTGATTGGGACTAAATTTGATTGGAAGGTTATTGATAGTAATATCTTTCATAAAAAAAAATGGTTTTTTAATTAAACTATCATTAAATCAGTATAATTATTTTTAAGTTTTGTTTCTAAATTCAATATGTTCTCTCTGTTAAAAAAATTTTTTTTTATTGGACTTGCATGCAAATCATAAAAAAATTTATAGTTATCAAATAAAATTTTAAAATAGACCAAATAGCTTTTGGTCATTAATTTGGGATCAAATTCAAAAACTATTGGTATCTTTTTTTTTATAACTTTACTTGATCCGCTAAAGATATAAGGCTCATGCCCTTGAACATCTATAAAAAGTAAAGAATTTTTACCTACTGATTCTTTAGAAATATATATAAAAATTTTTTAATAATAGATTTTGCAATTCTATGTAGAATTTTACTCATTCTTATTTATTTTCAAAACCTCAATGAAAGCTTCTTGAGGGATATCAACGCTTCCGAACTGTCTCATTCTTGCTTTTCCTTTTTTTTGTTTTTCTAAAAGTTTTTTCTTTCTGTCTCTAGCTCCTCCACCATGAATTCTACTGATAACATCTTTTCTATAACCAGATATTGTTTCTCTTGCTATAACTTTCCCTCCAATAGCAGCTTGGATTGGTATTTGAAATTGATGTCTTGGTATTAATTCTTTTAACCTTTCGCACATTAACCTTCCTTGCCTTACGGCAAAATCCTTATGAATGACCATAGACAATGCATCAACCATTTCTTCGTTTACTAGTATGGATAATTTAATCAAATCACCTTCTCGATAATCGCTCAACTCATAGTCAAAACTCGCATAACCACTAGAAATAGATTTGATCTTATCGTAAAAATCAAAAACAACTTCGTTTAATGGCAGTTCATAAGATAGAACTGCACGATTTCCAGAATAACTTAAACTCTTTTGTTTTCCTCTTTTTTCTTCGCATAACTTCATAATTGAACCTAAGTATTCCTCTGGAAGAATTATTGTTGCGTTAATCCATGGTTCATTAATAGATTTAATAAAATTTGGTTCTGGCATATTAGCAGGGTTTTGAAGATCCATAACTGTGCCATCATTTTTGCTAATTTTATAAACAACTCCTGGTGTTGTGGTAATTAAATTTAAATTATACTCACGGTCTAATCTTTGAACGATAATTTCAAGATGAAGAAGTCCTAAAAAACCACATCTAAAACCTAATCCTAAAGCAGCTGAATTCTCGGGTTCATAAACAAAACTAGAGTCATTTAGCTTTAGTTTCGCAAGACTGTCCCTTAATAAATTATATTCTGTGCTATCAACTGGAAATAATCCGCAAAATACAACTGGCTTACTAGGTTTAAATCCTGGTAACGGATCTTTTATAGGATTAGAATAATCTGTTATTGTGTCTCCAATTTTAGTATCCGAAAGATCTTTGATACCTGTAACAATAAAACCAATTTCTCCAGGACCTAAATATTCTTTATTTTCCGCTTTAGGTGTGAACACACCAACTCTTTCAACTGGATGTCTTGTGTTTGTCGACATCAATAAAATTTCCATTACTTTTTTA
>Ga0315905_10008387_pt1 | contig 10449 bp, 9 predicted proteins | sample LakEriMetagenome_5_FD_203522 | JGI IMG/M metagenome (GOLD analysis project Ga0315905, IMG submission 203522) | Freshwater fungal communities from buoy surface, Lake Erie, Ohio, United States - Buoy 4 MA121 | ecosystem: Environmental > Aquatic > Freshwater > Lake | place: USA: Lake Erie, Ohio... | reverse complement strand
TACTTATAAATCCCCGATTCTATTTGTTTAATTATGTTCTCATCGTTTATCTCGCCCTTTTCAAATTGCTTTTTATAATTCGAAAAATTATTTTTTAATAATTCACATTTTAATTTCCTTTTTGATTCCAACCGCTATCTAAGTCCCGATATTGTATAAATAATTACTAACTCAATTAATATATTTATATTTAAATATAAATATTAATAATAGTATACATATTAATAATAGAATCAAAAAAAAAAATAACTTGCCGGTTATTTTTTGATAAAGTTTGATTAAGAGATTAAAAGTATATTATATATAAATATTTTTGTTTAAATAAAAATTAAATAATAACAAGATAAAACAAGTTTACTTGTCTTTATAATGGAACAATTTAATAATAAAATTAAATTTAGTATTAATATTAATACCGATACTATTAATGGTAAAAATAAAAAATATTATGGATTTCCAAAACAATGGCAAAATTTAACAGAATCTAAATTAAATAATAAAAAAAATGGTATTGCGATATTAACAGGAGAAAGTAATAATTTACTAGTTATTGATTTTGATAAAGAAGAAGGTATGAATTTTTATAATAAATATTTATATTTATTTGAAGATACATTTATTGAAGATTCTACTAATGGATATAAACATGTTTATTTTATTTATGATAAAGATTTTAAAAGTGGAATATCAAAATTAAATAATAAAATTGATATTTTATCAGATGGTAAATGTTGCGTTATGACAAATAATAATAATGGAAATAAAATTAAAAAAATAAATCAACAATTTAAATATTTATTATTAAATGGAGAAGATAATGATAATGATAGTAATATTTCAACGGATTCAATAGATTCAAATAATAGTTCAGTTAATAGTTCAGTTAATAATATTTATGATGAATATAATGAGTTATGTGAATTATTAGATATTATGCCGGAATGTATATATGATAATTATGATTCGTGGAATAAAATAGGATTTGTAATTTTTAATATTACAGATAAGAGGGGTTATAAAATTTGGGAACATTTTAGTAAAGTTAAAAATTATAAAAAATATATTAAGAATACAGATTTTCAAATGATGGAGATGTGGAAAAAATTTAAAATAGTTGAAACATATAATGAATCAGTATTATTTCAATTAATAGAGAATACAAATAATAAAGAATATATTAAATTATTAGAATATTATAAAATTAAATATAATTATATTATTAAAAAAACAGAACAAATTTATAATTATTTTGATGAGACAGATTTTTATTTTAATGATTTAGTGAATAATTTAGTTTCTACAGAATGGAAAACAATAAAAGATTGTAAATTATATTTAAGGGATAATTTACATAGAGTATTAGCGATAGTTAATGATTATGTTATTTTAAAATCTAATAAAGAAAATTTTTATAATATGGTACCATTTGATAAATCAGGATTAAAGAATATTAAAATAGAAATAGTAGGATATCCAAAAAAAATAGATTTATTAAATGTAATATTAAATAATAGACAAATATTCCATACATATAATGATTTTAAAATTAATTTTGATTATAATTATACGGATAAGAAATGTTTTTATATGTCAAGAAAGTTTAAAGCGAATAAATTAACAGATTATGATTTAAATACAATTCAGGAATTATTAGATTTTATTAAAGAAATATTATGTGAAAATAATGATAAAGTATATAATTATTTTATGAAATGGTTAGGATTTACATTAAAATATCCAAATTTAAAATCGGGTAAATCGGTTATATTATATTCAAAACAAGGATGTGGAAAAGGTACGATAGTTGAATTTTTAAATGAATTTATATTTGGTTCATATACATGTATACCGAATACTGATTTTGATAATGTAGTAGGAAAAAATAATTATCATTTATTAGGAAAAAAAATGGTATTTGTAAATGAGTTATCGACAGTCAAAGAAGAATTTAAAAGTAAATTTGATAAATTAAAAAGTTTAACAACAGAAAAATATTTAACGATTAAAAAATTATATTGTGATACATTTAGTGCGGAATCATTAGCAGAATATGTATTTATGACAAATCATAAATATAGTTTCTTTGTAGAGGAGAAAGATAGAAGATATTTAATGTTAGAATGTTCAACTAAATATATGCAAGATACAGAATTTTTTAATAAATTTAGAGAGAATGTATTTAATCAAAATGTTGGGGATAATTTTTATACATACTTATTATCATTGTTAAATAGTCCGAGTGAATTTTTAAAATTAGAAGTTCCAATGACAGAATATAAAGAGGAGTTAATTAAAACATCACGAAACACTATATTAGATTATTTAGAATTTTTAGAGATAGAATGTAAAGAATATTATAAAAATAAAACAGAATTACTAAATGTTAATGATTTAGATTATATTGAACCGAATGAAAAGGGTAGATATAAAGCGAGTGAATTATATAAAAATTATATTAGTTGGTGTGAATCAAACGGAGAAAGAAAACAATCTAACAAATGGTTTTCTAAAAATATATTAGACAATGAATATAAAAAAACATGTATTAAAGGTATTAATTATTATTATAAGGACTGAATTAAATAATTTTGATTCTACCCTTTTATAGTTTGCTTCTACCTTTTTTTTTTGCCTCTACCCCTTAACTTTGTATATATTATTATAATATATTGATTTAATAAAAATATATATATATATATAATAAAAAGGTAGAAGGTAGAAGGAGGTAGAAGCAAAAAAAAAAGTTTTTAGAAAAAATAAAAAAATATTTTTATAAAAATATAAAAGTTTAAAAAAAAAGTTTTTTAGCCTCTACCTTCTTTACACACTCTACCCCTCAAAAAAAAAATAAATTACTTACCTTTACGAAACCGTAGGTAGAAGTAATCAATTTGACTATTAAACCTTATTATATACCATCATTGCAATATTTGGCGAGTGTAATAGTTTACGATGTTCTGCTTCTTTTTGTCTATTAGTTAATGATTTATAATAATCCGAGTTAATTAATTTAGTTTCATATGCTTTACGAATATCATTCATTGAAATATTTTTATCAGTTACCACTAACGATTTTTTTTCAAAAAATCCTGTTAATCTATTTTTAAATAACTTTTTTAAATTATATGCGTACATATCAGATGATGGAAATATTAAAGGTTTTTTATAATAACTCCAAAGTAAACGCTCATTTAAACCTTCTTTATTTAAAAACTTTACATAATCTCTAATTACTTTTTCATGCTCTTTATCAGTAATTTCAATTTGTTGTTTACCAATAATTTTTACGTTTTTAAAATTGTTCATAATAAAATATAATTTACGAGGTGTGATGTATAAATAATTTTTATCATCTTCAATATTTTTTTTTGCTTTTACAATTTCTGCATTATATAATGATAGACGTAAAGGATAACGAACTGAAATATAAGCGTTCATATCATCTAATATTTTTTCAACTGAATCAGTTTTAAAATTTGGTGGTTTAGAAACATCTAATAATATTTCATAATCTACAAAATTTTCACTTTTATTGTTATCTTTATATTTATCAAATTTTTGAATACTTAATTCATTTCTAAATTTAATATATTGTTGTAAAGTATGAAATAAGTCATCATGTTCTACATTTCGTACTACTAATACAATTGCATTTAAGAATGCTAATTTATTATCTACTGAAATATCTAATGATTTAATATAATTAATAATTGTTTGAAAATTTTGTAATAAATTAAAATCTTTATTAAACTCTTCGTTAAAATGTTTATATAGTTGATTTAATTTAATTGAATATAATTTAATCGTTTGTTTTCCTAGATTAGTAAACTTATTTGTTAAATATTCTTTAATCTCATTGTTATTCATTTTTACTAACTTATAGATATTATAGTATAGTAATTATATTAACTTTAAATATAAATTAATTAATTTTATCTTCTAAAATATTAATTCTTTTGATTAATTTTTTAATCATTAATGAATTACATATTGTGATACTATCATAATTTAAATTCATTTGAACTCCTTCAATATCATCTTCAGTTTCTTTTTTTAAATCTTTATTTGGACTAAACGCTAATAAATCAACATAACCATCTTTTAATAATTCCTGTGCAATAAAGCCAATATTAACATTTGTTTTACCTTTATAATTATAACTATAAATATTTTGATTATATAAATTATCAACATAGTCATCATTTAATATATTAATATTTTCTTTCATTCTTCTATCAGATGTTAAATATATTTGTAAAGCATTAATAAAACCTATTTGACAAAATAATGACCATTGATTAGAAAATACTGCACCACTATTACTAAAAGTTGAATTTGTGGTGTTCATTCTTGAAAATAGACCACCTGAAGTATTAATTGTATATGTATAATCTCCCGTTATATCTATTGCATTATTTGATGTTGTTAGTTCATTATCAATTGTCATTCTTCGTGAATTATTATACATAAAACAAAATTTATTTGCTGTCGATGTACCTATAAAAGCATCACCGGAAGGATTAAGTTCAATTAACATTTTATTTGAACCATTATCAGTTCGAAATTCATGAATAGTTTGATATGAACCATCTAAAAATGAATTAGAACCGATAGAAAAAATTCTAGCACCTGATAAATTTTCAACAATATTCCCTAAACCTATTCGTGAATTATTAGCAATTGAAATTATTGTGTTAGCATTAAAATGTCCTAAATTTAATGTTGAATTTCCAACTGTTGAAGAATATTTATATGTAATTTCGGCTTGATTATTTTCACTGTTAAATTTTCCTAAAGTTATTGCACGACTATCTCCAGAGGCCAAATCATTATCTAAACAAGAAATAAATCTTGCATCATCTATACTATCCTTAACTCTTATATTATTAGCCAATAAACTATTTGACACTTCAAATCTATTACAATCAATACTCATTAATGGTGAACCACTTAAATGATTCCATGTAATATAATCATCATAAGCCCCGCCCGCTGAATAAGATAATAATGAAATGTAATCTGAGCCAACTTGACGACAAGAAAAGAAACGTGATGAATTTGAATGCCACAAAACACCAGCAACAGAAAAACTGCTTAAAGTTCTAGTTTGTGCAGTTAAACCTAAAGCACCAGATAAAATTCCACCAGTTAATTGCAAATATCTAGCGTCAGCATTTTGTAATGTTAATGTATTATCTGAATCTTGAAATGCATTATTATTAAAAATGCTTGTATTAAATAATGGCGGATTAACAACTGACATTTTATTTTTATAATATACTAAATATTTTTTATTCAATTTCTAATGAATTAATAAATTTATCGTGTTGTTCATATTTTTCTATTAATTTTTGAACTGCTCCATACATACATGTTATAATTTGGTCAGTGTTTAAACTATGGAAGTCTTCAATATTATAATCTTCATTTTGTGTAATTGATACTGCTTTTGGTATATATGTTTTAACTTCCTGTGCTATCCAACCAAGTTTATGTTTATCTTCAATACTATGATTTTCAATAAAATTATCTTTGTATTTGTATCGTTTTAATTTTAAATTTTTAATATTGTTATAACAAATATCTAAATTAGCATCTTCAATATTTTCTTTAATTCTTTCATCAGATGATATAAACCAAGAACTTGTCGATGGCTTAGCTGCAGAATCATTAATTAAGTGTAGTTTAAAACTCGGTGTATTAAAACCTATACCAATATTGCCACCTGCTGTGATTACCATTTGATTAGAAACACCGAAAACATCAAAACTGAAATTATTTAAAACATTACCAGAACTAATATAATTCCATTGCATAGTAATTGCATTATTAACACTATATGAAGAACCAAGTCTAATTGCACAACTAGAATTTGTATTTGAAATGTTTAAATCCATTGCTCCAAGATTTGTATTATTCCCAATCATACAACGTCGAATATTATATAAATCCCTATTTGAATCAACAACTAATGCTTTCGATGCTTCAGCAAATCCGATTGTTGTAATATCTAAATAATTTATTTCATTCGCTGTTGCTGTGATTGTTGTTCCACCGAGTTGTAAAGAATTAACAATATTACAAGCACCTGATGTTAAACATTGTATAACATTATTGCCATTAGATTGAATATTAAAATTATGATTGCTGGTAGTTCCAATATGTGAATTAGTTGATGTTAAATGTAATGCTGAAAAAACAGTTCCATTGTTGCATCTAATAGCCTCGCCATTTGAAGTTCGAATTACATTTAATTCATTATTTAATGATAATGAACCAGATAATGCTCCTCCTGTTAATTTAAGATATCTTAAATCGGCTTCTTCTAATGTTAATGTAGAATTTGAATCTTGAAATGCATTATTGTTAAAAATAGATGTATTAAATAATGGTGGACTAACAACTGACATTTTTTAATACCACTCACCGCGAGCGATTTTTTTTTTTAAAAAATCTTGCTCAAATAATAATATTTCATATATTATAATAAACTAAATTAAAAATGGATTTTATTAATTTTTATACATTAACAAAAAAAGAAAAGAAATTCAACAATCCACAATATAATAAACATAAAATAGAAATTCCCTTCCGCATGTGCATTAGTGCACCCAGCGGGTCTGGGAAAACTTCATTTTTATGTAATATATTGACTGCATTTGATAATACATTTTATCAAATTGTAATTTGTTTAAAAAATAAAGCAGAGCCATTATATGAAATGATTGAAGAAAAATTAAATAAAAAATCTAGTCAAGTTTTAATTTTTGAAGATGGTGAAATTCCACCACTAACAAATTATGGTAAAGATGGAAAACCACGTTTAATTGTATTTGATGATTTACTCTATGACAACCAAAGTGAAATAAAACAATACTTTATACGTGGTCGCAAAGTTGGTCATTTTAGTTGTATTTATATTTCTCAATCTTATTTTAAAATTCCAAAAGACATCCGCGTTAATTGTCAATATATAGTCCTTGGTCGTAATTTATTAAAACGAGACTTAAATATTATTTTACAAGAAATTAGTAGTGATTTAAATTTAGATGAATTAATGAAATATTATAGTTTAGCAACTGCTGAACCAATGCATGTGCTATTTATAGATTTAGTGAATCGTAATTTAAGACATAATTTATATAAAGTAATAGCCCCGTTAAACTCTCCGTTAAATAATTTACAAGAAAAATAAAATATATTATTATAATATAATTTTAGCAAGATTTAAAAAAAAATCGCTAGCGGAGATTCTTTTAATTGTATTAATTATGGTTTCAAGTTTTCCATTAATTCTAACACAAACCAATAGAGTTGATAATTCAACATATGTATATAACTTTCCTTATACTGTTGATTTATCTAATTTTGAACTAGCATTAGCAAGTTGTAGTTTATATTATTCTTGGTTTTCTATTTCTCCACAATTAAACAATAATCAATTTAGTTTTAATTTTCCAAATGGTGCAGGGAATACTACATTTAATGTTGAAATACCGTCAGGGACGTATACTGTAGAACAATTAAACAATTTTTTAGAATTTTTTATGTTCAATAATGGCTTGTATATTTCTAATAACACAACCGGAGAACTTACCTATTACATAAAATTATTAACTAATGAAAATGCATATCGACTTCAACTATTTAGTTATCCATTACCGACATCGCTCCCTGCCGGATTTACAAATGGCGGTGGAATTACTTTTCCAACAGTCAGTAGACAACCACAATTAATTGTTCCATCTACTAATTTTCAAGATTTAATCGGATTTTCTGCTGGTACTTACCCACCAACTCAAAATGCTAATATTTATACTGTAAATGGTGATTTAGTACCTCAAATTAGTGGTGGTGTTCAATCTGTAATTATTAATTGTAATGTTGTAAATAATAAATATAGTTCTTCAAATAGTCAAAGCATTCATGTTTTAACATCGGCAGGTGTACCATTTGGCGGATTAATTGTAAGTGAACCAAATGAATATAATTTTGTTCAAAGTGGAGTTTCAAGCACATCAAATATTACAATTACATTTATGGACAATCTAAATCGTCCATTACAAATTCAAGACCCAAATTTAACTATTAAATTATTATTAAAAGAAAAATCTATGGATTAATATACTTGTTCCATTCTATCTTACGTGTTTTAATATGAAAAAACCAATTAAAAAATTATCGGAGCGTGTTAAAGAAAAATTAATAGCACGTGGGTTGTATGATAAAACACCAGATACTAATATTGAAATATTAAATAAAACAATGGTTGACCATATTACTGATAAATTAGAAGATTCTAATGTGTCAACTTTACAAAAATCACCATTAATAAAAGCATTTGAAAAAAACAAAAAAAAACATAAAGAAAAACCAATTAAAACAAGTTTGCTTTTATGTAGTACTCGATTTTAACCAGACACGCAAGCTTAGTCTTGTCGGGTTAAATTATAAATTTTATTTATCATTTTAGAACCAACTACATTTGAAATTTGATTTCTATTCATTAATTCTTGAATAATATTAATTGATTCATTAATTACTTTATCGCCTATATTACCAGCGTACATTGTACCTTCTAATAATTTTAAACGATTAACTAAACTTTGCGATTCTTTTAAATGGACTAATTCTAATTTTCTATTTTTTTCATCTTCTGGAATACACAATTCATCAATTTTAAACATAAAATTTTTTTCTTCTTGAGTTAAATTATTCCATAAATCATAATTAAAATTATTTTTATCATCTGTAATTATATTTAATAATTCAACAAAGTCAGGACTGACTATCATTCTAGATTTTTGATTTTTATTTTTATTAGAATATATAATTATTTGTAATCCTCTTTTTTTGTAATGATATCTCATATTATTGTTAGACATCTCTTCGTTCTTGTAAAATAATATTTATTTTTACTAATTTCTATTATATTATAGTTAAATAATTTAAATTTATTGAAAAAAATAAATTACTGTTTTTTTTGTTATGTTAGTAGTATAAGCAATTAACATTACTAACTCAGTTTAACTTAAAGGAGCCACCTTCAATTTTAGCCTTTTTCATTGCCCGTAATTTAGCCATTTTTGCTTTCATTTCTGGGGAACCTTTTACACCAAATCCGCCAACCTCTCTTACTAAATTACGTGCGGTACCAGCCATTTGAGGAGCGCCGATAAAAGTTGCGGCGGCAGGAACTGCAACATCTGCGATTGCCGGTAAAACGTTCTTTTTAAGCCATGGATAGGCTTTTTCTTTAATCCATTTCCAAATTGAACCACCTTCCATTTCTTCTAAATCATATTTCATAGCATCTGGTGAAATTTGAACACGACAACCAGTGCCTTTCATTTTTGCACTCATAATTTTTTTATAATTTTCAGGATGAACATAAAATTTAGAACCTGAGCCAGCAACTTGTGCTTTAGTTAATTGTATTGGTTGCATTTTTACAGCCTTACGCATTTGCTCAGGACTAATATCAACACTAACTTGTTTATAAAAAGTCATTTTTAAGAAAACTACAAAATAATAAGTATATTATTTAATATAAAGAAAATTCATAAAATAAATTAATTAACCTTAATCGTAAACCGATTATTAAACGGTTAGATTATTATTTCTTAGCATATCTTTTTTTTTTCTTAATACCTTGTCCGCCAGTATTCATATTTACTGGTTGTTTAGTTTGAATATTTTTATATAATTCTCTAAACATAGTATTTATATTTTCTTTAATATTTTTACTATTATCAAACGGTAAATTATATAAATCCGCTTTTTCTTTTAATAGTGCTTTTTTTGGTAATCCTGCAGTTTCACCTCGTTGCGCTCTTTCAATTGCTCGTATTTCTTCATAAATTGGATTACCTTTTAATTCAACACGAATTTTGGCATCTTCTGCAAGTTGACCAACAGGTGTTAATTCACCAGTTGCTGTTTTTTCTGGTGGTGGTGGAGTTTTAGGTGTTAAAGGTTGTTTTGACTCAGATTTTAATTTTGTTTCAACATCAGATGGTATAATTACATTTCTTGCTTGTTCACTTGATAACAATGATAAAATTTTAGATTGTTCACTTGGAGGTAATGCTAATATGGATGAAACTTGTTCTGACGGCACCGGCTCTGATAATAATTGTTGTCTTTCTCTAATTGGCAACCCTTCTAATAATAATTTTAAAGTTTCATCTCCTTCTGTTAATGCTAATAATTTCTTTTCTTTCATTTTTTCTTTTATTAAACGTTTAATATTTTCTTCAGTACTTAAAACTTTAGGCTGTTTTTTTAATTCATCTACTTTTTCCATTGTTTTTTTATATAATTTAGCCAGTGATTCTGCTTCATTTTCATTATAAAATGTATTATTACGTATTGCTTCATTTTTTGTTAATTGTTTAATTTCATTTTCTAATTCTTTTTCACGTTGTTTTTTAAACAGTCTTAAACTTT
>Ga0315905_10008385_pt1 | contig 10450 bp, 7 predicted proteins | sample LakEriMetagenome_5_FD_203522 | JGI IMG/M metagenome (GOLD analysis project Ga0315905, IMG submission 203522) | Freshwater fungal communities from buoy surface, Lake Erie, Ohio, United States - Buoy 4 MA121 | ecosystem: Environmental > Aquatic > Freshwater > Lake | place: USA: Lake Erie, Ohio... | reverse complement strand
CCAAAGACGCCGCCGCCCCCGCCGCCGCCGCCGCCGCCCCCCCCCCGCCGCCGCCGCCGCCGCCGCCGCCCGCCCGCGTGCTGAACGTGGGCGGCACGACGTACTCCCACTGGCGCTCCGCGCGGCGGATGCGCAGCTCGTCGGCCGCGCCGAGGCGGTCGAGCGCCTCCTCCATCGCGATCCACGTCGACCACGCGGCGTCCGAGCGCGGGTCGACGCGCAGGGCCGCCTTGAAGAGCTCGCGCGCGCGGCCGTGGCCGCCCGAGCGCCACTCGAGGACGGCCCAGGCGTGGAACACGCGCACGGCGCCGCGGCCCGACGGGTCGGCCCATACCCCCTGCTGGAAGAGGCGGCGCGCCTCGTCGGCGCGCCCGAGGCGCGCCTCCATCACCCCCCACGCCTGCCACGCGTGCACGTGGGCCGGGTCGGCCGCGACGGCGCGGCGGAAGAGGTCGCGCGCGGCGTCGGGGCGGCCGGCCTCGCGCTCGGCCACCGCCCACGCCTGCAGCAGCGCGGCGTCGGCCGGGTTGAGCGCGCTCCCCCGGGCGAGCAGCTGCAGCGCCGTGCGGCGGTTGCCGCGCTGCGCCTCCCAGACGGCCCAGGCGAGGTGGGCGTAGCGCGAGCGCGGGTTGGCCGCGAGCGCGCGCTTGAACAGGTAGCGCACGGCCCCGTCCGGGTCGCCCGCGCGCGCCTCGGCGACCGCCCACGCGTGCCAGAGGGCGCACGAGCGCGCGCCGCCGTTGCCGCGCGTGCCCTCCTCGAACCAGGCGCGCGCCTCGCCGAGCCGCCCGAGCTCGGCCGCCATGACGGCCAGCGAGCAGTGGAGGTAGGCGGTCTGGCGCGAGGGGCTCGACCGGCACCGCTGGATCCCGCGCGTCCACAGGTCGCGCGCGCGCAGGTAGTTGCCCTGCGCGAACTCGAGCATCCCCCAGGCGTGCCACGCGGCCGCGTGCGCGCCGTCGACCACCAGCGCGGCGTCGAGCAGCTTGCGCGCGCGCTGCGGGTTGCCGCAGTGGCGCCCCTCCATGTGCCCCCACGCGCACCACAGGTGGGCGCAGCGCGAGCCCGTGTTGGCCGTGCCCTCGGCGTACAGGCGGCGCGCCTCCTCGTACCGCCGCTGGCCCACGAGCAGCTTGCCCAGCACGACGTAGGGCCGGCCGTCGGTGCGGTCGAGCGCCAGCGCGCGCCGCAGGCCGTCCTCGGCGGCGCGCAGGAGGGCGCGGCGGGCGTCGCGGTCGGCGGTCGTGGAGGCCTGGACGCGCGCGAGGCGGGAGCGGTACTGTGGTGGTTTGGGGGTTGGGGTTGGGGTTGGTGTTGGTGTTTTGGGGGTTGGGGGGGGAAGGAGGAGGAGGGGGGGGGGGGGACGATTGTGGTGTGTGCGTGTGTGAGAGGGGGGAGGGGTGTGTGTGTGTGTTTGAAGGCGCGGCCGGAGCGGCGACATCGGGTGGGGCGGCGGCGGAAAGCGGCGCGGTGCTAGTCCCACCACGCCCGCCGGCGGCTCGGCGTGAGCCTTTTCACTCACGATCAGCAGGTCCTGGTTGATCTTGAGCGGCCGCAGCGGCGTCGCCACGTCGCCCGCGCCGCTCACGTCCTCCATGCTGCTGCTGTTGCCGCCGCCGCTGCTCGCCGCGCCGCCCGCGGGCGTGCCGGCCAGCCAAGCGGCGTCGGCGTCGTCGAGGTCGTCCTCGACGATGCTGATGCGCGGGCGCGTGTTGAGCGCCGGGTCGAGCTGGACGATGCCGTTGGCGGCGCGGGGGGCCCAGGTTCGCAAGCGACCGGCGACGCCGGGTCCGCGCGCGAGCAGGATTGAAGGCGGGCGCGCGACGACGCACGGCGCGGCAGCACCCCTCCTCCTCATCATGGGGACAGCAGGCGTGCACGCGCGGCCGGTGCTCGGGCCGCCGCGGCTGAGCGCGGCGCCCGGCATGGTGCCGAGAATGGAGAGCTGAGAGCGTGTCCAAGCCTAGGAGCGGGTCGATCTCGGGCGCGCCTACTCAGCCATCGCGTGCGGCGTTTGTGTGCCTTGGCGAGCGCGCAGGTGCGAGGGTCGTTCTTCTTGGGCGCGCGCCCGCGCCCGTCTTCAGGGGGAAGAGCGGGCGATGCTGTTTGTTGTTGATGCGCTGCTGCTGAGGACGATGCAGGACTGGAAGCAAGTAGCAAAGAGGGCTGCTGTGGCTGTGCGATGGGGGGCGCGTGCTGTTTGCAAGAGAGAGAGAGAGAGAGGGCGGGGCCGGCTGTGGTCGCGCCGGCGCCGCCACGTGCCGACGGCGGCGCCGCGCGGCGAGGAGGAGGAAAAGGACGGCTTGGTTTGCAAATGTTGCTGCTGCTGCTGCTGCTGCTGCTGCTAGTACCCCCTCCACACGATCGAGATCACTTCTGGAACGTCAAGAGCCCCCGCAGGCGCTCCTGCGCAAACCGCGGCAGCGCGAACGCCGCGCGGTGCACCTCGGGCGAGTAGTACCTCAGCGGCGGCAGCGCGAGCGGCGCGCCTGCGCGGCCGCCGCCGCCGCCGCCGCCTTCGGCGGGCGCGGGCTCGGGCTGGCGCGGCTCGCGCGGGTCGAGCGGCGGCGCGCCCGCCGCGCGGGCCTTGTGGCAGACCATCATGCCGATCTGGCCGCTCGGGTACGTCGGGATGGTCGTGTAGGCGTACGCGACGCTGCCGCCCGCCGCTGCTGCCGCCGCCCCTCCCGCTCCTCCCGCTCCTCCTGCTCCCCCTGCCCCCTCTGCCGCCCCCGCCCCCGCCGCCGCCGCCGCGGCCGCCGCCGCCCCAAACACCTCGCTGCACATGCGCGCGAGCGACTCGATCACGTCGAGGTGCAGCCAGAGCGACTCGGCCTGCGTCACCACCACCCCCCCGGGCCGCAGCGCGCGGTGCAGCGCCTCGAAAAACGGCCTCTGGAAGAGCACCTCTGCGGGCCCGACCGGGTCGGACGAGTCGACGACGATCACGTCGTACAGCCCCTCCGCGGCCGCCTCGACAAACTTGACGCCGTCCGTGATGTGCACCCGCGCGCGCGGGTCGTCGAAACCGACCGCCATCTGCGGGAAGTAGGCGCGCGACGCCTCGGGCACGGCCGCGTCGATCTCGGCCACCTCGATTCGCTCGAGCGACGCGTAGCGCGCGAGCTCGCGCAGCACGCCGCCGTCGCCGCCGCCCACGACGAGGGCGCGCCTCGGGGCCGCGTCCAGCGAGCCGACGGCCACGTGCGCGAGCATCTCCTGGTACGCGAACTCGTCGCGGTCGGTGCACTGGATGACGCCGTCGAGCAGCAGGACGGTGCCGAAGGCGTCGCTCTCAAACACGCACACGTCCTGCAGCGCGGAGCGGCGCGCGTGAAGCACCTCCTTGACCTTGAGGGAGAGGCCCATGCCGGGCCACATGGGCCCGAGCTCGGTGTACCAGCCGTCCTTGGCGACGCCCATGTTCTGTTTGTGGGCGTTGTTGTTGTTTTGTTGTTGTTGTTGGCGGGGGGGATTGGATTGGATTGGATTGGATTGGATTGGATTGGATTGGATTGAATCGGATCGGCGGCTGAGCAGGCGGCGGCGACGACGACGCCGCGGCGGCGGCGGCGGCGGCGGCGGCTGGCCGCGGCGGAGCGTCCCTCTCGCGCTGGCGCCACGGTCAGTCCCCCCCCCCCCCCTTGTCTGTGAGCGGCGACGGGCGCGGGAGTCGAGGACGACTTCGATCGGCGACTCACCTCGGCGGCCGTGCCCGGCTTGGCTTCGGCCCCGTCCGCCATGGCGAGGGGTTTCCTTGCGCGGGCGAGGTCGGCGGTGGTAGTGGTGGTGAGGGAAAGCGCGCGCGCGCGCGTGACGTCGTTGTCTGCGGTGATCGCGGGCGGGGCGCGCGTCGTGGGTGCAAAGTGATGGGGCGGCTCTCTCCTCAAGTACTGATTCGTGCTGTGTGGACGTAGACGATCGGCAGGCGGCATCCTTTGTTGGCAGCCGTCGCCGTCGCCGTCGGCCGCCCGCCCCGTCGTCGCCGACCGCCGTTCTTGAGAGACCGCACGACACGGCGCTCGCCGCTTCGCGCAACACCATTCAATTAGTCAGATCGATAGCCCCGCAGTAGGACCATAAAAACTTGCCTTCGCCCTCCGATCGCCGGCCCCGGACTCCAAATGCTTCGCGATTGATTGATTGATCGGGAGGAGCCAAACCGGAAGCTCGAAACGATGGAGTCGCGCGCCCTCGCGCTCGCGCTCGCGGCGATCGAGCCGCTCCTGGTCGCGTACTGGGTGCTCGCGACTGCCTCCGTCGTCGTGACGGTGCTCCCGTCGCCCGCGCCGCAGGCGTTCAAGTGAGCGTGTCATCGGTCGAAGCGCAGCGTCGTCGTCCTCGGTGCCGCCTCGGCCCTCACGCCAAGGCACTCGCTCACCCAAAAAAAAAAAAAAAAAAAAAAAAAAAAAAACAGGGACGCCGTCATCCTGTCGGCCTCGCGCGGCAAGCTGTGGGAGGGCCGCCCCCGCGGCGCCGCCCTGCCCCCCTGGCTCCAGCGCATGGCCGTGCCGCAGCGCTGGTTCCTCCACTTTTACGTCGCGGGCGCCGCCGCCAACGCGCTCGCGCTCGCGACTCTGCTGCTCCTCCTGCTGCCGCCGCCGTCGTCGGCGCCGGGCGACGTGGGCTCCTTCTCCTCCTCCTCCTCCTCCTCCTTCTCCTCAACCACCAGCCACCGACTGCTACCAGTCGCAGACGCCGAGGCCGTCGTCGCCCTGGCCTTGTTCCAGCTCCACCTGCTCCGCCGCGCCGCCGAGACGGCGCTCTTGCTCCGCTACCCTCCAGGCGCCAAGATGCACGCGATCGCCTACGCGTTCGGTCTGTCGTACTACCTGGTGGCCCCGCTCAGCCTGCTGCCGCGCGGTTGGTCGAGGCGGGTGCTCGCGGGCGAGGGCGAGGGATGGGCGCCTGGGTTGGCGGCGCGGGCGGCGCAGCTGGCGGCGGCGGCGCGGGCTGGTGGCGGCGACGGGGTGCGGCGGCTGGTGCGGGCGGTCGCGCGCGCGCGCGCGGGGGACGCGGCCGAGGCGCTGCGGGCGTCCGGGGCGTGGCGCCTGCACCTGGCCGGCGCCCTCCTCTTCCTCGCGGCGAGCGCCCTGCAGCTCGCGTCGCACGCCGCGCTCGCGCGCCTGTCGGCCGAGGCGCAGCGGCGGTACAAGCCGCAGCGGCAACGCCCGCGCGGGGCCGCCGCGCCGGTGACGCCCGCGCCGCCGCGCCAGCTGCGCGACACGCCCGCGCGCAGGAGGCTTCGGGGACAGGAGGAGGGGGAGGAGGAGGAGGAGGGGGGGGGCGGGGAGGGAGCGCCCCAGGCCGCCGCTGCCGCCGCCGCCGCCGCCGCCGCCGCCGCCGCCGCCGCCGCCGCGACGGGCGCGTACGCCCTCCCCAGGGGGCCGCTCTTTGCGCTCGTGTCTTGCCCGCACTACGCGGCCGAGGTGCTGCTGTACGCCGCCCTGGCGCTGCTGACGCGCCTGAGGTCGCCCCTGCCGCTGCTGATGGCGGCGTGGGTGGCGTTCAACCTGGCGCTGGCCGCGCGCGCGACGCACGCGTGGTACGCGCGGCGGTTTGGCGACGCGTACCTGTTTTGGTCGCGGGCGGGGGGGGGCGGAGGAGGCGGGAAGGGCGAGGGCGGCACGGCGGCGCGCGACTGGTGGTGGCGGCGGCGGCGCGCGTTGGTGCCGTTTGTGTGGTGACGATGGCGGCTTAGGGTATGGCCACTCTCTACTCCGCTCACTTGTTCCAATTGCCCTCTCAACACTGCCAAAACTCGGATATAGCCGCGCGCGCGTCTCGAGCGATCGATCAAAAGCACAAAACCGCTGCTGTTCTCACGCCCCGGTCGTCCGACACGCCCGCCCCTTTGCGCGCCTCGCCAACGACGCGCGATGGCGGCGCAGGACGCGCCCGCCGCAGCCGTCGCGCCGACGCCCGCGGTCGTGCGCAAGCTGGAGCTCGGCGACTTTGACAAGGGTGCGGGGAGAAGAAGTTGGGGGCAGCGTCACCCGGGCGCGGCGCGGCGCCCCCCCCTCTCGGCGTCCGACGACGGTGGCCGCGCCCTCCCGTCCCAAAAAAGCTCTCTTTGGGTCTCACGCGCATATACGCACCCGGCCGCTCTGCCCCCCCTTCGCTTCGACAACCATCCGCAGGGTTCCTCGAGGTGCTGGCCATGCTCACCACCGTCGGCGAGATCGCCAAGGCAGACTTTGAGGGTGAGAGAGAGGACGCTCCCCGGCCCGCCGCTGGCGCGCGCCGCGCCCCCTGTCGAGCGGCGCCCCGCCCCTTCTTTGCTCACACCAGCACGAGCGCACGCGCGCTCCTCCCCCTCTAAACTCCCGACACACCGCAGTCCGCTTCGACGAGATCGACGGCAACCCGGACTACTACATCGCTGTGGCAGAAGGTGTGGGGGGACGCGTGGAAATTGCACGTCCGCGTGCCGGCGGCCAGAAGCGCGCGCGCTCCTTTTTTTTTGTCTGCGCCCGCCCGCGTCCAATAGCGCCTCACGTCTCAACGCGCCACGCCCCCCCCCCGTCCGTCCGCTCCCCCGCAAACACACACACAACAGACCCCGCGTCCGGCCGCGTCCTCGGCACCGCCGCGCTCCTGGTCGAGCGCAAGTTCGTCCACGCGTGCGGAAAGGTCGGGCACATCGAGGACGTCGTCGTCGACGCGGCGGTCAGAGGCGGGCGCGTCGGGCAGCGGTGAGCGTGCGCGCTGTGTGTGTGTGTGTGTGTGTGTGTGTGTGTGTGTGTGTGTGTGTGTGTGTGTGTTTGGATCGGGCGGCCGTGGCTGCTTGATCTGCGCGCTTTGGCTGTCGGTGTACATGGAATGCGGTGTGCGCCTCTCATCTACGCGTCAATTATCTCTTTGGGGCCGAAAAGAGCGATCCCGGCGCCCTTCTCACCCCCGTCGCCCCGCCGCCCCGCTCAAAAAACCAAACAAAAAAAATACAGCCTCATCGCGCACCTCGTCGAGCGCGCGCAGGCGGCCGGGTGCTACAAGGTCATCCTGGACTGCGCCGAGCAGAACATCGGGTACTACGAGAAGTGCGGCCTGGCGCGCAAGGAGGTGCAGATGGTGCGGTACTTTGATCGGTGAAGGGAGGGAGGCGCGCCGCCGTGTGTAACCTCTGCCCCCGCTCGTCGTCGTCCTCGTCCCTCCGGCCCGCCCGCGCAGCGTCACGCGCCCGACCCATCTTGCTGCTGCTGCGGCTGCGGCTGCTGCTGCTGCTGCTGCTGCTGCGGCTGCTGCTGCTGCTGCTGCTGCTGCTGCTGCGGCCCCTGCTGCTCCAGCTGCTGCCGCTGCGCCGTCGCGTGCACCGCCGCGACGAACGTGCGCGCAAAGGCCGGGTCGCCCGCGATTGCCTCGAGCAGCAGGCGCACGGCGTCGCCGACCGCCCCCCCGGCGGGCAGCTGCGGCTGCTGCTGCGGCGGCAGGTGCTGCTGCTGCTGCTGCGGCGGCGGCGGCGGCTGCTGCTGCGCGGGCGCAGCAGCGCCTGTAGCGATGGCCGCGCCGCCCCCGCCACCCTCAGCCGGGGCCGCCCCCCCGCCTAGCAGCGCCGGCATCGGCGGGACCGGCGCCGCCGCCGCTCCTGCTGCCGCCTGTTGTTGCGCCTGCGGCGGCGGCGGCGGCTGCACCCGCGCGTCCGAGGTGTACCGCATGATGGCGGCCGCGGTCAGCACGGCGGCGGCGCCCGAGTCGACGACGGCCACGCCCGCGGGGTCGGGCCCCCCCATCGGCGGCAGCAGGACGGGCCGCCCCGACACGGCGGCCGACGCCTCGGCCGCCGCCGCCTCTGCCTGCGCGACGGACGCGCGGACCGCGGCGATCGAGGGGTACGACATCAGGAGCGAGCCCGCGACCGAGGGCGGCAGCTCGCCCAAGCCCTCTGAGAGCACCTGCCCTCCCGACGGCGCGATGACGCCGAGCGGGCCGGCGCCCACCGCCGCCGCCCCCGCGACCCCGCCCGGCGGCGCCGCCGGCGCCAGCACCTGCAGGTACGGCACGACGAGCGGCGCGACCACAAACCGCGGCACGGCCGTGGCGGCGTTGCGCAGGTGGGCCGCCACCGCGCCCGCCGCCGGGCCGCGCGCGCCGCCCGTGGCGTGCGCGGCCGCCTCGGACCCCAGCAGGGCGAGCGTGAGGCTCTGCGCGTAGCTCGCGCCGGGGGCCGCGGCCGCGCGGCCCGCGCGCAGCAGGGCGTCCTCGACGGGCTCGAGCGCCGCGGCCGGGCCGGGGAGCAGGCCCTGCGGCAGCGCCTGCTGCTGCTGGTGCCCGGGCGCCGCGAGCGCGCCGCGCATGACGAGGGCGGCGGGCACGACGGCCGTCTCGAAGCCGAGCGCGCCGCTGCTCGGCATGGCCGGCAGCATCGTCGGGTAGCCAGGCCCGGCGTTGGGCGGCGGGAGGAGCGGGGCGGCGGGTGGCGCGGCGGTGGGGGTGGTGATGGCGGCAGGCGGGGGCACTGTCGTCGGCGGGAGGAGCAGCGGCGGGGGCAGCGGCGGCGGCGGGGCGCGAGGCGGCGACGGCGGCGACACGGGCAGCGAGGGCAGCCCGGGCAGGGCCATCGCGGCAGGCGGCGAGCTCGCACGCAGCGTCAGCGCCCCGCGGCCGCGGCCTGCGGTGGGCTCGCTGCCGCGCCCCGGGGCCACGCCGCCGCGCCCGCGCCCGCGCGACAGCGACAACGGGGGGCGACCCCGCTTGCGGCGCGGCGGCTCCAGCGGCGGGGCCTCGTCGGCCGCGGCCGACGGCGGCGGCGGCGGCGGCGGCGGCGGCGGCGCGGGCGCAGCTGCCTCGGGGCTCTTGACGAAGCGGCCGCGCACGTCGCGCGCGACGGACGTCGGCGTCGGCCCCGTGCTCCCGCTGCTGAGCGGTCGCTTGCGCGACGCCCTGGCTGCGGATGGGGGCGGCGGCTGGGGGGGCTGCTGCTGCTGCTGCTGCTGCTGCTGCTGCTGCTGCTGCTGCTGCTGCTGCTGCTGCTGCTGGTCGCCGGCTGCTTCCGCCGCCTCCTCCTCGATCGCGTCGAGCCCCGCAGCGACGGCCGCCGCCGCGGCGTCGCCGAGCGCGTCGAGTCCCTCGGTGTCTCTCGATCCACTGAACGCCGGGGAGTGCGGGCGCCCGTCGTCGGTGGCCATGTTGTTGTTTTTCGCTTTCGCGTTTGGGGGGGAGAGGGCGGTTTTTGCGCGCGCAAAATGACGGCGGCGCGTTTTTTGCTTGCGCCCTTTTTCTTTCGAGCGCTAGTTTTCTGCCCAACACAGTGTTGCCGTCTGCGGGATGATGATTAACGAAGAGCTACCGGCTAGTGTGGCGAGCTCGCCCTCTCTCGCAGGAAGGTTGCGAGCGAAGAGCGCGAACGAAAAAAGCACGCTCGAGAGAGAGAGAGAGAGCGGGCGCCGCGCGGCCGAAAGCAAAAACGGGGGGCGCGCTGCCGTCGCGCGCGCTCGCCTCCTTCTTCCCCTGCGGCCGAAATCACAGCTCGTCCTTCTCGACCTCGCCGTCCTTCTTCTCTCCCTCCTTCTTCTCGCCGCCGCCGTCCCCCTCGGTGTCGTACTCGTCCTCGTCCTCCTCGCCGCCCGCCCCGCCCGCGCCGCCGCCGCCGCCCAGCAGCTCGTCGCCGCCCTTGCCGCCGCCGCCCGCCTCGTCCTTGTTCGCCTCGTCCTCCTCCTTCTTCTTGGCCGCCTCGAACGCCGCCTTCTCCGCCTCCTTGGACGCCCCCCACGTCTCGTCCGCGAACGCCATGGCGGCCTCAAAGTCGTCGGTGACGAGGATGTTGTCGAAGATCGAGCCCGATTTCACCTGCCACAGCTCGAACGCCACGTACTTGAGGTCCTTGTGGACGTAGAGCGTGTCGTCCGGCTTGTAGTCCGGGTTGTCGATCTCGGGCGCCTCCCAGAGGCCCTTGTACTTGGGGTTGGGGATGCTGGGTTGTGGTGGTCGGTGGTGGTGGTGGTTGGGGTTGTTGTGGTGGTTTTTTTTCGGAAGGGGGGGGGGGGATGGGATTGGGGTCGGTTTTTTGGGGGGGGGTTGCGCGGGGCGGGGGGAGGGAAAAAAAAAGGACGGGTCGCGGGCCAGCGCGCTGGGGGGGAGGAAGAGTGCCCCCTCTCGTCGGCCCGCCCGCCCGTCGATCCGACCAACCGGCCCAAAGACTCACCGCTTGGGCGTCCACTCGCCCTTGAACTCCGGGTTGGGCACCGTCGGCGCCTCCCACTCGCCGTCGTCCTCGTCCGACCAGTCCTTGGGCTTCTTGGCCTTGGGGTCGGGGACGGTCGCGGGCACGTCGTCCCAGCCCTCGGGCTTCTTGTCCTCCGGGTCGTCGATCTCGGCGCGCTCGTCCCAGTCGTCGGGCTTGGTGGCCTTGGGGTCCTGCGGGAGGGGTGTGTGTGATGGTGGTGGTGGTGGTGGTGGTGGTGGGGGCGGTCGGGCGCGTGTTTGGGGAGGGAAGGGGGGGGGGGGGCGTGAG
>Ga0315905_10008383_pt1 | contig 10453 bp, 13 predicted proteins | sample LakEriMetagenome_5_FD_203522 | JGI IMG/M metagenome (GOLD analysis project Ga0315905, IMG submission 203522) | Freshwater fungal communities from buoy surface, Lake Erie, Ohio, United States - Buoy 4 MA121 | ecosystem: Environmental > Aquatic > Freshwater > Lake | place: USA: Lake Erie, Ohio... | reverse complement strand
AGGAGAGCGGTGGTGTGTGAGTGTGTGTGTGTGTGTGTGTGTGTGTGTGTGTGTGTGTGTGTGTGTCAAGTGATCTACATATTCATTTTCATGTGTCTGTGTGTGTATCGCAGGCGAGTGTTTTCCGTGGACGCCGAAGCCGCTCTACGACCTATCAACACTGGAGCCGGAGATCTTAGGTGAGATGAACGACCAAGTGACATGTGTAGTGCTGTGCGAGGGCTGCGACGACGCGACCAAAGCACAGGTGAACGAGGCAATGCTGCCCGTCGCCACGGAGGCATTTGAGGCCGCCAAGGCCTCCGGCTGCGAAGTAAGTTGACTAAAGTCAGTATATAATTTGCACATTCATAATATATCAGCGGACAGGAGCTGTTGAGCCTGTTGAGGAGTGTATGATACCCTTCTTATTGGTGCTCAATGAAAGGCACTTGCGTGCATGGATGAGGAAGCGTCCACTGAAACACACACGGCTTCATCGAGACTATGCGATTTGTTGCGTCGCTTTGTCTAGAGATGCTAGGAGGGCTCTCTGTGTCTCACGATACATATTAACTTTACTCAACTACAGTCTGGCATGCTCTTCTTCACGGCCACCGAGACTAGCGACGTCGTGTACCAGCTCCGTATGTCGTGCGAGCTGGGGGAGGCCACCAACGTGCCCCAGGTCCGAGCTTTTTTTCATTCTTTCCACCCTTGCCCTCACGAGCCCCGGCCTTAGAGCTGCCCTTTCCTGTGTGTGGTCCCATCTCTCTCGCTCGCTCGCTCGCTCGCTCTCTTTGTTGCCCTTGTGTCTCGCTCTCTTTGTTGCCCTTGTTTCTCGCACCCACCTTTTGCAATGGAGTAGAACGCGCGGGTGCGGAGGATGAGGATGGCAGACTGAGGCTCGTTGACTAGCGACGAGCTTGCTGCGGCTAGTTGCAGCTGCTTGACAAGGCATGTGCTTGTCTGTGTTGAGGTCTGTTGACGAGCCATGTGTTTGTCTGTGCCCCCTCCTCAGTTGGTGATTCTAGATATCCCGGATTCGGGAGCGTACTACGTGTATGATGGCGACCACGTTGACACCGAGATGATCCGCACCTTTATTGGTCTGTCATTGTGTCTGTGCCCCCTTACGCTGCTTCGTTGCATCTGCTGTGCGTGTTTTTTCTTCTTTTTTCATGTGTGTGTGTGTGTCAGTCGCGGTCTTGACGCTAGAAAGCGTTGACCTTTCTTGCTGTTCTCATGAATCATGACCTTTCCTGCTGTTCTCGTGAAGCGTGACCTTTCTTGCACTTCTCATTCGCCTCACCACTCTCCGTATCTTGTGCTTTGCATATTTGCTCTTGTTTGTGTGCGTGTTTGTCTCTGTCGATGTCGCTGGCCTGCATGCTTGCACGCATTCCGGCACACGAGTGCATGCGTGCATGCTGTCTGGAGACAAAAACCGGGTCGGCTTCACATTGGTGACGTTTTGCTCTTCCTTGGGATGTGGCACAGAGGATTACGACGACGAGAAGCTGGAGCGCAAGGAGCTGACGGAGGAGGACGAAGAGGACGAGGCCGCAAACCAAGACTGAAGGAGGTCGTTCAGATCTCAACGAACTCAGTTTCAAACGGTGAGCACATATGTATGCATGCATGTATGCATGCATGTGTGCGTATGTGTAGGACAGAGGTGGGAGGTGGGAGAGACAGAATTGAATTAGGGCAGTGTGCCACGCACACACCCTCGTGGTGCGGTTGACTTGGCTGAGCATGACCAGGCGTTGACAGGCGTGGGGGTGTATGGCATGATGGCACGTGCACGGGTGCCTGGAAATCCCCCCACTGGACTCCACGCGGGAACGGAAGGGAGAGAAGTCAGAACTAAGCAGAGCCCCAGCGGGTGGGCGGCGGAAGCCAAAGTCTCGTTTCTACCGTGTTACGACTCGTCAACACCTAGTCACACACACGAGTAAGAACTAAAACAGGGTTGGAGCAGAGAGCACATGTGTAGATCGCTCTTTCAGTGACCATCCCTTCTCATTGTGTAAGCGCATTTGCCCATCGGATGGGGGGTGTGCAAGATTTTTTTTGGGGGGGTTTCGACCTCAAGCAATCTCACCTTTTCACATTACTCACATCTCAATAAATCAGACCTTTATTCACCCTGTTGTCCTAAGTGCCACCAGACAATATCGCGAGCTCTGCTGTTGCTGCTCCTCCATCAGTGCAGAGTTGCCTAGCGGTTGCAGGCAATGCTGCGCCCACTGGCAACGTCCCGCCGGCGCAGTCAGCACTCGTTTTCCAATCATCGTTTTCCGATCATTCCAATCCGCCGGCGCAGTCAGCACTCGTTTTCCAATCATTAGGTTGCGTAAACTGACCACGTGTCTTTTCTTTTCTCTCGCTTGCAAGGTATTCTCTAAGGCATTCCCCGAGTGCACCGGTCGACCGACCGTTTCATCAGGCGGGAGGCCGCTGCCGCCCTGACTGCCGGGCGCGAACTTGCGCCCCCGGCATGAGGGGCGCGCCGTGCGGGGGAGAAGGAGAGGAAGGTTAGTCATATGAATGAGGTGGACGCTGAGCGCGACCGCGGCATAGGTCGAAGTCGGAAAAGCCCTTCGATTTTTGCGACAGGCAACGTCAGAATTTTCCACATCTTCCGATGGTCTGCCGGTTTGGACGAATGCATTTGCACTTTACACGAGGAAATTCCTCGGCCAGCGTTATTGCCGTGCTAAAAAAGTGACAAAAATCCCATACTCTGCCCTTCCGCGGTGGTTGCATTTTTGGACTCTCCAAAAATGTTACCAGATACGACAGGAGCTGCGTCTCGGATGCTGAATCTCTTGCAACCAGAACTGCTTTCAAGCGACTTCAATAAACATGAGACTCATTTAAATGAATGTATATGAGTGCCACAACCAGCACAAGTCCGGCGGAGCTCAGAGTTTTCACGCCAGACCCGATTCCCTCAAGCGGCCATTGCGCTGGCAGTGCCAGATGTTCGAATGCGCGGGTACTTCGACTCAAGATTTTCTTCTTCTGCCTTGAGCGCCTTCAGCTTATCTTCCATCGCCTTCTCCGCTTTCAATTTCTTCACCTCTGTCTCCAGCTGGCCTAACCGGTCCTCAACAGTGTTGCCCGCCGCTACACCCGAGTGCACACCCCTCACCTCGGCCGTTTCGGCAGTCAAAGCTTTGTCAGTCGCATTGGGGGCGGCAACTGGCACTGCACCAACAACAGCTGCAGATGCAGCCACGTCCTGGACTGCAGCATCCTTTGCGACCTGTGCCACGGCATTCTCCGCCCGCTCCAACTTCTCCCCAACCTGCTCCTTCACCCTTTTCATGGACGAAGTCCAGCCCTTGTTGATGGGCATGGGTAGGATGCCAGCCTTCTGCCTGCGAGTCACCACGGTCGCTGTTCCCTGCTGGAAAGCCTGTTGCGCCATGGCATCTACGCTGAGCAGCCCCGGAGAAGCGGGGGCAGGCTTGGCCATTGCCCCGGCGACTTCGCGCTTGGCGAAGCGCACAGCGGCAGCTGCGGGCAGGCTTGTGAGATGGAAAAAGTCCAATGCGAGGCCGTTTCGGGTGGTCCGAGTAGGGAGCGCCATCTGCGACGCCATGTAGCTCACGGCTCCCGTGCCAGGGCCTCTCGACAGCGGACGGTCGGTCCCCAGGATGTGCGACGCAGCCTCCTGCGCTCGCTGGGCAGCGCCGTTTACCGCGCTCAGCCGCTGCGCAACTTCGCTCGAAAACGGCCGTGGCTTGAATGAAGCAGCAGGCACCGTCTGCGCAGGCTGCGCCTCGCCCTCCTCGAGCGCCCCCGACACCTTCTCGGCCTGCACCATCTGCAGCTGCGCGAGCTTGTGCTTCTCGGCGAGGAACCCCTGCTTGGCCACGCTCGCTAGCGAAGCCGCCTGGGTGGCGGCCGACGTGGGGTCCACGGTCATGGGCTTGTCCATCCAGGACCAGCTGTTCATCGAGAGCAGCCCTGCTGCCGCGTGCCCGCGCCCCGACACCACAATGACGGCAGCGACGAGCGCCAGCACAGCCCCTCCGCTCGCCCACATGTGGTGCGCCCCGTTGCGCCGCCGCTGCACCACTGTAACCTCCCATTGCGGCATGGCAGCAATGGGAGCCGCCAGTTGTGTGCGGCTTTAGTAAGTGCCCGAAAAAGAACGTCACGAACGGCGGCGAAATGTCCGTAAACCCCCAACCGCGTGCAGGAGTCACCGCGCCCGTGTTCGACGGGGCGCGCACTGCCCGCGCGAACGGCACCCGCTCGAGGCCCTTGGGCGCCTCGAGCGGGCGAGACGACGGCCCTCGGGAGACAACGGGCGAGACTCCCCTTATCAATGGACTTGCTATTCTGCAGCTCCATCGCACCAGCCGCCGGGCAAAAGGGGCACACGGGGAAAACGCTGGGGGCAGGTGGCGTGCGCCAGGTGCGGCGGCGATTGCGCGCGCGCCAGCGCTGCGTGACGGTGTGTGTTGCTCCCGCTGCTTGCCCTGTCCGCTGCGTCGCCAGGTTTGACCTCATCCGCCAAACCATGACGATGCTCGACCAAGGCTACTGCGACATCGAAGGCAACCGCTGCACCGTTGGGCCCAAGGGCTTCGGCACCATCACCATCATCGATGGCAACGACAACGGCTCCATTGAGTTCCCCATGGTGTACACCTGGAACAGCTGCCTCGACGAGCACCACACTGTGACTGGCAACCCCGACTACTGCGGTGAGCCTTGTTACGCTGTGCCGCTCACTCAACCGCGCGGAGCTCCCTGGCCGCCAGCCATGATGGTCCGCGCTGCCTGTTCGCATCCTGCAGACGGTGAAAAAGATGTTTTGTTCTGCCGCCCTGACACCTGACACCATGTACGTGCCCATTCCAGCGCCGGTACCGCCGAAGTAAGACCGTAGCCCTAGAATTCGTGGTCTGGTGCAAATGCGCTCCTTGCGCCAGCCAGCATCGGATCACCTCCGCCAGACTCCGGTTTGACGCGTTGACCAGAGCCGGGGAGGGCAGTTGAAGGGAGGTGGACGACGAGAGGAGGGGAAGAGGGAGTCGTCAGAGGCATGAAGGCTGCTCCCGCGGCCGTAGAACATCTGCTAGTGTTGCGACTATTTTCCTGTAGTTGAAATTTATGAATACCCGTAGGGGAAAACTTCTTGCCATAGAGGTGTGATGAGGATGTGCAAGGGGATTCAGAGCAACCGCATGTGCGGAGCAAGTGCCCTATCTCTGTCATAGCCGCTCTGATTTCAAAGTTGGTGACAGGGCGAGGCGAGGGAGGGAGAGCTGTAGCTAATGCGCGAGCGGGCGAGAGAGAAATGAGTCCACGGTGGCAGTCATACCGTGCATTCATCTCTCTCTTGCTCGCTCGCGCATGCTTCCGTCTTTTGCTCGCGTCTCCGGCGCACGCTCCAAAACGTGCCAGCCTTAGCCAACGTTGAGTCACTCTACCCTTTATGGCTGGCGCTGATGCTGGGGTCATTGCTGACCTGACGGTCAGGAGTGGGCGCCGGCGAAGTGCTTGCGCTTCCTTCGCCTCAAATATTACAAACAGATTGAGAAGGCTTGATGTCTCAGATTAACACACTACGTCGGCAGGTCCAGCGGCTCGCGTATAGTATAATGGGTGTATAGTGGTATTAAACTCGCCGACTCGTAGAAAGGCGGACAGAAGTATATCAGCGGTTCTCGCTACCTACGCGGGCGTCGCGCGGTCGCGCCCAGCATCAACACACCTCATTCAATGCTATTGCTTTGCAAGAACCCCCCTCTTCCGCCCCGCCTCCTCCCGCGCCTCCTTCTCCTGGGCCTCCTCCCCCGCCGCCGCACGCGGATGCTGGTCCTTCCAATGTCGATCGACTTGCTTACAGAGTGCATCCCAGTCGAGCCTGGGCGCGGCGGCACAATACATGACAGCCGTGTAGTCTGGCAGGTGTGCGGGCAACGAGCCACGGACCACGTGTCCTTCTACCCCAGCCACGCCCACTTGCGTTTCCTGTGCTCTCTGGCGCCACAGCGTCGACCAGTTTTTCGGGGGCAGCGTCATCCAGCATTACGCTGCCCCCGAGAAACTGGTCGACGCTTGACGATCGACGCATCGTTACGTTGCCCCCGAAAAACTGGTTGTAGCCCCCTCATACAGACGGCTGAAGAAACAAACCTCGTGTTTTGGGTACAGAGAGGTGGAGGTAGGGCAGTTGCGTCGCAGGCCTTTTCCCTCGCTGTCGCGCGCGCGCCCACTCGCTCCCGCGCGTGAACTCGATTCAGCGACACCTATCCCCTCCCCCCTCCTGGAGTCGAAGACAAGGACCGGCCACCAGCGCTCAGTCTCCTCGCCGTTCAACCAGGCCCTTCGCTCAGCTTGCTCGCGCGGATTTCCAAGGGGCCAAGACCTGTAGCGTGTCACCCGGCGACGCCACAAACTCTGTGTTTGTCCATTGTGCTGCGACACCGCCCCCGGATCTCCCGCGCGCGGCCGAGAAGGCCAGTGGAGATGGTGGAGGTGCACGTCCCATTCAAAATGCGTGTGCCCGAAAACATGCACGTCGGACTCGAGCTCCTCTTCGACGCGCTTGCGGACGTAGTCGCTCCCGACGATGCCTGCCAGATTGGGGTGAAACAGGAAGCGCTTCTCCGACAGGAGCTCCTGCCGTGGCAGGAAGTGGGAAAACGAGATGACTGGTGGCCGATGGGCGCCAAGGCCCAAATCTCTCGTGAGCTCCCCCCCCAGGGGCAGAATGCCAAACATGGTGTTGAGCTCGTCGTCCACAAACTGCGCAAACGCCTCGGAGCCAAACTCAAGAGATTGACCGTCTTTTTCCACTTCAGGCCATTTGCACAATATCCGGTCGCCCGCAAGGTCCCAACGCAAGAGATGGTTGTGTGTCGAGCGGCAAGTTCACAAGCTGGTCGAGAGAGGGTTCGCGATCCCAGGAGAAGTGGTACCACGAGCAGACGGGAACGATCCACACCCCGCCCACCTTTTGCGGCGACGTGTGAAAACCGATAGACTCGCACAGCTGCTTCAAGCACCCGGAGCTTCTCGAGCGAGTTCGCGTAGTTTCGGAAGCGCGCAGGCAGCGGGCTTTCTGGTTCCTGGGGGTCATACTCTGCGGCGTTCTCCCCGGCCTCCGCGCCGGCAGGCTGCGGTGCGTGCCAGCACTCGTGGTTCCCCCCTCAAAGCGCTGCTTAAACAAGAGTAGAACCCACCGCACTTGGGTGAGCGTCACGCCGAGATCCCCAGCGACGATCAGCGCGGTGTCGGGCCCAAACTTCGGCAGCCCTTGCAGCCACCGTTTGTTCTGCGCGCACTCCACGTGGCAGTCGGACACTGCAAACACCTTCATAATTTTACCCGTGCTGCAGCTGGGGCCAGGCCACGCCGCCTGTGTGCGATGCTACCCAGTGCGGGCCCACGTCCTAGTTCGCGCGCCTGCGCGCCGGGCTGCGACGGGACAATCTTGCCACTACCTGCAAGGCCGTCAATGACGCAGGGGACGACCTGGGGACATTCTGACCGGCCCCGTGCTCGGACGGGCTACGTTCGTGTATCATCAGGCATGAGCAAGGGCACAGTGCAGAAGCGCTTGCTAGCGGGCTGGCAGCGCGTCCAAGCGTTATGCAAGGAATGGGATGAGCTCAACGAGACGTCGAGGTCCCCCTCTTTTTTCTGCGGAGGCGCGCGGCGCGCACCTCGAGCTGCAGCGGCCGGCAACAGACGCTGACGTCGTTCGCGGGGGGCGTTATGCGCAGAAGTGAGGCCACGGGAATCGTGAACATGGTCTTGGAGCTCGAGCACCTAGAGGTGCGCGCAGCTGCTGCTCGGCCATGCAGTGCGTCTCCTGCCCCCCCTCCACCCGTCCCGTGGCATTCTTTGCCTGAAGTGGTTGCCCCGACACTGTTGGGCGCACGCACGTCCATGCTCGCGCCAGAATCTGCTCGAAAGCACTGTGTCGTTTCCATATAAATATAGTATAATAATATAAATAATATAACATACGTTGCCAGATACCAAGCAGCTGGGCCGCGATCAATCGCAACGGCACCTTCCCGCACCTGCTCGCGCGCATCGAGGTGCAAAATACAAACAAAAAAGAGTAAATTCTAGGGATAGTTTGTCTTGGTATGCCTCCTAGCGCTGGTAGGGATCTATTCTATGTAGAATGTGTTATCTATATAGCATGTGTTCTATCAAACCCTAAACCCTAAACCTAAACCCTAAACCCCCTATGACTCAATGGAGCTGGCGACACAGGGCGTGCACAGCAAATGCGAGTCTCTTCACGCCCACCTAAATCCTAAACCCTAAACCCTAAACCCTAAACCCTAAACCCTAAACCATAAACCATAAACCATACAACCTAAACAGGGCAAGATCTGGGAGAGCGTGCACAGCAAATGCGAGTCTCTCCACGCTCACCTCGACCTCCTCGCCGACGTCACGGTATGTGGCTGAGTCTGGGTCACGAGATGTGTGTGTGTGTTTGTTTGTGTGTGTGTGTGAGAGAGAGAGAGAGAGAGAGAGAGTGAGTTAGTGTGTGGCGAGTCTGTGTCACGTGATGTGATGTGATGTGTGTGTGTGTGTATGTGTGTGTGTGTGTGTGTGGCTGAGTCTGGGTCACGTGACGTGATGACGTGACAGATTTCGATGAAGACGGAGGTGGCGACATTGCAGGAGCTCGCCCTCACTGTAGCAGGTCTCTCTATTTTCTTTTTTCAGGACCGAGGTGGTGGCTTTGCCTCAACATAGTAGGTCTGTATAGTCGACCATACACCCTAAGCACTAAGCCCTAACCCCTTAGGTCTCTTTTGCTTCATATTAGGCAAAAGAGACGTAATTTTCATACACCCTAAGCACTAAGCCCTAACCCCCCAAACCTAAACCCTAAACCGATACCTTAAACCCTAAACTGATACCTTAAACCCTAAACCCAGGCGGGGCAGAATCAGAAGAAGAAGCCCACCTCTTTCTGATCACGCCCCTGTCCACGTTAATCTCCCGGATCTCCGCCATTGTCGAGTGTTTCGTTAAGGTACCTTAGGTCTCTTTTGCTTCATATTAGGTCTCTTTTGCTTCATATTAGGTCTCTTTTACTGTATATTAGGTATCTTGTGTCCACGTCAATCTCTCGTAGGTCTCTTTTTCTTTTATGTATCTTTTGCTTCAAATTAGGTCTCTTTTGCTCTTTGTATTGGATCTCTTTTGCTTCAAATTAGGTCTCTTTTGCTTCATATTAGGTCTCTTTTGCTTCTTTGAGCTTTTGTTTGAAGTTTTATTTTGATGTTTTGTAGTCAGAACAAAGTTAGAGGTCAAGGCAAGCATGGCAACGAATCAAACCCAAAATCCTAAACCCTAAACCCTAAACCCGAAACCGTTAGAGTCCAAGGTAGGCATGGCAACGGATCAAACCCGGAACCAAAATCAAAAGCGAAACCATCCTAAACCCTGAACCCTAAACCCTGAACCCTAAACCCTGAACCCTAAAAGCGAAACTATCCTAAACCCTAAAACCTAAACCCTAAACCCTAAACCCTGAATCCTAAACCATGAACCCTAAAAGCGAAACCATCCTAAACCCTAAACCCTAAACCCTAAACCCTGAACCCTAAACCCTGAACCCTAAAAGCGAAACCAGAATCCAAATTCCTAATCCCTCTTCCCTAATCCTTGAACCCAAAATCAAAATCCCTTATCCCTCTTCCCTAATCCTTGGACCCCCCACCCTATGGAGAAACAAAAAACAGGAGTTAGAGTTAAAGGTGGCAATGGCAACGGATCTGCCAAACAGATGCAGGCAAAATTTCGAAAGATCATTGCCCCATATCTTGACTATATACGGCCACTGTAAATAGGACTTTTCAGAATTTATGATCTGCCCGCAAATGCAGGCATAAATTCTGAAAAGTCCTACATATAGGCCTTATATAGTAAATATATAGGGCACTGACTTTTCAGAATTTCAACGCAGGGACAGAGTCGTCCTCACTGCTTACCTAAAACCCTAAATCCCTAATCCCTAAACGCAGGGACAGAGTCGTCCTCACTGCCTACCTCTCCGCCTGGACTCTCCAGGTACTCTAAACCCTAAACCCTAAACCCTAAACTCTAAACCCTAAACCCTAAACCCTAAACCCTAAACCCTAAACCCTGCCTACCTCTCCGCCTGGAATATCCAGGTACTCTCTCTCTCTCTCTCTCTCTCTCTCTCTCTCTCTCTCACACACACACACACACACACACACACACACAGGTGTTCGTGGACGAGGACGACATCAACGACCTTGCAGAGCTCATCACCACGGAAAGTGTTCTCGCTGCCTCTGCCTCATGACACAGCCAACTCTCCCAACACTCTCTCTCTCGCTCGCACTCTCTCTTCCTCCCTCCCTGCCTGCCTCTCTCTCTCCCAACCACCCCCCCCCACAATAAAAAAAGAAAAAAAGAAAAAACGAAAAAAAAAAATAGATCA
>Ga0315905_10008382_pt1 | contig 10453 bp, 6 predicted proteins | sample LakEriMetagenome_5_FD_203522 | JGI IMG/M metagenome (GOLD analysis project Ga0315905, IMG submission 203522) | Freshwater fungal communities from buoy surface, Lake Erie, Ohio, United States - Buoy 4 MA121 | ecosystem: Environmental > Aquatic > Freshwater > Lake | place: USA: Lake Erie, Ohio... | reverse complement strand
GCGGGTGTACCTACACCCATGAGATATCGAGGTTTATCATGAGGTAAAATGCTACACACCAAATCCGTCATTTCGTACATCAACTCATGCGGCTCACCTACACTTAGTCCTCCAATCGCATTTCCTTCTGCATTCTTGGAGGCTACATATTCTGCACTTGCCTTTCTTAAATCACGATAAACAGAACCCTGTACGATTGGAAACAACGCTTGATGGTGTCCATAGATTGGCTCTGTTTCATGAATTCGCGCAAAACAGCGATCTAGCCAATGATTGGTAATCTGCAACGACTTTCGAGCGTAATCCTCATCGCATGGATAAGGCGGACACTCATCAAATGCCATGATGATATCAGCACCTATCGTGCGTTGAATGTCCATTACATTCTCCGGTGTAAACAAATGTGCAGAACCATCAATGTGCGACTTGAACTTCACTCCTTCCGGAGTGATCTTTCGATTACCGCTCAAGGAATACACTTGATATCCCCCACTATCCGTCAAGATGGGGCGATCCCAACCATTGAATGCATGAAGGCCACCGGCCTCACGAAGAATTCCCGTCCCGGGCCGCAAATACAGGTGGTAGGTGTTGCCTAGAATAATCTTGGCATCCACATCCTCCTTTAAATCTTGTTGAGTGATTGCCTTAACGGTACCCGCCGTTCCAACAGGCATAAAAATGGGTGTTGGTATTTCACCATGATCAGTTTGCAGCACCCCCGCACGTGCATTACTCCCCGAATCCTTCGCTTTCAACTCAAATAAATGCGCCATGCTTTTTGTTTCGTGTACCTCTTAAGTATGAATAGTTTTAGTTGCGCAGATATGACACCAACCTGTCACAAGCAAGCTTCATGGAAGCATTGGAGATGTTCTGTCCCAGCCCTGATCCCACAATCAAGCTCTCAGGTGTTTTACCTTCCTGTGTGAACTTTTTTATAGCAGGCTCTATGCATGAGGTAAAATAATTCGACTTTGCCGACTCATAAATAAATAACGGGGATCTTGCGATGTAAGGAATCGTTACCGCCAAGTTGCTCTCACCAAATCCCATCACAAAATCCTTTGTATTGCGCTCAATCGGAAATTGCGAAAGCAAATAACCTTTTGTTTCGGGTGCTGCATTTATGAAAGCACTGCGCAGCACTATACTTGTGTGCGCTGCAGTTATTCTCAAAGCTGCTCTGCAGCCAATACCTTCGCCGATAATGGCCAACATAGCATTGGTTAATCCGTAATTTCCCATCATGTTCTTTTGTATCGTCGGAACTTCTTTCAACACACGATCCACCAACTGGTCATATCCGGAATACAACAATTTCTTCCTACTCAAATCACTGTAGCTCAAATCAACATCAGCAACCAACATGCCCTCACTTACCAACTGCTGAATAATCACATCGATTGCTCCGTTCGAACTTCTATTCCAAGGGGAATCACGAAAAACTAAAACACCGATAGATTTCGCATTTACCTCTGCAGGGACATAGTAGTTAACCTTGATATTATCGCCGTTGGAGGCTAAGACATATTCCGTTACAGGATCAATGCTCGTTGCAATCTCATGCTTACCAAAAGGTTTAAGCTCACGATTAGCCACGTTGTAATGATAGTAGATTCGTCCAATGCCCGGATTCAAGGTACTCACAATCCAAATGTTACCCGACAAATCCGAATTCACTACATCAAATCCTAGTGTGGTTGGTAGTTTTTCCATGATCGAGCTCAACACCGGCTTAAACTCCACGTCGATTGCCTCAAAACCTCTTTCTGCTCCATCATACCAAACCATGATAGGCTTTGCAGATTGAAATGAAAAAAGGACCTTTTGTATATCGCATTTTTCCTTTTCATAAATAATCTCCTCTTCTTTTGCTTGGCGCATATCCATGGTAACAAGAGCCATGTTATTGCGATTCAAATCACTCAATGCGTAAATCTTCGCTTCCGATTTGGACGCAAGTGCCAAACCCTTCAAAGAACACATTCCTCTAATAGAACCAAGCTTTTCGCCACCATCCAATGTAGAATTCAAAAACATGGATCCGTCATCAGCCATTTGAATAGAATACGTGCCTCCATTTGCGAATCCCTCCACCCAACTCACACCGTGTCCGGAAGCAGTATGCTTCAGCTCGCTCATTCCCGGCAAAATAGAAAACACTTTAGTGGATGTAACATCGTCCGCATTTCGGATGAGCAAGGTTGTTCCATTGTTGTAATGATGGGTATCCAAAAACTTAATCCAAACAGCCGTGCTGGTTAAGCGACTATGAAACTTTTTAAATACGTCATAACGATGCAGTTCACTGGCTACTTCGCCATCGCCCGTGGAATAAACAATTGCATCGTCACCAACCCACCGGAAATCAACCACGTTAGCTTGCTCCTCCTTAGACACACGTGTTTCTCTTCCACCGTTTATGTTATCCCAATACAACACCCAACGCTTCCCTTCATATTTCACATAAACAACTCCTTTACCTGAAGGTGAAACTTGAAATCCAGACAAATCTCCGGTGAAATATTCCTTTGCTTCTTCTTTCTTACTGCCATCAGCAGGGGAAAAAACCTGAGCATTAACTGAAGTGGAGATGGAACAGATTAGTGCCATCCAAATGAAATGGATATTGATTCGCATAGTTGTAAAAAATTGAATGAACGCTAAAAATACAATGAACAATCAAGATTCAAATAGAAAGAAAATAGACTAAAAATTATTTTTTTCAGGATATACCCCATAAAAAACACCCCCGTTGATATTTTTTTTCGCTTTTTGGAAAGTATACCCCCTATTTTTGCGGTCGAAATTTCAATTTTAACAACAAAAACACCAACCACATGTCGTCAACTCGATTTCAAGCACTCTCCGAATTGCACGAACGCAAACCCATCCGCACCGAAGTAACCGGTGTGCGCATCAGCGAATATTTCGGTGCAAATGTGTTCTACTATCACAAAATGCGCGAGTACCTCACCGATGATGCATATGACAAACTGATGGACTCCATTAACAGCGGTTCGCGAATTGACCGACAAACAGCCGATCACGTGGCTGCGGCGATGAAAGAGTGGTCCATTCAAAAAGGTGTTACTCACTATACTCACTGGTTTCAACCTTTGACAGGTACCACAGCCGAAAAGCACGATAGCTTTTTCAAACCCCTTACCGATGGACGAGCGTTGGAGAAATTCGACGGCAGTATGCTCGTGCAACAGGAACCGGACGCATCTTCGTTCCCCAATGGTGGTTTGCGCAACACCTTCGAGGCAAGAGGATACACCCTTTGGGATCCTTCTTCACCTGCATTCATCGTTGGTAACACGCTTTGCATTCCAACCATTTTCATTTCATACACAGGTCATGCCCTCGACTACAAAATGCCTTTACTCCGGGCGTTGCATGCTGTAGATAATGCTGCAACAGATGTATGCCAGTATTTTGACAAGGACGTCAACAAGGTATCCGTTACCCTTGGCTGGGAACAAGAGTATTTCCTTGTGGATAGCTCATTGTTTAATGCACGACCTGATATTGCTATGACTGGACGCGCCTTGTTTGGTGCTCGTCCGGCAAAAGGTCAGCAGCTGGAAGACCATTACTTCGGAAGTATCCCGGAACGCGTGATGGCTTTCATGCAGGAATTTGAATATGAATCTCATTTATTGGGAATACCGGTTACTACGCGTCACAACGAAGTAGCACCAAACCAATTCGAGCTTGCGCCTATGTTTGAAGAAGCCAACCTCGCCAACGACCACAATCAGTTGGTGATGGACGTGCTCGAGAAAACAGCCCGTAAACACAACTTCCGCATTCTGTTGCACGAGAAACCTTTTGAAGGTGTAAACGGAAGCGGCAAACACAACAACTGGGCGCTCAGCACCAACACAGGCGTAAACCTGTTGAAGCCGGGCAAGAACCCAAAGACCAACCTGCAGTTCCTTACCTTCTTCGTGAACACCGTAGCGGCCATCCACGAAAACGCTGACGTGTTGCGTGCATCGATTGCCACTGTCGGAAACGACCACCGCTTGGGTGCCAACGAAGCTCCTCCGGCTATCATGTCTGCTTTCCTGGGTGAACACTTAAGCCGCATGCTCGATGATCTCGAGAAGAACATCAAAGCAGGAAAAATGACTCCCGAGGATAAAACCGATCTCAAACTCAACATCGGCAAACTTCCACAAGCATTGCTCGATAATACCGACCGCAATAGAACTTCGCCTTTTGCTTTCACCGGAAACAAATTTGAGTTCCGTGCTGTTGGAAGCAGCGCTAACTGCGCCAACGCAATGATTGTGCTCAACACGATCGTAGCAAACCGTCTTATTCAGTTCAAGAAAGATGTAGATACTCGCATCAACAAAGGCGATGATAAAGACGAAGCTATCTTGAAAGAATTGCAGCGCCTTATCAAAATCAGCAAGCCAATTCGCTTCGAAGGAAACGGATACGGTGATGAATGGGTAAAAGAAGCAGCCAAGCGCGGATTGAGCAACCTGAAGGACACTCCAAGTGCTCTGAAAGTGTGGAAGAACAAAGAGGTCAACAAAATGTTTGAGACCCTCAACGTTCTTACTCCCGAAGAAATTCATGCGCGTTACGAAATCGAGGTAGAAACCTATGTGCGCAAGCGTGAAATCGAGGCACGTGTTACAAACGACATGGCTGTGAACCACATCATTCCTGCTGCTATCGACTACCAAACAAAGTTGATTGACAACGTACTCGGACTGAAAGAAGTATTCGCTGCTGCGGAAGCCAAGGCACTTTCTCGCACACAAACTGATCTTATCAAGCAAATTTCTATTGAAATCAACAGCATAAAAGATGCGCTTGATAAAATGAATGCGGAACGCACCAAAGCTTCGAAAATGGATATCGAAAAGCAGGCAGAAGTGTACAGCAATAAAGTAAAACCTCTCATGGATAACGCACGCGACGCAGCCGACAACCTCGAACTTATTACAGAGGACGAGTCGTGGCCGTTGCCTAAAATGCGCGAACTTTTGTTTACTCGATAATTGGGATTTGTTAATGAAAAAGGCTGCCAATTGGCAGCCTTTTTTTTATGCTATTGAAATGATTAAATCGTTCTTCCAGGATAAACGAGCAACGCTTCTCTCAACACTGTCACCGCAGCTTGGAGTGACTCCTTATTTAAAACATATGCCAGTCGAACTTGCTTGCGACCCGGCTCCGGCTTCGAATAGAAACCTGTTGCAGGAGCCATCATTACCGTTTGATTGTTGTACTCAAATTTTTCAAGCATCCATTGACAAAAGGCATCGCTATCATCAATCGGCAACTCTGCAATGCAGTAGAATGCGCCCTTAGGCTTCGGACATTTTACTCCCGGAATAGAGTTCAAACCATCCACTAAAATATTTCTGCGCTCCACATACTCTTCTACTACACCATCGAAATACGACTGAGGTGTTTCCAACGCGTACATCGAAGCCATTTGACCAAATGTGGGCGGTGATAATCGTGCTTGTGCAAACTTCATTGCCGCTGACATCACATCCTTGTTCCGTGTAATCATGGCACCAATTCGCGCACCGCACATGCTGTAACGCTTGCTCACACTATCAATCATGATAGCATGCTGCTCCAGACCCTCCAAATTCATAACGCTGCTTGGAACCGCGCCATCGTATGCGAACTCACGATACACTTCGTCGGCCATCAAAAACAAATCATGCTTTTTCACCACATCACGAAGCTGATTCAATTCATCCTGACTATACAGATACCCTGTTGGATTGCCCGGGTTACATATCAAGATTCCCTTCGTGCGTGGAGTAATCAGTTTCTCAAATGCCTCAATAGGTGGCAGTGCAAAACCGGTGTCAATTGTGCTCATAACGGGAACAACCGATACACCTGCCATCACTGCAAACCCGTTGTAATTGGCGTAAAAAGGCTCAGGTATGATCACCTCGTCACCCGGATTGAAACAGGTCATGAATGCAAACACCAAGGCCTCGCTTCCTCCTGTGGTTACCATTATTTGCTCGGGACTCAACTCTATTGACTTGGATGCGTAATAGGCCGCCAATCCCTGGCGATATGCAGCGATTCCATCGCTGTTGCTGTATTCCACAACCTTCAAATCAAGTTCCTTCATTTTCGAGCGAACCACCTCGGGCGTTTCAATATCGGGTTGACCAATATTCAAATGAAACACCTTGCGGCCTTGCTTTTTAGCGGCCTCTGAAAATGGAACCAGTTTACGAATAGGTGAAGCGGGCATCGAAACCGCCTTAGAAGATATACTTGGCATACGTGTTTTATTTAACCCAACAAATGTACATGCTCACTCGTTGACACAAGCAAGATCACAATTCCTTCCACATAAAATGATGGGGTCCAATAAGTGGAACCTCATACACATCGTCAAACTTCTGAAATCCCAAACTCGTGTAAAACGGCACTGCACGCAGACGGGCATCGCACCACAATACCTCTGCCCCAAGCACTCGAAGATGCTGCTCTGCAAACGTTATGAGTGCATCGCCGGCATGCTGTCGTCGAAAATCAGCATCGGTGGCCATGGCCCTCAAACGATATTGTTTGCCATGTGAAAGACGGTTGGAACTCAACGAAAAAAAAGAGCCTATGCTAATCAGTCGTTCTTCGGCAAATACACCCACATGAAACGCGTCCTCCCGATTATCAATATCGATTACGCATACTTCGGGTGACGCCAAATGAGGCCATAACACTCGATGGCGCAGCGATTGTGTCTCGGATGATTCTATGAATCGAGCTGTCAAATTCATCAAGCCATGCTTCCTTCTTTGAGCTTCTCAGTGTTTTCAGCCAGCTTCAGTGCCTCAATAATTTCAGCAACTTCACCATTCATAACTGCATCCAAATTGTAGAGCGTGAGATTAATTCGATGATCGGTTACACGCCCTTGCGGATAATTGTAGGTACGAATCTTTGCACTGCGATCTCCCGTGCTAACGAGTGACTTTCGCATGCGAGCTCGCTCTTCTTGTCTTCTATTTACCTCGGCCTCAAAGATGCGTGTGCGCAACATGGTCATGGCCTTTTCCTGGTTCTCATGCTGTGAGCGACCCTCCTGACATTCAACCACAACCCCTGTAGGAATGTGTGTTAAACGAACCGCCGACTCGGTTTTGTTTACGTGCTGACCTCCCGCACCACTCGCACGATATGTATCTCGGCGTATATCAGCCGGGTTGATGACTACATCGAATTCCTCCGCTTCGGGGAGCACAGCTACAGTTGCCGCGCTGGTATGAACACGCCCCTGGGTCTCTGTTTCGGGCACACGTTGTACTCGGTGTACTCCACTTTCAAACTTTAATGTACCATAGACTTCAGCTCCAACGATCTCAAACGAAACCTCTTTGAAACCACCCATAGTTCCCTCATTCAAATTGAGCACCTCGTATTTCCAACCTTGATTCTGGATATAGCGGGTATACATGCGAAACAAATCACCTGCAAAAATGGATGCTTCATCACCACCGGTTCCCGCGCGAATTTCCATGATGCAGTTCTTGGTGTCTTCGGGGTCCTTTGGTATGAGCATGAACTTTACCTCTTCATCCATCTTCTCCTTCAAGGGGGTTAGCAAATCAAACTCTTCCTGAGCCAATTCCTTTAAATCAGGATCTTCATTGGAATAGAGAATGTCCTTGGCCGCTTTCAAATCGTCCGTCACCTTCTTGTACTCATGATACTTATCGACGAGTACTCCCAAATCCTTGTACTCCTTCATGAGCGTTGGATATCGCTTCATGTCCGATATAACATCCGGGTCGGTAATCATCTTACCCACCTCATTGTGTCGGTCAACAATGGCCGCCAAACGCTCCAATAAATCCTGCATATTCCTTGATACTATGATTCGTAAGTAAACTCACCATGATTGCTGGTTATGGTGAGCATTTTTTTGTTTGATGACTCTACTCGTCCTACGATACGCGCATCGATATGGAATCGCTCGGCAATCTCAATCATGCGCGCTGCGCTTTCAGAATCTGTATAAATCTCCAAGCGATGGCCCATATTGAACACACGATACATCTCTTGCCAAGACGTTTTCGATTCCTCCTGAATCATTCGAAACAAAGGCGGAGTTGGAAACAGATTATCCTTGATAATGTGTAACGCATCGGTAAAATGAAGCACCTTGGTTTGACCGCCACCGCTGCAATGCACCATTCCATGGACCTTCGAACGCAATTCACTTAGAATGGCGCTGGCTAATGGCAAATAAGTACGTGTGGGCGACAACACCAATCGTCCGGCATTCAATGGCGTATCCTCAACCGGATCGGTTAAAGCGTACGATCCGCTATACACCAAATCATCGGGCAAGGATGGATCATAACTCTCCGGATATTTTTCAGCCAGCGTGTGATAGAATACATCGTGACGTGCACTCGTCAAACCGTTGCTTCCCATGCCGCCGTTGTACTCTCCTTCGTAGGTAGTTTGACCGAATGAAGCAAATCCCACAATTACATCGCCTGCTGCTATGCGAGCATTATCAATCACTTCATCGCGACGTATGCGAGCAATCACCGTTGAATCCACAATGACCGTGCGCACCAGATCCCCTACATCCGCGGTTTCTCCGCCTGTGACCGTAACACGAACTCCCAAGTCAGTGAGTTCATCAGCCAATTCCTGCGTGCCGTTAATGATAGCACTAACAACTTCGGCAGGAATCAATCCCTTGTTTCTTCCAATGGTGCTGCTGAGCAAAATACCATCGGTCACTCCCACGCACATCAGGTCATCCAAATTCATGATTAATGCGTCCTGCGCGATTCCCTTCCACACAGATAAATCACCTGTTTCCTTCCAATACATGTAAGCAAGTGACGATTTGGTTCCTGCACCATCGGCGTGCATCACCAAACAATGTTCCTCACTGCCCGACAAATAATCGGGTACGATTTTACAAAATGCCTTTGGGAAAAGCCCCTTATCCAGTGTGCGAATCGCCGCGTGCACATCTTCCTTTTGTGCCGAAACTCCTCGTCTTGTATATCGAGAATCGTTCATGTTCTAAAAAAATAAAAGAGGCGAACCATTAGGTTCGCCCCTGAAAATTCTGTGTATGCTCTACTTAGAAGGCACGTAGTCGTTGCTCAACACACGGAATACCGTGCGGCGATTCAACTGGTGAGCAGCTTCTTGTTGCTCTTTACTTGCCAACTTGTTGATGTATGCTTCGGTGAGCTCCTCTCCCTTCTTGAAACCGGCCATATCACGCTTCAAAATACGTGGCTCCGTTTCTCCTTTACCAACCGCCTTAATTCGATTCGGGTCTACTCCCTTTTCTTTTACCAAATAATCAACGCAGGCCTGAGCACGCGCTTGCGAAAGTGTTTGGTTGTCTTTATCGGCACCGCGAGCATCGGTATGCGCTTCCAACTGCACAACCAACTTCGGATTGTTCTTCATGATATCGAAGAGATAATTGAGAGAGTCCTTTGAATTCACCTCAGCATTTACCTGCAACGAGCTCTTGGCGTAGTCGTAACGTACTTCCGGCATTTCAATACCACCCTGACGCGATGTAGGATCGGGAATTGGAATAATGAAATACTCGCGCGCAAAATTGGTTGATGCACTCAAACCAACCGTTGAAAGTCTGTCTGCAGTGCCGATGTATTTTTCCTTCTGAACATCGAGCGTGTAGGTGTAATTCGAGGAAATTTTTGTCTTGTCGAAACTGAAACCACCGTTTGCGTCTGTGTTCACTTTCAAATTTACAGGGTCCCCTGAATTACTTGAACCTACCAAGGAAATCTCAGCACCTGCAACCGGCGCGCCGCTATCCTTGTCGTAAACAGTCCCTACCAAGGAGAAATCAAGACCCGCCTCTACGAAACGGTAGATATCATCCTTACCCTTTCCACCCGGACGATCTGACGTCAGGTAACCGGAGAATGTTTTATCACCTTCTTTTTTCGGATCGATAATCAATGCAAAATCATTGGATGATGTGTTGAGCGGATAATCCACTCCAACAGGCGCATCAAACGACATTTCTCCGTTCTTGGTTGCCTTGAACACGTCCAAACCACCCAATCCTCCCCATCCATTTGAAGAGAAGTACAAGGTTCCATCCGGGCCAATTACAGGGAACATATCATCGCCCTTAGAATTCACCACGGAGAGATTTTGTGGCTTCGACCATGAAGAAGCATTTCGATCGTAATTCATGTACCAGATATCCTTTCCACCCTTTCCACCGACCATGTTTGAAGCAAACAACAAATACTTACCATCAGAAGTCAAGAATGGTTGTCCTACTACCGTCGAGTCATCCGAATTACGGTCAATTACATTCAAATTCGTGACGTTCAAAAATTTACCGGAAGCCTCATCGCGAGTCGCACGAGCGATGTCACATGCGAAATATACTTTCGAGCTTTCGTAACGGCATGATGTA
>Ga0315905_10008381_pt1 | contig 10453 bp, 9 predicted proteins | sample LakEriMetagenome_5_FD_203522 | JGI IMG/M metagenome (GOLD analysis project Ga0315905, IMG submission 203522) | Freshwater fungal communities from buoy surface, Lake Erie, Ohio, United States - Buoy 4 MA121 | ecosystem: Environmental > Aquatic > Freshwater > Lake | place: USA: Lake Erie, Ohio... | reverse complement strand
TAAGCGATGAACGATAGGGGATATAATACACCTCATACCCTTCATAACATACATGTTCCATCGTCTTTTTAGTAGATTTCAGTAAATCCTCTTGTCCAGCTGACTTGTTGTCCCAATGACGAGTAATTACTACAGGATACAAACCAAATCGATGCATATTTGAAACGATTCCAAAGACACGGTTAGATGCAGTCAATGAACACGGAGGAAAAAAATAAGAAAGTACTAATACTTTGGTCATACAATACAAAGGTAAAAAATTTATGTACCTTAGATTTAAATTTGTGAAATGAAAAAAAATCTATTTTTAATCACTTCTCTCTTTCCATATGGCCATGCAGAAACTTTTCTGGAAACTGAAATTCATTATGCTGCTGATTTTTTTGAAAACATTTACATCCTTCCACTAAACAAAACAACAAATAAGAGAATTACACCTAAAAACTGTTCTATTTTACCTTTTGAGATTAAGAACAGTTGGTTTTTTTTGAAAATTTTTAAGCTATTGCTAAACAATTTAATTTTAATAGAACTGTTAACTCTATTTAATAAAAAAAACAAAGTTGGAATCCTAAAAACGATGTTGGTGACCTTAAATAAATCCATTCAAATCGAACAATTTATAATATCAAAACTAACTAAAAAAGAACTAAATAACACGGTAATTTATTCCTACTGGTGCGATGAAAGCGCAATGGCTTTAGCATTGTTAAAAAAGAAATACCCTATGCTTACAACTGTTTCTCGTGCGCACGGTTGGGACCTGTATTTTGAAACAAACAAATACAATCACTTACCATTCAAGCCTTTTATTTCAAAATACACAAATCAAATTTTTCCAATCTCTAATACAGGTAAGAACTATATCCTAGAAAGATGGAATGCAAAAACTGAACCTAGAACAGTGTTTTTAGGTGTAAACTCAAATACTCTATTAGTACCTACTAAAAATGAATTTATTCTTGTTAGTTGTTCAAATACGATTAAATTAAAACGGGTTGAGCTCATCTTGTATGCACTAAAACAAATAAATGAAACTCATATAAAATGGGTGCATTTTGGAGATGGCGCAGAATTTGAAAACTTGAAGACAAAAGCGCTTACCCTTCCTCCAAACATACAAGTTGTATGGAAAGGTAGAGTCGACAATGAAGAGGTAATACATTTTTACAAAGAAGAAAACCCTTCCCTATTTATCAATGTAAGTAGCTCAGAGGGCATTCCTGTGTCTATAATGGAGGCTTTTTCTTTTGGAATTCCTGCTATTGCCACAAACGTAGGTGGAACACATGAAATTGTAATTGACAATTACAATGGGATACTCTTGAAAGAAAATCCAACCATTGAAGAAATTAAATCCGCCATTCTTAAAATCAAGCATTTAGAAGCACCTGAATATGAAAAAATGAAACTGAATGCATGGAATACATTAAACGAAAAATTTAGTGCTGAAAAGAATTACAAATCATTTTATGAAACGGTATTAAACCTTTCGTAATTCGTTTTGCTCTAAGTACAACAATTTGTAATAGTCAACTAATTTTTCAACATATTTTTTAATGTCATAATTTTCTGCAAAAGCACGGGCATACATTGATATAGATTGATATTTTTCACGATCGTTCATCAAATCGATAATTTTAGAAACAAACATAGTAGGATCATTTTCTTGAAGCAAATAACCATTTTTACCATTTAAGATAATATCCCTATTTCCCTTTCCATCTAAACTTATAACAGGTAACCCAGACGCCATTGCTTCCAAAAGCACCAAACCAAAAGGCTCATAGAGTGCAGTATGTATAAAAAAAGTTGACTGAATTAAAAAAGAAGGTACATCATTTACATTACCTAATAAAGCAACTTGATTAGACAACTCCAGTTTTTTTATTTCATTTTCTAAAAAAGTTCGCTTTGGACCATCTCCTAAAATTTGCAATTCAAAATCGATACCTTTGCTTTTCATTAAATAAGCAATCTGAAGTAGTAATTGCTGATTCTTTTTCTCAACTAAACTCCCAACGGCAATTAATTTTATTTTTTGCGTTATTTTTTTCTCACCAGCATAATAAAACTTTTCAAAATCAATTGCATTTGACAACTCATAAATAGCATCACTCAACTTGTTATTTCTCAAAGTAGCTTTTAAAAAGTGGGTGGTGTCTTTCGAAATTGATATAAATTGATTATTTACTTTACGATACTGCTTAGTAATCCAATATTTTTCGAATCTGTTTAAGATCTTTTTTTTATACGGTTTGTGAAAAATGAAATTTTCTAATTGGACGATGTTATCATGAACATGTGTAATATAAACGATAGATGGATAGAGTTTAAACCTACTCAATACTTCTGCCTCAAAGAGATGAGAATGGATTATATCAGGTTGAAAATCTCTAACAATAGTATCAAAATGGTTTGAAGAAACTTTATTTTTCTTCCAAATAGAAAGGTTAATTTTCGAGTCAGTAATTACATAACTTAATGATAGAGGTAATTCATACTTTATATCATTGGTCATCAATACCAATTGGACTTCTACATCACTACGATCATTAAGATTTTTGCAAATATCAATGGTCAACCGCTCCGCTCCACCTTTATTTAAAGTAGGAATAATATGTAGTACCCTAATCAAAATATGTATTGATAATTAACAACGATAAATTTTACAATTAAAAAATATAGATTATTAGATTTTTTATCAAGTATAAAACTAAAAATAACTAATTTTGACGCTAATTTAGATATATTTTTTAAGTGTATGTTAACAATTTTAGATAAATTAGATTCTGTTGAATTAAAAAAGATGGGAGAAACTTTCAGAGCTAACGGCCCATTTAATCACATTGTTATCGACAATTTCTTAGATCACAATGATGCATTAGCAATCGCTTCAGAATTTCCTAGTTTTGATAATGACTGTTGGTATGCTTATGAAAATCCTTTAGAAATAAAAAAAGCAACAAATAATTGGAATCATTTTGGCATTAACACTTACCATTTTTTCTCACACATACTTTCGGATGCTTTCACAAAAAAATTAGACGTACTACTTTCCGGTGACAATAGCATACAACTTGTTCCTGATATTGGATTGCATGGTGGCGGATTACACAGCCACAAAAACGGAGGTAGATTAAACCCACACTTGGATTACTCCATTCATCCAAAATTATTTTTACAAAGAAAAGTAAATATTATCCTATATATAAACCCTGAATGGAAAGCAAATTTCGGGGGTACCTTAGGGTTGTGGTCTGATAAAAATGGCCAACCAAACGAACTTGTACACAAAGTAGAAACCTTATTTAACAGAGCGTTGATTTTTGATACTACTCAAAACTCTTGGCATGGTATCTGCGAAGAAATCAATTCAGAGTTTGAATTAACTAGAAATAGTCTTGCTACCTACTACTTAACCAAACCTGCTTCTGATGCAGATCCAAGAATGAAAGTGAAATATGCTCCTAGAGAAGATCAAAAAGGAGATCCAGGCATTGAAGAACTTATTGTTAAAAGACAATCAATGTCTGACTTTCAAAATGTATATCGGGTTGAAAAAAATTAATTAACACACCATTTTCTTTATGACTGCTCAGCCATTAATTAGTGTTTGCATACCGACATACAATCAAACAATACACCTTAGAAAACTATTAAATACAACCTTTAGCCAAAAAGAGGTAGCCTTTGAAGTAATTATCTCTGATGATAGCTCAACAAACGATGTTGCTGAATTAGTAAATGAATTCAAAAACAATGGTTTTAATATCGATTACTACAAAAACACACCTGCATTAGGTGCGCCAAAAAATTGGAATTATGGTATCTCTTTAGCCAAAGGAGAATACATTAAAATCATGCACCACGACCAATGGTTTGAAGATGATTTTGCACTAAAAAAATTACTATACAAGATAATAAACGATAAAAAAACTTTCGTTTTTAGTGCTTGTAAAAATGATTTCCGAGGAAGAATCTCAGAATTTAGAATGAATTCCAAGCAATTGGAAAATATTAAAAAAGAACCTGAGAACTTAATTTTAGCAAATTTAATTGGTGGACCTACAGCAATTTTATACCACAGAGAAGCAAACATACAATACGATGAAAAAATTATTTGGTTGGTTGATGTAGAGTTTTACCTTCAACTGTTTCGCAAAGGATTCAAAGTAGAATACATCGACGAAATCCTCTACACATCTATGACGGATGCGGATAGTTTAACGAACAACAACTTGATTGATACAGAAAAACAATTGTACGAATACTCCTATCTTTTCAATAAGTACGTAAAAAAACGCTCTATTTTTAAGCGATTTAAATACATCACAGGGATCTATAAAATTTTGATCTTACCTCTGAATAAAAAAAGTTACTTAACACAATTTGCAAGATTCATAAAACGTATTATCTAATCTTCATATAACAACCCAACACTTTTGCTGGCATTTAAAACCGAAATGAATTTCCCTATTTTTTCAATCATCATCCCAACCTATAACAGAGAGAATTCTATAGCAAACTGTTTACTAAGTGTCCTGAACCAAACCTATACAAACTTTGAAGTATTAATTATAGACAACAAATCTACGGATAACACTTTACTTGAAATATCGAAAATTTCAGACGAAAGGATTAAACTATTCGTAAATGATAGGAATTACGAAAGATGTTACTCAAGAAATAAAGGGATAGAGCAAGCAATTGGAGACTATATCACATTTTTAGATAGTGATGATTTATTTCTTACAAATCACCTTCAAAACTGGTACGATTTTCTCGCTAAAAACAAACAAGAAAACACCTTTTTCATTTCAAACAAAGAAATTTGTATAAAAAATGAAAAACGAATCTTCCCACCATCTATAGACTATAGCGAAAAGAAAAATCTTTTAAAATCACCTGTTATTCCAGGGCAAACATGCATTCCAACTAAAATAGCAAAGAAGTTTAAATTCGAAACAGATTACTTGATTTTCGAAGATACAGCCCTTTGGCTACAATTAGCAATGAACTATGAAATAAGTACAGCTCCATTTAGTTCTTATTCCTATTCAGTCAATGAAGAGAATTCAGTCAATGTTAAAAAAAACAATTTTGGTGAAAGAAGGGTAACTTCTTTACAGAATTTCATACATCAAAACCCAGATATTGTAGGTTTTTTTGGTTTGCGACAATTTAAAATAGAACTATCTAAATCTTTTTTTGCGATTGCTAAATTCCATATGGCAAATCAAAATAGAAAAAAAGCAATCTTTTTCTTATTAAAATCAATGACAAGTTCCCCTACTCTTTTTCAATTTAAACATAAAAGCCTGCTAATACTCTCTTTAATTTTAAACAAAGAAATCAAAGAATATGGATTTAAAATCCATTATTATTTAAAAGATTAATGTTTACCTTTGAATTTTAAAAACAGTTCTACAAACAATGTATTCCATACTCGCAATAACACACGATACTTCTTTATCAGGAGCTCCTAAATCGCTCGTGTTAATGTTAGAAGAACTACACAAAAAAGGGTTTGAAATTACAACGATTGCGATAAAAGGAAGTGGGCCTCTTGAATCTCAATTTCAAAAAAATGCAAAAGAGTATTTCAATTTTGAAAAAATTGATAATTCAAAAAATTACAGCATAAAAAACAGATTAAAACGAATTTTATTAAAAAAGCCCATTGTATCAGAAAGAGAAAAGTTTATAAACTATATTCATTCACAAAAATTTGACTTTATCTACGCAAATACAATAAGCGCATTAAAAATGGGGATGCGTTTTTTTTACAATGAAACGATTCCTTTTGTGCTTCATATACACGAATTAAAAACGGTCATTGATGAATTTGTTCCAAATTTGAAAGAATATGATCCTAAAATAAGCCATTATATAGTACCATCTGAATTAAATAAAAAAACACTGATAGAGCATTTTCAAATAAAGGAAACAAAAATTTCAATTGTAAGAGAAACATCTACTTTACGTAGTGTTGAAAGACCTAACATTGAAACGGATCGATTAAAAATTATAATGTGTGGAGGAGCTTATTGGAGAAAAGGAGATGATTTATTTGTTCAAATTGCAGCGAAAGTTATTGAGCAAATAGAAAATTGTCACTTTTATTGGATTGGACATATTTCGGATGAACGATTGAGGGTAAATCTAGCTGATGCTGAAAAATTAAACATTAAGGATCAGGTTAACTTCATTCAAGAAACGATTACTCCAGAAAATTGGATGTCTAATGCTAATTTATTTATGCTTACTTCTCGTGAAGATCCTTTTCCTTTAGCAGCTATAGAAGCCGGTTTACTAGGGTTACCGATTATTTGTTTTCAAAAAGCAACAGGCATAGCAGAAGTCATTCAAGAAGAATGTACGATACCGTATTTAGATGTAGATAAAATGGCAACTAAAATCATTGAATTACTACACAATAAAACAAAAAGAGAACAACTTGGAGAGGAAAACAAACTTTATTTTAGTTCACTAACACCTAAAAACATAGCCCATCAAGTGTTGTCGATTTTAACTAATTTGCAAAACAAAAATTAATTCATTCTAGGTATGATAGTAGTTAAATTAATGGGAGGCCTAGGAAATCAACTTTTTCAATATGCGTATGGAAGGGCTTTAGCAACTAAGTTCAAAACTGAATTAATCCTTGATTTAGATTTTTTATTAAACAGAGATCCAAAAAACGACTTTATTTTTAGAGATTTTGATCTCGATATTTTCAAATTGACCAACTATCAGGTGTTTAATGAACAATTAAGCAAAAAATTTAACAAATCTTCCATTTTCCATAAAAAACCTATCACCTGCATAGAAAATGGTTTACATTTTCAGCCAATAGAACTTAAAAAAAAGAATCCAAAAGTTTACCTTGATGGATATTGGCAGAGTTTTAAATACTTTCAAGACGTTGAAAACGAAATAAGAAAAGAGCTTGTTTTTAAATATCCACTTACTATTGAACAACAACAATTAAAAGAGAAAATTAAAAACTCAACAAGTATCTGTATCAACTTCCGTAGAACTGATTTTGTGACGATACCTTCTGCTATAAAAACACATGGCGTTACTGATTTAAAGTATTATATGGATGCCTTAAATCTTTTAGAGCAAAAATTGGGAAATGAACTTGAATTATTTGTTTTTTCGGATGACATTGAATGGTGTGAACTGAATTTTAAAACACATTTTCAAACACATTTTGTAAAACACGAACTTTACAAAGGAGAACGTTTTGCTGCTTATTTGGAACTGATGACGAATTGTAAGCATTTTGTGATACCAAACAGTACCTTCGGCTGGTGGGCTGCATGGCTGTCTTCATTCGAAGAAAAAATAATTATTACGCCAGAACAATGGTTTTTAGATGAATCATTACAATCGCAAACAATGGACTTACGCCCTTCAACCTGGTTAACCATCTAAAATGAATTCTCCTCTTATTTCAGTTGTCTTACCTGTTTACAATGCAGAAATGTATTTAACAGATACTATAAATAGCATCCTGAATCAAACCTATAAAAATTTCGAACTAATCATAATTAACGACGGATCTAATGACAACTCTGAAGAGTGTATTTTACAGTTCCAAGATCATAGAATAAAATATTTCAAAAATGAAAAAAATCTCAAACTGATTCAAACATTAAATTTAGGGTTGAGTTTAGCTAAAGGAAAATACATTGCCAGAATAGACGCAGATGATATTGCCCTACCTAAGCGGTTTGAAAAACAAATTGATTTTCTTGAAAAAAACAGTGAATACGGAATAGTTGGCTCTTTCGCAGAAACCTTTGGAAGTGAAAATAAAAAATTAACTTTTGTTCAAGAGGACATAGATATCAGATACGCCTTTTTGACACACAACCCTTTTGTACATTCATCAGTAATAATTCGAAATCAAATTCTTACGGAAAATAAATTAGATTTTGATTTAACTCAATTGCATGTAGAAGATTATGCTTTATGGATTAAATTATTAAACTTTTCAAAAGGTAAAATTTTGCCTGAAATATTGATAAAATATAGAATACATGAGAACCAAATAAGCCTAGTTCATAACAACACACAAGTAATAAACACTGAAAAAATACAAAAAAAATACTTAATATCTTTATTACCAGAAGTCAAAGATGTGGATTTGGTTTTCGATATTTTTCACAATCGAAAAACAACAATTCCTAGTGTAATACTTTTTCTAAAGTTCATGAAAGCTATTGAATTAGTAAACACAAATGCCTTGAATCAAAAATTAACCAAGACATTAATCAAAAATGCAAAAAACAAAATTATTAGTGCAGAAAAAATAACATTCAAAGAACTACTAAATCTCTTTAAATATAGAAATGAATTTACTTTAAAACAAAAATTGGTATTTTTAACTAAATTATATCGTTGATGCATATTCTTCACAAACAATTTTCTAAAATTCAAATTCAAACAATTGTATTAATATTATTTTCAATTGTTTTTTTGTTATTAGGTCTTCCCTCATTATACAAAAGAATTATGATTTGGTCAGACGGTTACGCATTAGGGGATTGGTTAATAAATTATGAAGACGGTGGTTTCAAAAGACGTGGCTTATCTGGTAGTTTATTCATTACCCTCGCGCGATTGTCCGGAATATATGTGGGTAAAATTGTCTTAGCCTTTATTTCGTTATTTTATTTCATTTTTGTACTACTTTTCATTAAAATTGGCAGAACAATAAAATTTGATTTCACCTTGATTTTATTTTGTTGTTTGCCTACCGTCTTTCTCTTTCCTTTAAATGACTTTTTTGCATTCGGAAGAAAAGAAATCATCTTGTTCATTATTTTTTTGTTTTTTATTGATGCATATTACAAAAGAGATATTTACTCTTGGAAATTCATTCTCATTTTAAGTTCCCTACTTACAATTGCAACACTTTTTCATGAATTAATTGTTTTTTATGTTCCTTATCTAATGCTCATTTACCTTTTTAATTATTTAACAGATAAAAAAGGAAATTTACTGAAGATAGCTGTAGTAGGTGCTTCTGCTTTTATTCCGGCGTTTATTATTTTTACGATTGGGAAAGACATCAATGAAGGAAATTCTTGGACTATATTCAAAAATCTTGGCGTAGCTGAAAATGTGATGAAGGGTATTTTTGATTGGCCTAAAGAGGGATTCGGTAAAGGTAAAGTCAATGCACTCACCTTCGCAAAAGAGAGAAATTACGAATTATATGCAATTTCTTACATCATTACTTTAATCGTTTTTTTTACGGTCTTGTTCAAACAAACTAAATTTAAAATACCATTTGTTAAAATAGGATTCATTCACCTTGCACTGCTTACGCCTAGCTTTCCGATGTTTTTTCTTACCATCGACTGGGGAAGATGGCTAAACATACATTTCATTTGTATGGCATTTATGTTGATCTTATTTTATGAAAAAATAAACCCATTGGAAACGATGAGTATAAAATCATTTACATCCAATAATTTATCTTTTCGAAACCTAATAAAATCATTTATTTTTCTACTCCTAGTTTTTGGATTTTCTATGGATCATGTTGAAATCGGGTTTAAATTAGGACAGAATGATTTTTTAATAGCCTTAAGAGACATATTTTGGAATATTCGACATTTAAATTTTTAAATTTGTCGTAGTATAATAATAGCATGCAAAAAACAATATTAATAACTGGAGGATGTGGTTTTGTTGGTTCCAACTTAGCTATTGCATTTAAACAATCAAACCCCTCAAATCAAATTATTGCATTCGACAACTTAAAACGCAGAGGTTCAGAACTGAATATTACACGTTTAAGAGCGATGGACATTAAGTTTGTACATGGTGACATTCGTAATGTAGAAGATTTTGATGAAGTTGGTGCTATAGACATACTAATTGATGCTGCCGCAGAGCCATCAGTAGTTTCTGGTATGGAAACTACTCCAGACTATTTAATCAACACGAATTTAGTTGGTACAGTTAACTGTTTGAATTTTGCGCTAAAAAACAAAGCATTGTTTGTACTCTTATCCACAAGTAGGGTCTATCCTATTGGCTTGTTGAATGAAATACCTTTGATGGAGAATTCAACTCGATTTACATTCAATGATACCGAAAACAAGATTGTTGGGGTGAGTGAAAAAGGGGTGAGTGAACAATTTCCTTTGCATGGTGCACGATCTTTCTATGGTACAACGAAATTGGCTGCAGAACTTTTAGTGGAGGAATATGCTGCCTTTTATGGATTGAAAACAATTGTCAATCGTTGTGGAGTACTTACCGGAGCGTGGCAGATGGGCAAGGTTGATCAGGGAGTAGTAGTACTATGGATGGCTAAACATTTCTGGAAAAAAGAATTGGGATATTTTGGATTTGGAGGCGAAGGAAAACAAGTACGCGATATGTTGCATGTACATGACCTATATCGTTTGCTTGAAATTCAATTAGC
>Ga0315905_10008380_pt1 | contig 10454 bp, 8 predicted proteins | sample LakEriMetagenome_5_FD_203522 | JGI IMG/M metagenome (GOLD analysis project Ga0315905, IMG submission 203522) | Freshwater fungal communities from buoy surface, Lake Erie, Ohio, United States - Buoy 4 MA121 | ecosystem: Environmental > Aquatic > Freshwater > Lake | place: USA: Lake Erie, Ohio... | reverse complement strand
GGAAGACCACTGGAATAGTTGATTCAACTGGGTCCCGGGCCCGTCACTCGCGCAACGAGCTGGGGGTTGCCTGGCTACCCGTCCGCCCTTGCTCTGACGCTAGCTGACTGTCCGCTAGCTATGCCATCTACCCCGCGTGGGTCGTGTGAAGTTTCCAGAAAGACAGGTTTATTTCCCTACAACTGCGCATTTACTAATTCCTCCTCAACCGTTCATGTTGAGAGGAAGGGGGGGGCGCGAGAGGATGGCGGGTGCTTTGCCTCTGCAGAGCCAGCGTGTGCGCCAGCGATCACGAACATGATATGCCATTGGGGGCAGAGCCGTGGGCCGAATATGTGCAAGCGCCCGCGGACACAGGCAGTGGCCGCCCTCGCCCTGCTTGTTCTGAGGACGGCAGCGGCCTACACCTGCCAGGACCGCCAGGTCGTGCTGTGTCCGTCGTGGGCAAGGGGAAATGAGTGCGGCAGAAACCCGGCGTACATGCTCGAAAATTGCCAACTGTCATGCGGCGTGTGTGGGTTGCAGTGTGCGGCTCAAGACCGGCCAGCAGATGTTGAAGCCCGACCGCTATGCAAGTGCAACGCGGGGTATTCAGGGCCCATAGGCGGACCTTGCACGGCATGTGCAGCAGGAACGTTCAAGTCAACCAATGGTTCGCAACCGTGCCTTCAGTGCGCTGCAGGAAAAGTATCGCCATGCGCAGCGAGCGACTGTCAAAACTGCTCTGCAAATACTTTCTCTCCGCCAAGTCGACAGGCACCCTGCCTGTCGTGCCCTGCAAACTCCTTCTCGCCTATGTCGAGCGCGAATGCCACCAGCTGTCAGTGCAACAATGGCTTCTCTGGACCCAATGGTGAGGCATGTGAGGCATGCGCGAGAGGCACGTACAAGATCGAGGTCGGCCCCGCACCCTGCAAGGCGTGCGCGAGCGGCACATATTCTGACGGCCTCAGCTCCTGGACGTGCACATCATGCCCTTCAAATTCCACGTCACCGGCGGGCAGTTCAGCTTTGGGGAGTTGTGTTTGCACATCTGGATATGAAGGGGACAACGCAACCATCTGTAAGGAGTGTCCGGCGGCAAAGTACAAGGCCAGTGTCGCCAACGCTGCTTGTGTGCCATGTCCGCAACACACGTCCGCGCCACCAGGAAAGGCATCCATAACAGACTGCATATGTAATACTGGATATTCGGGGCCAGCTGGCGGCCTGTGCATGGCGTGTGAAGCAGGCAAGTACAAGGATGCCCCTGGCACAGGAGACTGCGAGGCTTGCGAAGCCGGCAAGTTCAAGCCAAATACAGGGCCAGGCACCTGTGCAGCCTGCGCTGCGAACTCTCATGCTTCGCCCGGCAGCGATTCCAGAGAAAACTGCACTTGTAATAAGGGCTACACAGGTCCCCACGGCGGGGAGTGCAACGCTTGCAGTCCAGGCACGTGGAAGAATTTGACGGGCTCTGCAAGCTGCTCCGCATGTCCCCTGTTTTCAGCGTCGTCTGCGGGAAGCACGACACTGGAAGATTGTTATTGCAATGTGGGCTATTTGGGTCCAGCAGCAGGTGGCCAATGTGATGCTTGCGCGGTCGGGAAGTTCGGACAAAAAGACCCTGGCAGAAAGGCTGTATGCAGTGACTGTCCGGCTGGGACTTCTTCCGGTTCCGCCGCTATCAAACTCGCAGATTGCACCTGCACACGCGGATTTTCTGGCGAGTCTGATGGAACCGTTTGCACTCCCTGCCCGACAGCCTCGTTCAAGAATTTTACAGGAATCGGCGTGTGCTCACGGTGCTTGGCAAATTCTGTCACACTGCCTGGGGCGAGGTCGACGCAAGATTGCAAATGCCCCCTGGGACATTTTGGCGACGTGTACGGTGGCGATCCAGTGTGTGTCCCATGTGCACCAGGTAAGTACAAAGCATACCTGGGGTCCTCATTGTGCGCTTCTTGTCCGGCAAAATCGTTCTCGCGAGCTGCAAGTACAAGTCTGGCGGACTGCCAGTGCAATAGAGGTTACCAGTACGGTCCCGGGTCTGGCTGCACGGCGTGCCCACCCGGACAGTACAAGAATGAATCAGGAAATTTTGCGTGTTCAGTGCCTCAATTCGAGAACGTAGCATGCGGGCTCTACTGCCGGACGACTCCCTATCAGGCAATCTGGCGAGAGGAAACGTACGCGCTGGACTTCACTGTGGATGCAGTAATTGAGTGTAATTCTACTTGTGGAGATGGATTGCGTGCAGGCCGCGAAGAGTGCGATGACGGAAACACGGAGAGTGGCGACGGATGCAGTTCTAATTGTGTCTTTGAGGACGTGGTGCGCTATAGCGTTCCCGCCAATGCCACGTGGGAATGCGCAATGATATCGGCTAATACCACAAGTTCAGGGAATCAGTTGCGTGGGGCGGTCACTTGCTACCGCGACCTGTGTCAGCGATCACAACTATTCAAAGACATTCAAAGTGCAAAGGCCATTTCCCAGGCACTGACTGCTGTCGTCAGTACGGTGATTCCATTTGCCTTGTTCAGAGAATGCAATCTCTTCATGTTGTCATAGATCATGACATTCCGTGCTGTTTACCCACTACTACTTGCAGGCAATAGTTGGTGCGGTGGCGACAGGGACTGGGACCACCCTTGCAAGCGCTAGCAGTGTTGGCACCTTTGGCGCTGGAGGTGGGTGAATGATAATGGGATCCCTAGCCTTGCTTCTGTCCTTCACTTGCGAGCGTGTCTATGGCTCACGTACCTTTTCCTTCTCATACAAGACGTTTGATGTTTAGTTATACATGCATGCGAGCTATGTGTGTATGTTTGTAAAAGGAAAAACTGCAGACACAGACAAATATTCGCATTGTTGTGAGCATGCATTGAAAAGTATATTGTGCGTATGTTCGTGTGTACGTTTGACGTCCTGCGTGTAAACATACAATATCAGGCGTATATGGTGGTGCTGGCGCTGGAGCTGCCGGCTACCGTGGAGGTGCAGGTCCTGTAATTACCATGATCAATCAAGTGCAGATGATCAGCATGCTCGGACGCACGGGAGGATCTCATGGGTTTCCCTCAAACAAGGTGTTTAGCAACGGCTTTGTATGGTCAAATTTGGATGCAGCAACAGGAGGCAGAGCCCAAGGTGCGAGCCCGTGCGTTGGCACCCTTTGTATCAACACGGATCTTTTATCGATAATAGCATCTGCTATGATGACGAGGATGGGGCCAGGTGCAGTTGTAGGTGTCGAACTTCGAATTGAATCCTGTGTTTGTTTGTGCATGTGTGTGTGCGTTTGTGTTTGTGCGCACGTGCGTACGTTTGTGTGCGCGTGCATGTGCTTGCGTGTGCCACGCAGACTCTTTGCGTCGGAAAGAAGAATTGTCCTCCGGCGAATGCGACTCCGACGCCGGGGCCCATTTATTGAAGAAATTTTTTATGTTTTGTGGAGTGCTCATTGGAATTGCTTTGGGGAGGGAAGGCGCAAGGAGGCTTTACGCACGAAAATTTCCGGCAGTGACAAATCCGCCAGATATGACTTTTCCAGCCTGGGAAGGACATACCGTCGTGATCCTTCTTGTCGGCATATCAGATGCAGCTTCAAAAGCAATTGGTTCTGGGTGTTTGACTTGGGCGCTTTTCGGCGCGCTTACGCTCTTGTTGCCTTTTTGCACAATTGTCTATGGTTCTTTCAGGATAAGGTATTTGATGTACCGAGAGGCATTGGTGTTTTTGATGCACCAAGGACGAGAGATCAGCCAAGTGAGAGCTGACTTTCCACAACCTGCAGGCAAAAGTATTATTTCAAGGGCTGGTTGGATTGCCAGATTCGCCAACACTTTACTGTCAGACAGACGATTTCGTGGCGACTGGGTAAAAAAGACTGCTGAAGCCAAATTCTGGGGCTTCTTTGTAGAAAACACAGGAGGTATGTGGTTTTCCTGTGCGCTTGGACCTACCTTGAAGCTTTTGATACCTGCGATTTTGAACTGGACCAATGGAATATTAAATGCAGTAATGATTGTGTGCATCCTCTGGGGCTATGGGATCATATCTTTCTTTCTGCATGGACACAGAGACAATCTCATTAATGTTGGAGGGGCATTGATTGATTTAGGCAATGCACTGGCGGTTACTTTCACTGCTGTTCACGTCATCTTGCCGAAATATATGGTTCCTACCTGGATCAACGGGCCCCTAGCCTTGTATTGCTTGTTAGCTTCAACGATATTGTCTGTCCTGATTGCGATAGCTGAGCCGTTGGCGCAAGCTCTTGCCGCAGTTGGAAAGAAGGTCAGTGGCCGCATGGTATCTGTTACAGATCCTGTATTGCAATCAGAAAAACTGAGCAAAAATCAGATTCCAGCAAACTATGGTGACATGGAAATACTCGTTAGTCCGGGCAAATCAATCTTTTTCAGCACGGATGCTAGCGTGCAGCAGCCTCAGGAACTGAAGGAATCTGTTCATGAGATGCCATATTTGGTTGATCTTTGGCGTGAACAATCGCAACTTGGAAAAGCAACGTCCCTGTCGTATCGTACGACACATACGACACCACCGGAGACTCCCAACGACCCTGTTGTTTACGACAGGGTCGTTCGATTCCCAACAACCCTGTCGTTTACGACACCACCGGAGCGATCCATCCTCAATGCTGTTTCAATAGCCCCAAGACACGATGATTCAGCTACGACAAGAGAAGTTCAGACAACAGAGAAGCACAACCTTGAGCATCTACCGGGGGTTGTCAATGTGGATTCCATGGCTGGCCTCGAGCTTTTGACACCTCGGCCAGAAGTCAACGTGAGTTCTGTCATTTTCTATGTGTACTCGAACACTATTGTGAAATGTATATGCCTTGCGCCCTGTCCTCAGAATCTGACCTCTTTTTTCATTCACTCACTCTTTGGGCTCGATCTTTGGCTTACAGCTGCTAAGAGATAAGCACATCCAGTATGACTCGCACACGTACTTCAAGGATTCCGATTGTACCCAGCCCGTGAAGCTGACAAGGCCGCGCACGGCTCAGCTAAAAGAATTCGATTTTGCCTGCCTGCACGTAAGAGATCGTTGAGACGGAAGCAACATTCTTTATTGAATATTTAATTAAAGATTTAAAGATGAAATCAAACAAATTAACTACAATTCTGATTCACTTGACTCGAAAGCGTCGATCAGTGATATACCCCAAGTTGGGTTCATGGGCCGTTTTGTGAACCTGCTCTTGGACTGTCTTTCGGCGTTGACTGCCATTGATAGGAAGGAAAAGGGAGGATGCAATGGAATGGTGGATGAGACGGAAAGCGCGGGAGGGAGTGCGGGGACTAATATTAGTGCACGTGCGTGTACGGCGTTCGCGCAAGCGGGTAGGCGCACTCCCAGAGCGCACACGCAAACACGCGCGCACACATTCACGCATACCCAGCTGCTTCCTTGGCATGAGCAAGCGCCGTATCCCGGACAGATGGAGCTAGGGGGTTCCTGAGCACTCTCCCACTGTTGTGCCTCTTCGTGTTAGAACCCCAAAAATGACCCAGCGACTGAAGGCACACCCTCTACCTACGTCACAAACACAGACAATTGTGAACCTGTGCTTGCTTGCTTCAACCACACGAGGAGTAAGAGCGGTGGCGGCGTCAGCCTCTCGCCTCTGGATGAGAGATTGGAGGACATCCGGTGGGAGTGTCTCCATTTGTTTGATCGAGGTCGGTGCCTGCTCAGCCGCAGTATTTGCGGTTGCTGCATGCATCCGAATCAGATGATATTCTTCTCGCACAGATACAGACACAGACAAACACAGTCCCTCTCTCTCACACCAACCGACCTGATCGTGAGCCTCCTCCGAAGCCCCAGCGATCATACTCCCCCGGAAGTTTCCGATTGTTAGATTCCATGGGGTTGAGAGGAGGGAAGAAGAGCTCCATCAAGCCTCCAAGGTTACCAGGTTCTCCGTTAAGGTGCGCAAGAGACATGTTGGTCACGTCTCTCTTTGAGGCACGGGAGTGCACCTGCTGCGAGCCTCGACGAGCATGGCGATTGGAGAATCTTGTGCCGTTGTTCTCAGTGCTGGGCGGGAACGGCTCCCTGTCAACTCCTGCTTCTCCTGTCTCCGGGTTTTCGAGCTTGGTGATAAAAGGTGTGGATAGTTCAGACCGCGAGGCCACCTGCGCAGGCTCACCCGCCCCGCCCCTTCTCTCTGGCGACCGAGATCGTTCGATGAGGACCGGTATCCGAGATACCATATTATCATCCTTGATTGCGAAAGAGCGCTGATGAGAGTCACCGCCGCTCTCTTTGTGCAAACTGCCACGACTACTCAAGTGCGCGCCGCCTGCCATTCCATCCCTTAGTATGGGCGTGTCGAGAAAAAACGATCTCACGCTTCGATCGCACGCGCGCTCTCTCTTGTTGCCAGCTGCAGGCGACAGACCTGAGTGAAAGGTCGCCGCGGAAGGCCACTGCCAACATTTTGCAAGCACCATCACGTGAGTAACCGAGGCTTTGCGGCATGTGCGTGTGAACATCCTACCACCTTAATTCTTGGTTCCTTTTCTCGTGCAAGCTCCTCGCACCACCCAACCCACCCCTTACACAGGTAACAAAGAGAGAGCTTTTATTCTGACTCTCTCACGAGTCATGATGACGAGTGAGCAGCGGTGGATACACACACACAGACACACACACACAGACACACACACGCGCGCGCGCGCACACACACACACACACGCACACACACACGCACACATACGCACGCACACATACGCACGCACACACACAACAAGTCAGACCTGACACGGTTCTTCAAACCCCAGTGGGCGGGGGCTCATATACCGCGGCAGACCCATAGGCTGCTCTATACTGGCTTCTGCGATCGGCAGTGGCTTGAGGCCTCTCATCCATCTTGTTGGATCGCGATCTTTCAGAGGAATATACTCGCGAGGGGAAGCAGGGGGAAGCATTTCCGTTCTGTTGCAAGTTCGGCTTGTACGTCTTGAACGGGATGCTTCACCTGGCTCGGCTTGCTTAATGGCCTGGGTTGGCATGCTGGGATCATTGGGTGCAGAGCATGCTTCTGTATGCCCAGGAGCCGACTTTCCGATGTTGTCGCGCGACTGCTGTTTCATGATTGCGAGCTTCGAGCGCCTCGCTTGCTCCTGTGGCAACAAAAACACGTATGGTAGCAGGCAGATCTGTGAGCACGCGCCCTCGCTCGCATGCTTCCCCTATAACTTTTTCACGCCATGCTTGACCAAGCACCAAGCGGGGGATGGGAAAGATTGGAAGTTGGATAGAGCGGCAGCTTGGGCCGGAAATGAAAAGAAACGAACCGCTTTTGACCAGGCTCCATCCCCAAAGACAAGATCCAGAGTAACGTCAGAAGCCAAATAAAGTGCACCCTTGACTCCCGTGCCAAGGTCGGCGGCATTGGTCGAAAGGTTTGCAGGGCACCTGAGTGTAAGCCCCTTGACATATTCGATGTTGTTCACCTTGCCACTGCGGTAGGGAGACAAGAGATGTGTCCATATTACAAATAATGACGACGAAATCTGCGTACACTAAAGCAAAATTTCATTTGTAGTAAACAGCTACATTTTCTTGTCCAATTCATACCTGAGCAACGAGCAGCGGCCGTCTGAAAAGGAACTCTGTTTGCGCTGTTTGGCAAAGGGCCCAAAAATTTGAGCCTTGAGCTCAAAAAACTCTCGCAGCATGCTCTGCGGCAGAAAGAAGAAACTTCGTATATCTCCATTTTCGGTTTCACTCCTTCTCCCACTTCCTGCTTTAATGTTCGCCGCTGCAGCTCGTTGCAGTGCTTCGAGCCACTCGCGCAGCGATGCATTAGGCCTCTGAGACACAGATCCATCTAGAGGTGATGCGTTTGCCTTCGCGAGAAATGCCCGACGAGGGTGCGCCCGCTCATCGCGCTCGATAAAAGCTCTGTGCGTTTTTGCACCCACTTGATTGCCTAGGTCAAAGACCAGGTGCTCCAGCATACTGCAATCGCCTGGTGCATACAATGCAAATCAGATTGTACAGGCGTAGAATCGTCTCTCGAAATGTTAGTTCAACATGCAAGTTTACCTGTCCACAAGCCTATGCTGCCCGCTCTGTCTACATGCTGCAACCGCAGGATATTGCTATCGGCCATATACTCGAGCGCAAAGTGCGCTCGCGACAAGATCGCCACATCCACCAACCCGGCGACTCCTGCGCCAGAGTGTTTTGGCTGCTTTGGTGAACGCATCCGCCCCCCAAATGATGAGGCATGCAGTTCCATTGGCTCTTGATGTGCGGCAACCTCTTGCGGTTGTCCTTTCTCTTCAGCTGACTTTGGCTCCACGGTTGTGCAGAAGGCAACCTTCTTTGGCGGCACCGGCGCTGATAATTGCGATTCTAGCGACACAGACGATTCGGATATGTATGGGAGCTCGTTGATTTCCATCACCGTACTCCGACGCGGCGACGCTGTATACTCTCGCGACAAACGCCAGTATGGACGCACATGCTGGAGGGAAGTAGTCGGTGGCAACAACTTGTTGGTCTCATTTTTTCCCAACTCGGCAGTCGCCTGATGAGTGTCATCTTTCGGGTCCTCAAGTGGCATGTCTGCCCTCGCATTGTTCCTTCCATCAATAGTTTCATCGCGTTTCGGAGAAACCTCAAGTGTCAGAAAGTCGTGCAGATCCACGTTCTGCTGTTTCGACAACCTGCGAGGCGTTTCTGGGGCTCGTTTTTCGAGAAGAGTGGTCAACCCCTTCACTTCACAGTCAAGCAAGGATGCTTTGTGCCGCAAGGACTCCTCCTTCTGTCGTTCATTGAAAGACCGCTCCTGAAGAATTCGTCTAGCGAATTGTCGGTTTACTTCATCTTCGGACATACCGGTCCAAAAATGATCATCTTTCGAGACCACATAACTCCAAAGATGCACGCCGCTTTGGAGAGTCGATTGACCCAGGACGGGGCTCTTGCACTGGGAATCAGACTCAACTTTCTTGGGCCTGTACGAAGATTTTGGGGAAAAAACTTGGAAGTCGACGTCTGGGACAATCTTGTCTGAAATTTGCCGCGGCGAAAAGATGGGTTTCTTCTTTTCATCACCCTTGCCCATCGCGGGCATTCCCTCTTGCTTCGACACCGCATTTGCATACGACCTCAGCTGCACAGCGTTCTTGTTCACTCGAACAATACCTTGCTCAGCCGACAACACAATGTGGTTGCCTTGTGATGGAGCGCCGGTCACCAAGCTTCTTCTATTGCTGTTAGACGGCGACAGTGCAGTTGATGGTGGTTGCAAGTGTGACCCATCTTTTGTGGCCATGGAGCCTGCTCTTGTGGAGCCCATTTGATCCCACTGCATTTCTTGTGAGTTTCGTGCAAGCGTTCCCTGAACATTAATTTTGCGTTCTGCTTTGGATCCAAATGCCGTAGTTGTATGCTTGAGAGCGGGGGCTGTGGACACGTCGCGGCTCCCTCCACGGCTTCCCTGACGGCTGTTCTTTGGCCGCGCCTGCTCACGCAACAGCGCCTACATCGTGAGAGGAAACAGTGGTGTTGTCGACCGGGGCAGTAGACTCAGGAGGGACCACTACACTAGCAGGATCAGTAGCACCAGAGCAAACACGAGAGAACCTGTGCACGTCGTTCAATAGTCTCCCGAAAAGAAAGCTCATTGGTCTCGGCATCGTCTCGTTCTTTTTCGCCGAGGCTCCCAAGGATGTCCCCCACCCCAGAGTTTGAGAGCCTGTTCTGCCACGCGGTCCACTCTTTCTCTTTCCATTCCTGCTCCCAGAAGTGGTTGGTATGAATCACAGGCTGCTGAGGAGAGAGGGGTGGCCAGGGACAGACTAGGTGCGGCGGGAAGGGAAGATACAGGCGTATCAGGCAAGCGCGGGAGGAGCGCCACAAAGCAAGGCTACCTGCCGCGCCCTTTCTGGGGATTTTGATGAAATCCTTTTAGATGATCTAGGACAGAGAGCCAGCTTCACTGCCATTGTGGCGCCGCCTGCACGCGACAACGTGCTCCCGAACCTGATGTTGGTGGTCTCAGCGTTCGATGGCACTTGCGCCGCTGCTTTCTCTTGGATCATGGCAGTGTAGTCTGACTCTGAGTGCGCACCATACTCCCATGGGCCAGGCATCAGCGGGGTTCTGGGCTTGTGGCGTGGTGCTCTGGCAGAACCAACACTCGGAGCGCCGTCGTGCGCTCGGGTGCCCGCTTCGCTGTCACCGAGCGGCGACTCGCCCCCGTGCTTTTTGGAGGGCTTTGCTGTGGTGGTCCCGTCTTCGGCCACCGAGAGGACGTAGTCCTCGATCGCAGCGATGCCTTCAGCCGCCTCTCTGCCCGCGGCCCGCTCACCCGCGCCCGTGCCCGGCAGTGGGGGCGCGTCGCCTGCCGCGGCAGCATGCGAGGGCACAGGCTGGCCGGCTGCCGGCCAATGCCCAGACCAGCCGACGCCGGTAGC
>Ga0315905_10008379_pt1 | contig 10455 bp, 9 predicted proteins | sample LakEriMetagenome_5_FD_203522 | JGI IMG/M metagenome (GOLD analysis project Ga0315905, IMG submission 203522) | Freshwater fungal communities from buoy surface, Lake Erie, Ohio, United States - Buoy 4 MA121 | ecosystem: Environmental > Aquatic > Freshwater > Lake | place: USA: Lake Erie, Ohio... | reverse complement strand
CGTGACAACAGGTCTCCCACATGACAAACTTTCAATAAGTTTGGCTGGCAATTGATATTTTGAATATTCTGAATTCTTTTGAAAAACTACACCTACGTCACAAGCAGTTACTATTTCAGGAATCAGAACATTCGGGAGAACGCCTATCAAAAAACACTGTTCACCAAGAATTTCTTTAGCTTGTATAAAGTCAGATTGTCTTGGATCACCAACCAATACTAAAAAAAAATCTGCGTTATTTCTAGGAAAATAACCGGATTCAATAAATTCGATTAACCCTTTATGGGGATTTGATTTACCCATAAAAAACAGAAGAACACCCTTTAATGGCAAATTGTGCCTAACTCTTAAGTTAAATTGTTCCACGCCACCGATTGGAACATATTCTTTTGAGTATTCAGTTACTGGCGGATTTCTCAAGACCTTGCCACCATATATTCCTGTCAACATTTTCGTAGAAACCGTCACAGAATTTGTATACTTTGCAACAATGTGAAGTAAGACATTAGGATAAAAACCAACACAACCTGTTAGTTCCCATATATGTTGCCTGTATGTCCAGGATTTTCCCACCCATCTACCCCATACATCGTTATCCTCAATATCAAGATGTAATTTAGCGTTTCTATTAAACAATTTTGAGTACAACAACGCTGGAAAAAATGTAGTTATTAACGGTTTGAACGAAATACATAAATCTCCAGATGCCATTTTGGCCAATTTAAATGACTTTCTGAGTATGTCCAATGTATAACCAGAAGAACGAATAACTTTAAAATCAAACATATCTCTAAATGGTTCATAAATTTCATTATCCCCAATTAGAAACCCTAAAATTTCAATTTCACACCCTTTATCTTTTAAAGCACAAGCAAAGGGATAAGCCCTTACTATTGGATTGCTAGATAAATCATGTACAAACAATGTATACTTCATTATTTTAAATATTTGAGTACCTCACCATAAATGAAGCGAAAAAATCGAATTAAGAAATAAAAATCATAATTCACCCTCTGAGATAATTTAATCATTCGAAATTCACTCTTTGATAATATTTGATGTCGATAGTCCTTGAAATTGTAATTACGAAAAATATGTGAATAATATCCAGATACATTAGGATAAAACACTTTTCGCATTGGCTTATCCAATACTAACAACGACTCTAATATCTTTAACATACTTGCTTCTAATAATATATGTCGTAAATCAAGATCATCTAATTTGAATACAAAATTATCGAACCATGGTTTGTGTAAATTTAAAACTATGTTGTGTGAATTTCTATTTGTATAGGTAACAGAGCCATCTCTTTGTTGTAATTGGTAATACAGTTTTTGGGGAGTAAAAGAAATACCTTGTCCAAGCATAAAGCAGTGAAATGTAAATACATGGTCCTCATGAAATGTATTTAAACTAAATAAAATTTGATTTCTTACCAAAAATTCACGTTTGTAAATTTTATTCCAAGGTATGCAATTTCTAAGAATTTTTGGAAAATCTTTAATGTTTTTAAAATACTCAAATCCTTGCTCACCATAATCAAAAACATCACTAATTACTTGACCATTTTTATTAATTTTACTCCCATTACACACAGAAATATCTGAATCGTATAATTTCGCATTGACATATAGGACGTCCATCATTTCATGTGATATGAAATCATCCGAATCTACAAAACCAATATATTCACCAACCGCAACCGAGATGCCAAAATTCCTAGCGTCACCTTGTTTCCCGACATTATATTGATAACAGGATACATTATTGTAAACACTACTGTATTTCCGCAAAATATTCATGGAGCCATCTGAAGAACCATTATCTACCAAAATAATTTCGACGCCTTTAAGAGTTTGGTTGATTAAGCTATCAATACACTTCACTAACCACGGTTCTGTATTAAAGACAGGAACTATGATACTAACCTTCACATTAACAATATTCATCTAATCTTTCCAAAAAGATATTCAAAAAACTTTAATTTCAAACCCTTGATTCTTGTATATGTTTCGTACTTTAAAAACTGGTTAAACTCTTCAGTGCTAATTAAATTATGTTTCAAATGTATTTTATATCTCTGTTCAATTTTATGATAATTACTGATTTGATTACTAATACCAGTATTTGAGAAGTTCGTAAATACCACATTCTGACCAAAAAATTTGGCACCAAATAGCTTTGCTCTTAATAAAAAGTCATAATCAGCCGCTGTTGGAAAACTCGTATCAAAAGAACCAATTCTCTCATACAATGATCTACGGACAAAACAAGTTGGATGCTGCGCTGCTGATTCACAACCCAACCCAATTTTACCCAAATAATTTTCATAGACATAACGATATACTTGCAACTCCATTCCATCCTCCATCACTACACGCAACAACCCATAGAATATGTCAACATTCGTATGAACATTCATAGCATTTTCAATTAGATGCAAAGTATTTTCCTCATAAAAGTCATCACTGTTTAGAATTCCTATTATTTCACCCGAACATAGTTTTACCCCTTTATTCATAGCATCATAAATACCAAAATCTCGCTCCGAAATAACCAACACTCTATTTCCTTTTTTTTCAAGGAATGGTTTATAGTTATTGACTACATCCATTGTATTATCTGTGGACGCACCATCAATAACAACATACTCGAAAGCAACCTTCTGTTTAAGTAAAGATTCAATGGTTCGCGCAATAGTTTTTTCAGAATTACGACAAACTGTTATTATAGAAATTTTAAAATTACTTTCCATTTTTATATTCTATCTCATCTAAAAATTCCTCCACACTAAAAAAATTCCGTTCTAAAGCCTGTAATACTTCTGTATTCGAATCCCACCACCTCAAATTCAATAGGCGTGAAATGATTTTTTCATCAAAACGGTATCTTAACACTTGCATTGGACTTCCAACAACCACAGAGTATGGAGGAACATCCTTTGACACAACACAGCCGGCACCTACTACAGCTCCATCACCGATTGTAACGCCATCAAGTACCGTCACATTAGCTCCGATAAAAACATCATTTCCAATGGTAATTTTATTACGTTCTGATATTTTATCCGTGTTCGAAAGTGTTGTACCATTTTGGCAATTCAAAGAATAAAACATTGGTGCGGTTGAAACACCATTAATCGGGTGTATTCCCCAACCACACACAAAATTGGGGCCAATAGAACAGAATTTACCAATCTCAGTATAAGAAATCCGTGCATTGCGACTTATGTATGTATAATCTCCGATACTTGAATAATGTGTAATGGACGGTATATATATTTTACAATTCTCTGAAACATTAGATCTGTAAGTGTTTTGAATAACACTATCCCAATTTACCCTATCCTCGGCAAAAAATAAGCTTTTAAACTCGGGAAACAACATCAATAGCAAGCGACGAAAAATTTTTCTAAAAACCTTTAATAATGCAATTTTAAAAATTACATCTTTTTTCTCAATAATTTGACCTCCGCGTGTTGAAAGATTTCTCCAATTATTTTCTAAGTATTTGGACCAAAAGACTGATAGTCTCTCCCGATATTCTGTGTTTTCAATTATAGGTTGTCGAACTACAGAAATGGTCTCTACTCTCGCAGAAAGATAGGACTCAGCATAACCACTATTTTCACCGCTTCCATCGAATCCTATATTGCCAACTAGGGACATGCGCGGCAACAAGGATATACCGCCGGCCCTCAACCAGGATGCATACCATTTAACAGCCCAAGTCGAAATACGTCCTTCCACATTTTGTTTTAATTGTTCTAAAAAATAAGCCTTCCCATTTACATCAAAATCTAAAACTCTTTCAGGGCTTGAGTTAAAATAAGCGAGGTGATCTATCGCATCATCATTGAAATGCTTCCAGGCGCGCCTCCATGTTGCCCATCCATGACAAGTCAATATTTTTGCAAAAAAAGTCTCACACTCTGGCGGAATATCTAATGCATAATTGGCAGCAGAAATATGCATCACTTCATTATCATTTTGATAGCATTCAAGTGCACTGTTGCAGTAATCCAAAAAACCTTCAGAAACAATTACATCGTCTTCAAGAACTATAATTCTGTCATATTTCTCAAAAATAGCATTGATTCCATTAACGATAGACTTAGACAATCCCAAATTAGTTGATGATTCAATAGTTCTAATTGATTTAAACCCCGAAATACTCGACACACAATTCTTTACTTCAAAATGCAAGTTCAACTGAATTGTACTTGCGTTGTCCTTTGGTCCATCTAAAAAAATAAAAACTTCAGTATTATCTGCATTACGCGAATTTAATAGCGCATTAATACACTTTTTAAGATGCTGTGGCCTATTGTATCCAAATATTAAAACTGGTGCGAAACTATTATTCATATATATATTTATTCATAGACATTTTCATATTTTTTCAAAATATGAAATGCCGTCTGCCTCGCGATATCATCGGGATTGTATCGATGTAATATTTCATCCAACTCAGGCCCAGTATTATTCAACTTTTTCATCAAAATATTCAACTTTTTCCTTAAGGCAAACCAATTCCCAAAATCTATAACATATGAGACGTTAGACAATTTCAAAAACTCAGCCCAATTACCTGTTCTAAAGGCAATCATTGGTTTACCATAGCGCACTACCAAAAATGGTATTCCAGAATTATATCCAGAAATCCTAGGGATTAATACAACCTTTGACTTTATAATTTGAGAAATCAACATCCCCTCATCAAGTAAACCACTTTGGGAATAACCTACATTTAGAATTTTATCAAAGACAAACTTAACAAGGTTTCGCAGGCGATATTTACCTTTAAATTCCCGACTGTAAAGAAACCAATTTTTTGGAACTCTTGAAAAGAATAAATAATTGTCTTTTTTGAATGAAATCAAATGCAATAAAACAGATAAAACAAATTCACGTTTCTTTCTCGTAGTACCAGTTACCAAAATAATATTCCTTTTATTCAGTCGCCCATAATCCCCAAAACATGAATCAACAACATCTAACGGTTCTTGAATATCCAGAATGGGATGTGGAATTATTATAGATTTCTCCTTAAAACCAAATGAACTTATTTGACTTTTAAATGAAAAAACGCCCATGTGAATTATCAAATGAGACTTTTCAATAACCTGCAAATATAGCTTCCGGTAATTAATTTGTTGATTGCTACAATCATGTGGCAACTTGTTATGGGCTGTATATACCAACAATTTTACGCTTTCCAAAAACAAACAAAAATCATCAATATCTTCATTACGGGTAATTAGTTCTTCTGGCCACATGATGTGAACAATCTCAAGATTTGAATCATTTAATGCTCTCCAATCTAGCGTATATTTAACTTCAAAAATATCAGAAAGACGATTATAAATTGTTGTCACATAAGTATTTTGGAAACAATTGGTAAGAACTGTTATATGGCGCTTATTTCTTACCAATTGAAATAGAATTTGATGAAATTGTTATTAGTTCATGTAATGTGTAAAAACAAATAAATAAATATGATGGATATATTTGGTGCAATAACCGGTCTAAAGATGTCTCTAAGTGCCAATTTAATTCATACGGAGTCAAAATATATATTAAAAAAAAAGCTACGCCATTTAATACCACCAAAGTCAAAAGCACTTTACCTACTCGCGAAGGGGAACCAAACCATAGTAAAAAAATAAAAATAAATAATCCGAGGTAGAATTTATACCAAATAGTCACGAAAAAGTATTTTGCAACAGTGGTATATCTATGAACGTCCGTCAATTTTGAGAATACACCTTGAAAGTCAAGACCACCTATAATCTCGTTTGGTACGAAGAGTACAGTTTTTGCAACAAGTAAAAAAGATAGGGCTGGGATCAATGATAAAATAAAATAGAAAATTAGGTGTCGCTCGCGACGTAAAAAATAAATCAAGCTAAAAACTAAAATCAATAAAAAGATTATCCCTTCATTTTTAATCAGTACACTAAACGACGAAACAAATCCTAATAAACAAATATTCTCCGTTTTAATTTTAGGTATTATTAAGACACGCGAAAATAAAATCATGGACGTCAACTCAATCAGCCCTAGAAGAGAATCTGCGTATTGTGACGATAATCTGGACATAAAAAAGTCATCTATGATTAACAATGCACAGAAAGATAGACCAAAAAATCCGCCTTGAGGCTCCAAGCAGAAAAAAGAAGTGAGCATAAAAAGTAGAAATATCAAAAAGGCAACTGCCATTGGTGAAACAGCCGAGAATCCACCACACAAAAAATTAAATACACAAATTAATGATGGTAAAACAACAGGGTAATCAGGGTGCGACCAACTTAGCTCCGATGACAAAAGACGTTGAGTTGTTTCAATCGAGTCGATAAAAATAGAATGGTTTGTCCATATCGCCCATGCATCATACCCACCCCATCTCGTTGAAAAATTGACGAATTGTCTTGTACCCAACAGAAAAAATATACTAAATATAAAGTACTCAATTTTGTTTAATTCATTCCAATTGCCAAATTTAAAAACAAAAGGATTTGGGTCTGTGCACTTATTTAAAATCCAAATAGCAAAGACCGTCGATGGAAATACTGTAAATATTGGCAAATTAAATGATAAAGATAAGAAATAGAAAATACCAAGTAAAATTAATGTCGACAACAATAAAATCGAAAACCTCATTAGATAATTAAGACCTACTTTTTTTTGGACTTTTCACTGTTATGAATACTCTAAAATCTTTGCTAGAATCCTCAAATATTACAGATTTAAATAATTTAACCCGGGAGAAATATGCAGTATCATTTATTTTCGCAACAGTACAAATGTATTCACAACTAAAATTTTTTCTAGAAAGTACAATCGGTGCGATTCCGAATTGACATTTATGAAAAAAAGATCGGCTTGAGTCAGGAGAAATAAAATCCATACGATCAGTTATTTTTGAACACTTGACTCCATTAAACAAACGTAATAATTCGTCTTTATCATTACGTTTACCTAGAACAATGCTAAAATCTCTAATCACCAATACAAAAATCAAAGAAAGAAGAAAAATTAAGAAAAAATTCTTTGTCATAATTAACGTAAACACCTAAAACGATAAACTAAAAATACAGCACATAAATGCAAAGCTTTGAATACTCCATAAGTACGAAAAACAAATGATCCAGCAGTAACAAATTCAGCAACGTTAAAGTCTTTTTTTATTAATAATCTGAATACATTTTTTTTTGCTTTAGCGCTGACAAATGAGAGTGACTGAAAATCTAAAAAATACAAGAAACTAGAGATACGTTTTTTTCTCAACTGGGTGTTTCTAGAGATATTGTTATAATGATTAACAATCACAAATGCGCTTGGTAACACAGTGACCCCATTCACACCCATGATTAAAGCAAGATAATCATCAGTATGCCAAGCCAATGGGTAATCTCGTAAATATTCGAATTTGAACAACTCCCTTCTAAACACAAATTGTGATAGTACCAAGGGCTCGTATAATCCTCCATTTAGTTGAGGGAATTTATTCAAATAAATATCTTCAATATTACAAGTCGACTTAAAACATGTCAATTCCCCTTTAAAGGGAATTCCGTTTCTATATTCAACCGGCATTGCATTGATTCTCAATAAATTAGTCAGTCTTTCACTTTTATAAAAACATAAACTAAAATCACTAGACAATTCGTCATCATCGCCTAATATCATAAACCAAGTAACTGAATCATCTAAATGATTTATGCATCGTTTCCAATGCTCTACGAGCGAAGTATTTCCCAAATTCTTCTCAAAACGTCTATATGTATAATTGAACTTGAACTGATGTTCAAAATGTGATATTGGGACTGGACTGCAATCATCTCCAATAAAAACTACGAATTCTTTATTTATCTGATTATTGAGTGAATTTAAAACTCTATCAAATAAATCAGGCTTGAAGTACGGAATTATTATGCCTAGCATTAAACTAAACTCTTGATTTTAATCTTGATTTTTCCCATAATCCAACTCGGATTTACATTGGCCCGATAGAGCCTGAAACATAGACGAACAATGTTTCCTAAACTCTCGCTTCTAAAATAGCCATTTACCTTTTCTTCAATTTTTCTTGCAACACGTTCCTCAAATATTCCATTTACTTGACAACTAGAATAGGAGTAAATCAACTCGTAATACTGCTTTCCCCTGCTTTTTGTTGAATAAGTACCAACACCGTACCTGTAAGCTCCGAGTTTTTGAGGAAACCTGAACATCCTTCCATTCTCCAGGACCAATAGCCAAATAATATGATCGAGAACTTTTACATCTCGGTGAATTTGCTTTATTTTCTCAGAAATACAACTCGAATTTCTAAACATTACTGAGCAAGTTGGTATTTTATTTCCAAATTTCAAGAATGACTCTACGTCATGATACTCTTCGTTATCTATAAATTTGTAATCAAATCCATCCGATAGATTGCCCATATCATCTACAATTTCAACATTATGAAACACCAAAGATACATCTGTGTTTTCATCTAAAAATTGCTTTTGGAGTTCAATTTTATGAGTGGTTATCCAATAATCATCACCCTCACACAAGGCGATGTATTCACCTTTGACAATCGATAATGCGTCAGCAAAATTATCCTTTGCTCCTAGGTTGTTTTTCCTTTTGATATATTCCACGAGATGAAAACGCGGATGATTCACAAAACCTAACACTACCAATTCTGTATTGTCTGTGGAACAATCATCCGCAACAATTATTTCTATTAATTCACCACAATCTTGGTCTAAAACTCTCGAAAGAGTAATACCAAGATATTCTGCTTGATTAAAACAGATAATTATGACGGAAACAGTGCTCAATAAATTAATAAATCCAATTAAATCGGGTCTTAATAAACCCAGGCTCCTTTCCCATCCATGCATCCAACTCTCTTTTCTCCGGTAAGATCTGAAAGGTTAAAACATTTTGTTCATCGATAATATTAAAATATCCTTTGGACGATTTTTCAATTACCATGACATCAATAATATAGTTGCCCTCATTGAAAAAACCGGCTGGGATTTCCATTTTTACCTTTGCATCCTTTTGAAATTCCAACTTTATAAGTTCGTGAGAAGTAGTAACTAAAAAAACATTGCCCTCCAAATCTTTTAATTTCAAATTAAAATAGGGATTCTCATATACACTCGAAATAAAATAACTGAACTCAAACACCAACACGGCATCACGAATTAAAGGTTCATTATCATATCCAATATTCGAATGGCTAAGCACAATACGCTTCAATAAAAAACCATTCCTTTCGATATTCAAGAAAGCGGAATTATTAAATTCTGCATTAGATCCCTGATACAATTGAACTACTTTGTCAACTGTATCATATGATTTTAGAACACCTTTTTCAAGTAAAATCGCCTTTGTACAAAGGGCTTTTACACTCGCAATATTATGACTAACATAGATAACTGTTCTTCCCAAGTCATTCCCAATAGACTTCATCTTGGCCAAACACTTTTGTTGAAATGCCGCATCTCCCACCGCCAAAACCTCATCTACAATTAATATTTCGTTTTCCAAATGCGCCGCTACCGCAAAAGCTAGGCGAACATACATGCCTGAAGAATATCGCTTGACAGGGGTATCGATGTATTGCTCCACCCCACTGAATGAGACAACCTCGTCAAACTTACGAGCAATTTCAGACTTTCTCATCCCTAAAATAGCACCATTCAAAAAGATATTTTCTCTTCCCGTTAATTCAGGATGAAACCCAGTACCTACTTCTAACAAACTAGCAATTCTACCATTTTGTGTTATCGTGCCAGAGGATGGGGATGTGATTCTGGACAGAATCTTTAATAGTGTACTCTTACCTGCCCCATTACGACCGACTACACCCAAACTTTCCCCGGCATTAACATTAAACGACACGTCATTTAAACTGTAAACAGTACTTGCATGATGCTTGTTTTTACTGAAGTTAAACAATGATTTAACTCCCAATTCTCCAATTTTGTAACTTTTAGAAATATTTTTAACCTCGAGAACCTTATGTGTCATTTTAAATGGTATCTATAACACTTCGTTGAGTTTGATTAAATAATAATAATCCTGTGAATAAAACTATCAAGGATACACCAGCTGATAACAACACCGAAGTAATGTCCACATCGCTTACACTTAGAAAAATCCATCGCATAGCTTCAATAAGACTAGACATCGGGTTAAACTCAAAAAACACTCTCATTCCCTGCGGGACCGAACCTAAAGAATAAATCACTGGGGTTACATATAGTCCTAACTGTATTCCAATAATACTCAACAAACCAAAATCCCTGTATCGTGAACTTATTGAAGCGACAATTAGCCCAAACCCTAAACCTAAAAAACAGGTAATTAAGGTAATTAGAATTAATGCGACTCCCTTGCTAATGAATAATTCAATATTATTCAAATCCATATCATAAAAAAAAAT
>Ga0315905_10008374_pt1 | contig 10457 bp, 10 predicted proteins | sample LakEriMetagenome_5_FD_203522 | JGI IMG/M metagenome (GOLD analysis project Ga0315905, IMG submission 203522) | Freshwater fungal communities from buoy surface, Lake Erie, Ohio, United States - Buoy 4 MA121 | ecosystem: Environmental > Aquatic > Freshwater > Lake | place: USA: Lake Erie, Ohio... | reverse complement strand
CGATTGTGATTCCGCGAGTGCGAATCAGAATGCCTGCGTGGCCAAGCGATATGGCCTGCATGAATTACTTTGGCTCGTCTGTGGACTGAACGCCGCCAGTGGCGACATGTGCAGTCCAAGCGCTGCCGTTCCAGTAACGAAGTTCGTACCGCTTTGATGGGTCCGGATACCAGTTGGCAGGAACGTTCGGAGAAGTCGCAGACGTATTGCTAGCGGTAGGAGTGGGTGCCTGTGTGGCATCGGACAACGGGCCACCCAATGTGGTGTTTGCGGCAGGGGCAGCAGCCTTCATTCCCGGATACGGGGCCACGGTGACATTGCCAGCGTGACGGATGAAGGCATGGAACCAGGCCGCACCGTCATAGGTGATTTGCACGATTTCCCAGCCATCGCTAGAGCGACGGGTGAGCTCTGCTGCAAGCTCGTGTGGGTTACGAACGGACTCGGAAACAACGTCGTATGTGTACATGACTAGAGACTACTTGCCTTCACCATCGTGTTCACCTGCAGGGTCCTCGGTGCGCACCAGGCGGTCAACATCAATACCTTCGGTCGGGCCGTCGTACACAAGGCGACCGTCACGCAACGCAATGACCCTCTGCACCGTGTGCACAAAGGACAACTCGTGGGTGGCAACGATGACCGTCGAGCCATTGTCGGAAGCACTCGCCAGCAACTCGAGCAACACCTCTTTACCGGAGGCATCAAGACCCACGAAGGGTTCGTCGACAAGCAAGAGATCAAAGGGACGAATGAAACCGAGAGCAATTGCAGACTTTTGCTTCAAGCCACGTGAAAAACGATTCGGCATGTCATCAGCGCGGTCATACAACCCAAGGTGGCCGAGAAGATCAGCAGCAGTTTGTTCCCACTCTTCAACACCGTGCAGTCGTGCCACGTACTCCATGTGTTCCCACAATGTGAGGTCGTCGTAGAAAGTCGGTTGGTCTGCAATAAAGCTCAGTGATGCACGCGCCGACAATGAACCCGATGCATGACCATAAATAGAAACGGAACCCTCTGTTGCATCAAGAAGTCCAGCAGCAATACGCATCATGGTTGTCTTGCCAGAACCATTGTGACCAATGAGTGCAATGCGCTCGCCAGGAGCCACTTCAATGCTGATGGGTTCTAACGCAGGTGACGTGCCATATGACTTAGAGATGTTGTTGACATGCAATGCAGAAGCAGGTGTGGATGCATGAATGTTTTTATGTGTGCGAACCATGTCAGTTGCTCTCTGTGGTGGAAGTGGGTGTAGCGGTTGGTGGTTTCAAAGTGCGGAAGTAGGCGAGGATTGCATCGCGCTGACGCACCCACCCTGCAACAAGAACAAGCAAAATGAGAACACCGCCGGTTGCGCGCAATGTGTTGCCGAGAATGTCGGTTTGTTGCTCCACGCCGTAGCGAAGTGCGAGTACCGGAAGACACGCGAGGATGCTGACCACTGGTGGCCATCCTGAACGAATGACTGTGCTCATGCCGCTGACTTCGGGCGGCAATGCGAGGCCTTGGTTGGCGCCACCTATTGGATCGGGCGCACCCTTCACTGAGTTAATGGTGGCGCCAGCAACACCGCCCAAAAGAGCAATGATTCCGAGCAGAATTGCGTATCCAACGCTTGATGCACCGGGTTCAAGAAGAAGAACTGTGAAGACTCCGGCAGGAAGAAACAGCAGTGATGCGATGGCGGGGACGATCAGGTGCTTTGTCATGATGAGACCGCGCTCGACAGGCAATGCATCGGTGCGATCTGGTTGGTCGACTTCTTGCGACAACGGCTCGACAACATCGAGACCGAGAACAAACAATGCAAGCCCAGCGGGAACCACCATGGGTGTTGTGCCGCGCCATGCCAACACCATCGCACCAGCGGCGGCGATGGCGAGCAGCTTCATGCGAATGATTCGACGGAGTGGAAAATGCATCATGCTGCGGAAACCACGACCAACAACAACATCGCGACGAAGCACGCGTGGCACTTTCACCCATGGCTTCACACGCATGTGTTCTTGACTGAGTTGACGGCGTAGAAGCACGACAGTGCGAACGTCTTGCAAGGTGACAGCAAACTTCATTTGTGACACAAGAGCGCTACGACGTGCGAGTGCTTCAAGAGAGAAGCGCCCGACAACCAACAGTGAGATTGCGGTGAGAATGACGACGACAAGAACGCCGACAGCATCAATTGCATTCACTCTCGACCAGCCAAGGGAAATACTTCCGACCACATCAAATGGTCCAGCGATGTTTGTATCGCCAACCGTGACAGCAATTTGCCAACCCAGAAGAAGTGTTGCGATTGCTGTCGACATCCATCGAGCAAGACCAAGGCCATGTGCAAGCAATGCGCTGACAACAAACAGCACGCCGATGATTGCACCAGCCGCGGCTCCGTAGACCGCGAACAATCCGAGGGATGGGTGATTGGGAACGCGACGGCCTAAGAGCTGATTCGCGATACCGCCAGCGAGGGCACCTGCGAATGCGAATGTGCGTAAGCGTTGAATCGCCGGATGACGAAGAACCTGTGAGTGAGAGATGGGCGCCATCAGTACGTGGCGCACTTCGGCATCTTCCACCGCCAGCGGGCCGCCGTTGGCCCCACTGCGCAGACCAATAAAAACGGCGAGGGCTGCGGCGAGCCCGACCACATGCGGGGAATGGGTATGGATGTTCACGAGGTCAGCGCTGGTGAATGAGGCGTCGCCCACGAGGCCCGAAAGAAAGAAAATGGCCCCTAAACCGAGGAAGGCGGCCAGATAGACGCGATACAGGGCTTCAAACCAGTCCATATCTTCCACGCGGTGCTTACGTCGGTCAGAACGCATCGCCCGGAGGGCGTCGATACCGATGGTCGCTGAAGTCACCCGTCAATCCTGCCACCAACGCGCCCAAACGAGGGCAAGAATGGAGGGGTGAACTCCGACTCGGTACAACTCTTCAGCGCCTTGCTGGGTGTTGGCACCTTGATCGGTGGCCTTCTCACCGGCGGAGCGATCCTGTTGGAAGGGAAAGCCTCGTGGGCAGTGTCGTGGCTGGCCCATGTGCGGGCCTCGGGGTTGTGGATCATGTGCGCGATCACGACCGGCGCCACGGTGGGCAGTCTCTATTTCAGCGAACAGGTGGGGTACGCACCGTGCAAGTTGTGCTGGTACCAGCGCATCGCGATGTATTCCATTGCCATCATCACTTTCGTTGCTGCACTTCGACGTGACAAGAACATCGCGACTTATTCACTCGTGTTGGCATGTGTCGGCCTTGTGGTGTCTGTGTACCACTATGCGTTGGAGTGGTTCCCACAACTGGAATCGAACATGTGCAGTCTTGATGTTCCGTGCACCACGGTGTGGTTTCGAGAACTCGGATTCGTCACACTCTGCTTTATGGCCGGCAGCGCGTTTATTGCGGTCATCACAATTTCTCTCGCGCTAAAGCGCGAATCATTTCTCGCCGTTTCATCCGCGGCATCAAACGACATCAAGGAGGCCTGACATGGCACAAGCACAACGCAAGAAAAATGAAGAAGTGAAGAACTCACGTAAGACGTTCTTAATCATCGGTGCCGGAGTTCTTGTCGCTGCTGCAATCGCTATCGGCTTCTCTGGTGGTTCCGATAGTTCAACGACGACAACACCAAAAGTGACAGTTGAAGGCCAAGTGTCTTCCGGTGAGTATCAACCCGTCACTGTTGAAGGGGACGTGTTGAGTCCGTTAGGTGATGGCAATGGAGATCCGTTGTCAGATTCTTCAATAGGTAAAACAGCACCAACTTTGAACGGATTCACATTCGCTGGGAAGCCAGTGACCATTGCACCTGGTGCAAACAGTCATCCATTGATGCTGGTTTTCTTGGCTCATTGGTGCCCGCATTGCAATCGCGAAGTGCCTCGTCTCATTCAGTGGAAAGAGATGGGTCTGATTCCAGAGGGTCTGCGCGTGATTGGTGTGACCACAGCGTCACGTAATGATCAAGCGAACTGGCCTCCCTCTGACTGGATTGAAGAAATGAAGTGGCCGTTTGAAGTCTTCGCCGATAGCGAAATGGCAGATGCCGCAAATGCCTATGGCGTTGACGGCTTCCCCTTCATTGCGATGGTGAACGCAGAAGGAAAGATTGTGGGCCGACACTCGGGAGAGCTGGAGTTGGCAGACCTTAATGATTTCGTGAAGAACTCACTCGCCACCTCTTTCACCAACTAGGTAAATGAGGAGGGGTGGGGGTTGCTTGAGGGCGTAGCCTTTCCTGTCGTGGCAACATCACCAATGCGCATCGGGTTCTTCGGACCATTCGGCACCTTCACTGAGCAGGCTCTCCTGACTCAGTCAGATCTTGCTGCAGGTGAATTGGTTCCTTTCCGCTCAGTGCCTGATGTTCTTGATGCCGTCGCACGTGGGGATGTCGATGCCGGATTCGTCCCCATCGAAAACTCCATTGAGGGCACCGTTAACTTCACGCAAGATGCGCTCATCTTTGATTACGAATTATTGATTCAGCGCGAAGTGGTGCTCGACATTGAACACTGTCTCCTTGCAGCGCCAGGAACACAACTAGCTGACGTGAACCTTGTGTTGTCTATTCCCGTAGCCACAGCGCAATGCAGTGCATGGTTGCGCGAAAACATGTCTCATGCAGATGTGCACGCAGCAAACTCCACTGCTGACGCAGCGCGACTTGTGGGCGAGCGATCAACGGCGGGTGAAAAAGGTCTTGCCGCATTGGCTCCATCAAATGCCGCAGCACTGTATGGCCTTGAAGTTGTTGCGAAAGACATTGCAGACCACGAAGGAAACCAAACACGTTTTGTCCTTGTTGCTCGCGAAGGCATTCCTGCTGCAACCGGACACGACAAAACAGGCATTGTTGTTTTCCAACGCGCAGACGAACCAGGCAGCTTGATCTCCATCTTGCAGGAGTTCGCTGCACGTCGTATCAACTTGTCATTGCTCTCATCACGTCCAACAAAAGCGGGTGGGCTTGGTGACTACTGCTTCATCATGTATGCCGATGGCCATGTTGCTGACGAGTTGATGGCTGATGTTCTCCGTGACCTGCATACCAAACAGGGCGGTGTGAAATTCTTGGGCTCATACCCTGCAGCAGGTGATCACGCCCCGAATGCACGTGAGCATGCTGATGCCCGCTGGCAGCAAGCCGATGACTGGATCACTGAACTACGCACGCATATTCGCAAGTAATTGCTGAGCCCTTTTGGGCTGGCGAGGTTTGCAGGTAGCGTGTTAGGCGGAACGGTGGCAGAGCGGACAAATGCACTCGCCTTGAAAGCGAGAGGGTGTAAAAGCCCCGGGGGTTCAAATCCCTTCCGTTCCGCCAGGAGAGTTGGCTTCGGCCAACTCTCCTTTTTTATACCCACACACGTATTGGGCTGCGAAGAGTTCTAGCGCTCGTCGCGAACGAATGGGTTGCCGAGTGCCTTGGGGGCTCCACGCAAGTTCTTGCTACCAGGACGGCTGAAGGCGATGAGAGCAATCAGCGTCGCAAGATACGGAAGCATCTGCATGAAGGCAGATGGAATGAAAGTGATTTGCTCGGCCTGCAATGTGAAAGGCAAGCGCAGACAGAATCCGAAGAGAATGGCTCCGAAGATCAGTCGAACGGGGTGCCAGCCAGCAAACACAACAAGCGCAAGCGCAATCCAGCCGATGCCGTTTGTCGTTGCTGCCTGATGCCATGCTGCGCTTTGCGCCAACATGTGCCACGAACCACCAAGTCCGATTAGAGCGCCACCAAACATCGTGTAGCGGATACGAATGTTTGAAACGGACAGACCTTGAGCATCAACTGTTGCTGGGTCGTCTCCGGTTGCTCGTAGTTCCAAACCCGGACGTGTGCGGAACAGGAACCACGCACATGCAACTGCAAAAGCAATTGTTCCGAACGTGATGATGTCTTGTGTGAACAGAATTGGTCCGAGCACTGGAATGTCTGACAATGGTCCAAGCCTGATGGGATCAAGGGTGGTCCTGACTGTGCGACCTTCTGCCGGTTTCCCTAAGAAGTTGGCTAGCCCGGTACCAAAAATCACTAATGCAAGGCCAGACACAATCTGATTGGCTCGAAGAATCACCGCGAGGGTGGCATGAATACTGGAGAGCAAAGAACCGACTGCTGTTCCCACGGCAATTCCCACCCAAACGTTGCCAGTCGAATCGGCAGCCAGGAACGAAGAGATTGCTGAGGTGAGAAGGATTCCTTCAACACCAAGATTGAGAACTCCAGAGCGTTCAGTAAATAGAGCGCCGAGCGCAGCGAGGATCAGTGTCGTTGCAATTGTGACTGCGTTCGCACTGGTAAGAATCCAAATATTTTCGTTCATTGTGTGACCGCCTGCATCCGTACGGCTCTGATCTTGTAGCGGCGGAATGCTTCGCCACCAAGAGCAAACAACAAGATGGCACCCTGCAACATCACACCAATGTGAATCGGTGTATCAGTCGTGATTTGCAGTTTGTCTCCACCGATGCGCAGACCAGAGAAAAGAATTCCACTCACAATGATTGCGGCAAAGTTATTGCGCGCAAGGGCAGCAATCACGATGCCTGCATATCCGTATCCCAGCATGGTGATGCCCGGGTCGAGCTTTCCGAACTCGCCGACAACGAGAGTTGCGCCACCAAAACCAGCAAGAGCACCGGAAAGCAACATCACTTGCATCGTGGTGCGACGAGCATTGACTCCGGCGTAGTGAGCAGCACGAGGTGAATCAGCAATGACTTGAATGCGATAGCCGAACTCTGTGCGCTTGACTATCCAGTAGAGGAAGACTGCCAGTGCAACAACGAGGAAGAACGTTGGGTACATGCGGGTGTCTCCGATAGCCGTCAACTTCGCAGAATCAGAAACAGTTCGTCCCATCGGGAAGACAACGTCAGGTGCACGAAAGAAACTGTTCGGCGTGTAGATGAAGTGATCCACGAGACTCGCACCGATGTATGTCAACAACAGAGTGGTCACAATCTCGCTGGTCCCTAAACGTGCACGGACAAAAGCTGGAATGAAGATCCACGCAGCGCCAGCGGCAGCTCCGATCAGGAGTAATGAAGGAATCATGATGACCGACGGCAGATGTGGCCCAAGCGCAAGCCCTGCCCATGCACCACCGATCATTCCGAGATAGCCCTGACCTTCGCCACCGATGTTGTACAAGTTCATCTGAAATGCAAAAGCGGCACTGATTCCCATACAAATGAGCACTGTGGAAAGGCCCAATGTGTCGGTGATGCCACGGGATGAGAGGAAACCGTCTTGCAACATATTGCTGTATGTCTCTGACACTGAATAGCCAGTAGCCATGAGGAAAAGCGCACCAGCCAACAGTGCTGCAAGTACTGATACCAATGGAACAAAGCCCGACAGGTATTTTGGCGTTTCGCTGCGTTGTTCAAAGATGATTCTGAATGGGGCTCGCATCAGACCGCGCCTTCCGTCTTGAGGCCGGCCATTGCTGCGCCGACCGTGGCGAGCTGCGCTGCGTCACCACGTGTTTCATGGACAATTGCTCCGCGATAGAGCACAAGAATACGGTCAGCAAGCGACATGATCTCGTCGAGGTCTTCCGAGATGAGGAGGATGGCTTGCCCTGCACTACGCGCATCATCAAGAAGGCGACGGACAGTTTCTATGGCGCCTACATCCAGACCACGAGTTGGCGAACACACAACGAGCAACTTTGTTGCTGCTCGACCGCCAGAAAGTTCACGCGCGAGTAAAACCTTCTGTGCGTTACCGCCAGACAGTTTGCGTGCAATGTGGTCTGCATCGTTTGCTTTGATCTCAAACTGTTCAATGAGTCGAGTGGCCTCAGGGCGAACTGATGCACGATCAACAACGATGCGACGGTCACGAGTAAGCAACAAGTTGTCGAGAATCGACATCGAAGGAACAAGACCCATCCCAAGACGATCTTCGGGAACATACGCAAGTCCTAGTTCGCGTGCAGTAATCGGACCACGGTCTGCTGTCATCGCACCGCCGATGGAAATAGTTCCGCTGGTGGGCGAGAGAAGACCGGCAATGGTGTCGGCAAGTTCACGTTGACCATTGCCAGCAACACCAGCAATGCCCACCATCTCGCCTTCGTGCACATTGAACGAAATGTTGGAGAGAAGGTTGACACCTTCAGATTCAAGTGACAATTCACGAATCTGAAGAACCTCGTGACCAGTCGCATGTGATGCGCGTTGTGTCGACAAGTTGATGTCACGACCCACCATCAGGCGTGCAAGTTCTTTGGTGTCGGTAGAGCCGCGACCAGAAACATGTCCGGTGACACGGCCGCCACGCAACACAGTGACGCGGTCAGAAATCTCGACAACTTCACCAAGCTTGTGACTAATGAAGACAATTGATTTTCCTGCTGAAGTCATTGCATGAACATTTTCAAACAACTTCTCTACTTCCGAAGGAACAAGAACTGCAGTTGGTTCATCAAGAAGAAGAATCTCTGCGCCCTGGTACAGAGCTTTCACAATCTCAATGCGTTGACGTTGGCCTACAGAAAGGTCGCCAACAATTGCTTGTGGGTCAATGGGCAAGCCATACGACTCAGCAACCGCAGCAACTTTCTCGTCGATTGACTTGCGATTGAGTGTGAACGAAAGATTGCGACTGCCGAGGACAACATTTTCTGCGACAGTAAAGCGTTCGACGAGACGGAAGTGCTGATGAACCATTGCAATTCCGTGCTGCAGACCAGCGCGCGGCGATGATAACGAAATAGGTTCGCCATTGCGCAGCATGTATCCGCTGTCGGGTTGGTAGAGGCCACACAACATGGCGGCCAAGGTGCTCTTGCCTGCACCGTTTTCTCCGAGGAGAGTGTGCACTTCACCTGCGCGTACATCGAAATCGACTGAGTCGTTTGCGAGTACCCCAGGAAAGCGCTTTGTAATTGAATGAGCAGAGAGTGCGATAGGGGCCGCATCACCTGAGTGATGCGGCCCCTTCACGACCTCGTGAGAGGTATTAGTCATCTCTGAAGATTAGCCCTTTGCGGAACCGACAACGCCTTCGACGAAGAATGTCATGTCACCCAAAAGGAATCCAAGCTCAGCCTTTTCGCCAGCCTTCAACCATGCAGAACCGTCCTGCTTGTTGATTGGACCGGTGAATGGAGCGAAGGATCCATCGATGATGGCTGCCTTCTTCTCTTCGATCAGTGACTGAGTGTCTGCAGCGACTGACTTACCGAATGAGCCAAGTGTGACCATTCCGTCAGCCATGGTGCCATAAGCCTCATCTGTTGGGCATGTACCTGCAGCAACTGCCTTGGCGGTCTTCACGTAGAAAGGACCCCAGTTCCATGTTGGTGCTGTGAGCCATGCTTCTGGTGCTGCTTCTGCTGCATCAGAGTTGTAACCGACCCACTTTGCACCCTTTGCCTGTGCGGCGATTCCGGTCTCTGTGGTGTCCTGGTGCATTGCAAGAACGTCAGCACCTGCATCAAGAAGTGACTCTGCAGCCTGCTTCTCAAGTGTTGGGTCGAACCATGTCTTTGTCCATGTGACCTGAACAGTTGCTTCTGCGTTCACTGAACGTGCACCAAGTGTGAATGCGTTGATTCCACGAAGAACTTCAGGAATTGGGAATGCAGCGACATAACCGATCTTGCCGTTCTTGGTTGCCTTACCTGCTGCGATACCGGAGAGGTAACGAGCTTCTTCAGCTGCACCGAAGTAGGTGCCCAAGTTTGTTGGCAATGCATCGAAGTCTGCATACTCGCCGCCACCAGCTTTGGTGAGGAGGAACTTCGCGCCTGTTGCCCACTGCATGCAAGCTTCAGGGTTCTTTGTGGCAACGCGTGCCATTGGTGTTCCGTAACCGAAAGAGGTTGCGAAGATGAGTTGGTAACCATCTGCAGCAAGCTGCTCGAAAGTTGCTTCTGAGGTTGCATCGTCAGTGATGTTCTCAACGCGCTTCACTTCAATACCGAGCTCTTGCTCAAGTTGAAGGATGCCCTGCTCGTGCTGGTAAGACCAGCCCTTGTCCTTGGTGGTACCGATGTAAACGACTGCAACCTTGAGGTCCGTCTTTGCACCGCTTTCGACGGTGGTGTCTGTTGCAGAATCACTTCCGCCGCATGCTGCGACGATGAGTGAAGCTGCGGCTGCCGTTGCGGCAAGCTTCCAGAACTTCTTCATGTGTTGATCTCCCAATGATCGTCGGCACCGCCGTCGGTACCGAATAAGGGAAACCTTAGTTCGCAGAATTCGGTCCCAAATCATGGAGAACAAGCCATTAACAGAAAGTCAACAAAGGAGAAAAGGCTGTAAGACAGGCACTTTTGGGCCCCGAAGGGTGGGAGTCCGCGGTCGGGGGTACACTCAATTTCTCCCAGGAGAGGTGCCAGAGTGGCCGAATGGGGCGCCCTGCTAAGGCGTTGTCCGTCTTAAAGCGGACCGTGGGTTCAAATCCCACCCTCTCCGCCATGAGTTTG
>Ga0315905_10008373_pt1 | contig 10457 bp, 6 predicted proteins | sample LakEriMetagenome_5_FD_203522 | JGI IMG/M metagenome (GOLD analysis project Ga0315905, IMG submission 203522) | Freshwater fungal communities from buoy surface, Lake Erie, Ohio, United States - Buoy 4 MA121 | ecosystem: Environmental > Aquatic > Freshwater > Lake | place: USA: Lake Erie, Ohio... | reverse complement strand
AACGCATCGCCATAGCGAAATTGTTCAAAATAGCCGGTGCCAAACGTATGGTAAACGGTTGCGGCCACCTGTTTTTGATTGTTCTTTTTGCTCGTGTAATTGTGCGTGAGGTATAGGTGTTGGTGGTGTTGTTGGTAGTTATCGACCTCGTTTTTGTAGGTGTAATAATTGTATTTGTTGGGGTCGGCGTTGAATAAGTTGGCGCTATCGATGCTATTGCGGTAGGTTGCTCCCATGAAACCGCTATTTCGGAGGTAGTGATTTTGGAGTGCGGCGCGGTTGGTGGAATCCGCGTTTTCGCCCATGTTGTACTTTTCGATGGGCACGCCCCACCAGGATTGGTAGGTAGTTTCGCGGCCACCGAAGGCTAAGAATTTAATTTGGGTAGTGTTCGTATTGAATTTTTTGGGTTGTTTATCGTTCTCAGAAAGTTGCTCCGTGCTAGATTGGGTTGTAGGTCGGCGCTGTGGTTTTAGAGATTTCTTCTCATAAGCGATGGAAGTTTGGTAGCCGGCGAGGTTTGAGGTTGCGCGATCAACGAATCCATTTGACATGATTTCACTGAGTCGGGCGTTGATATAAAGGGTTTCTTTGTTCGATAGTTTTATGGGTTTGAAGGCTCCTTTGAGGGTTGTTTTCAGGGTTCCATAACTGCCAAGACTTTGGTCGATTTGATAATAAGGATCTTGACTATTTCCTTCAGTTCCGATGGCGAGCGTGGCGCCGAAGGCGCCCGCTCCATGGGTAGAAAGTCCCGCCCCTTTGGTGAGCGAAAGGGTGTTAATGGATGAGCTTAGGTCGGGCATGTTGACCCAAAATGTTCCTTGACTTTCGGCATCATTAATGGGCACTCCGTTGATGGTGACATTGGTTCGGGTGGCATCGGACCCGCGGACGCGAATACCTGAATAGCCGATGCCGTTTCCCGCATCTGATGTGGTGGTGACGTTAGTAAGGGATTGCGTTAGGAAGGGGATATCGCGACCCAAATTTTGTTGGTTGATGGGGTCCTTTTTTTGGATAATCATCACGCTGCTCATATTACTGCGTGGATTACCTAGGCTCACGGCATTTACCATGGCGGCTTCGATGGTTTCTACATCGATTGCAGTGTCGGCGAGGTTATTGACCGTTGCGGATTGGGTTGCAGCGGTATTGGAACTTTTTGGTGGGGTCTTGGAATTAATTGCGGGGCTATTGGAACTGGCTCCGCTCTTGGTTTGTTGTGCCGAAAGGATATTGATCGACAAGCCCATTAGGGAAATAAGCGCACTGAAAACGAGGTGTTTTTTCATGGATGGAGTGTTTTTTCATCCGGAGCACAGCCAAAGTGGCGGTGACATTTCCTTGCGCAGGCATTATCCTGATCAAGTTGGCGGGTATGATCTCAGCGCTCTTTTGGAGGCACCCCGAATGATGTCGCAAAGATAGGGTTTGGTTTGTATTTTTGTTGGAAATGGAAAATTTGCATGAATTAAGGCGGGGGTTGTTTTTTGGATTGGCGCTGTTGGGTACGGCGATTCAGGGGTGGGGAAGTATATCTCGCTCTCCATATTTTGGCGAGGGAAAGCAGATTTTGGAAGGTCACAGTTATGCGAATGACGGTGAGTTTATTATTAAGCATATCGATATGCGGTTGTCGGTCAATTTTGCCGATAAAACGATAGAGGGTTGGGTGGAATACGATTTGGTGCATGTGTATTTGCGTGATAACCGAAAGCCAGCTTCGGTGCCTCCATATCATTTCAATCCCCTCACCGGAAACCATATTTTGTTGTTAGACCAACGTGATATTGACATTTTGGGTGTTTATCAAGGCGGTTCCCTGGAGAAAATCAGGGCTGCTTCCGCGGTTAACGAAACAGGACAATTGAAGGGGTCAGCCAAACCGTTAATTTTCAGAATTGGCTCGGGTAATGCGGATACGTTGTTATACGGAAGACCCTTAGAAATTGAAATGCCGAGGTCGGTTTCCAAGATTTGGATACACTATCGGACCCGGCCTTCGGCCGGGGCTCTTCAGTGGCTATTGCCCTCTCAAACCTATGATAAAACTCACCCATTTTTATTCAGTCAGAGTCAGGCTATCCTCGCTCGGACATGGATTCCGCTACAAGACAAACCCTGCATGCGATTTACATATTCGGCTGAGGTGAGGGTGGTTTGCGCCGCCGCAGGCGGCGAAACAGTTGGCGCAAATGGCAATGGAACTGGCGGGGTAAACGGCATCGGGGTAGCTGATCTCCAAAACGCGAATATCAAACCCTCCGATTTTAATGTCGTGATGAGCGCCGTAAAACTCGGAAATCCCGAGGGCGACATCGAACCTATACCATCTAATAGACCGCGCTGCTGGCCCACTGGGAAACGCATCGCATCAACCAACAAAATCCATCGCTTCGAACAGAAAAAACCCATCCCTAGCTACCTCATGGCCATCGCCGTGGGCTCGTTTGGATACAAATCGCTCGGAAAAACCACCGGTGTCTACGCCGAACACAACCTTCTGGAAAAGGCGGCTTGGGAGTTTACCGACCTGCAAAAAATGGTGGATGCCGCCAGCGAAATGTTTGGTCCATACGCCTGGGGGAATTACAATGTCCTCGTACTTCCGCCTAGTTTTCCGTTTGGCGGTATGGAAAATCCCGTGGTGACCTTTGCCACGCCGACCATCATCGCCGGAGACCGAAGTTTGGTAAGCCTGCTCGCCCATGAACTGGCCCACAGCTGGAGCGGAAACCTTGTCACCAATCGCAACTGGGACGATTTTTGGCTCAATGAAGGTTTCACGGTTTACGTGGAATCGCGCATCATGGAGAAGCTTTACGGTAAAGATTATGCCGATATGCTCCGTGTTTTGGGCAAAGGTGAACTGGATAAAACGCTGAGTTGGATGTTAAAAGATAACCCCGATGATAGCCACCTCCGACTTCATTTGGGCGATCGCGATCCCGATGAAGGCCTCACCGATATCGCCTACGAAAAGGGCCGTTTTTTCTTGATGATGTTTGAGCAATTGTATGGTCGAAAATCGTTCGATATTTTCTTAAACGGATATTTCAAAAAACACGCTTTTGGCACGTCTACAACGATTGACTTTATCGCAGAAATCAAAAAGTTTCATCAAGAATTCCTCGATGAATATTTGGAAAACGCGAAATTAACGCCTTTGAATTGGTGCGGTACATCAGCGAATCTGGAGCAGAAGAACATCGACGTGGATCAGTTGTGGAGTTGGGATAGCCTTGAAATGCGCATGTTGGCTTGGATCGATGGTCAAGGTTTACCCCCTGTTGGTCGCGGCGGATTTCCCTACGTAGAGAGTTCAGAGTTAAAACAGGTTGAACAGCAGGTGTTGAATTATTTGGCTAGCGGAGAGCCCTTGCATCCCGGGTACTCTGTCCCTTGCAGTGCATCGTTGATTGATACCGCCGGATTTACCACCCATCATTGGTTGCATTTGCTCAGAACTTTGCATACGAGGGTTGACGGAACGCCAAATCGATTGTCGACCAGAGAAATGGCCGAACTAGATAAACGTTTCGGATTTACCCGCACAGGAAATGCTGAAATTGCCTGTGATTGGTTCATTCTTTCCATTCATAGCGATTACCGTCCTGCTTATCAAGCCATGCACGATTTCTTGCTCAAAGTAGGGCGGCGCAAATTTCTACTACCGATTTATGAGGCGCTGTTGACGCAATATGTGGTTAAAGACAATGTTTATGTGGAGGATTTTGCAAGAGGAAAGGAAATGGCGACAGAGATTTTCTTACAAGCGGAGCCCGGCTATCATTCGGTTGCGGCCAAAAGCATTAGAGAAATGTTAGGATTGCCATTAACAGGTGGATCAGGTAGATGAGTGATTTTACGGTCCCGCCAATGAAATCGCTACCGCTCAATTTACATCCCGGTTTACAGGTGTTACACTTGGCAGCGGGCGATGTTTGGATTCAGCGAGATGATCTAATACACCCCATTGTTTCAGGCAATAAATGGCGGAAGTTGACAGGACATTTGGAACAGATGTCAAGCAAAAGCAAACGTATTTTGGTGACATTTGGCGGGGCTTACAGCAATCACTTGTTGGCTACCGCTGTAGCGGCTGAGTCGGCAGGTATTAGGTGCATTGGCATTTTACGCGGCGAGGAGGAGATGCAAAATCATTATTTGGATATTGCCAAGGCTGCGGGGATGGAGTTGCACGGTGTTTCTAGGGCTTTGTATAGAGATAAATTGGCGGCGATGGACAATGTGTTGCAAAGGTTGGCATTAACGCCAGAGGATGTATTTGTGGTGGCTGAAGGGGGTCGTGGACCTTTGGGTTTGATAGGGTTCCATGATTTGATTAACGATTGGCAAAAATCAGGAAATCGGATCGAACATATTTTTCATGCCAGTGCCACGGGAACCACGGCTGTGGGTTTGAGGAAAGCTTTGGATGATTCTACGATGAATGAAAATTCACTTAATGAGGTCGCGGTTCATTCAATTCTGGTCCTGAAAAATTTCACAGAACAAATGGAATTCGCCCAGCGACATAATGCTGAATTGTCTTTGGTAGAAGGCTACGAATTTGGGGGTTATGCCAAGTCGACCGCTGCGCTAAACGACTTTGTACAATCGGTGAGTATTCGGAACGGTATCGCTTTTGAATCCATTTATACGGGTAAGGCTTTGTTCGCGTTAAACGATTGGTTAATCGCTCAGAAAGAATCTGATGCTCTGGAATTGGATAAAGAATCGGGCGTGTTTCCTGTCGTTTTTTTACATACAGGCGGCACTTTGAATTACTCGGGCGTTACGTTGCCGGTAATCGAAAGTTGATACGTGCGTCCGTCGTTCAAATCAACGCGAATGAACTTTTTGAAATAGCCAAAGGCACCTTTCGTAGTAAATGCCGCGGTAACTTCACCAAATTCACCGGGAAGAATTTCACCCTTTGTAAATTCGGAAATCGTGCAACTACAACCGGGTTCAACCAGAATGATTTCTATGGGTTTAGGCCCTAGATTCTCGATTCTAAACTTTGTTCTAGCGGGTTCTGGTGCGTTGACATAACCAAAATCATGGTTGGTCTTAATCCACTGAACTGTGGAAAGCGGGCCTTCGCTATTATTTAAACGGATATGAACGGGTTTGTAAATGACGGGTTTTGTGCCTGGCTTTACGATGGGTCGAACCACTTTGACATTGCCTTGAATTATTAACTCAACAACTTTATCGTCGGGTGTTTCCAAATAGGCCTTTTTGGTAAATGTACCCGGGGGGATGTTGTTGGTGTTGAGCACTACTACGATAGAATCGATGGTGTTTCGGGGCACCAATTTTGGGAAGACGGCTTCCACACAATGGCAATCGGTTTGAACTTGGGCAATATAAAAATCGTCGAGGGAATTGTTGCGAACCAAATACACCACTTCAACCATGTCGCCTAGATTGGCGTTGACCTCAACCACGGTTTTACCCAATACTTCAACGGGCTTGTAATTCTTTTCTTGACCTAGTAATGTGCTACTCGAGAACACGAATGCGAGCAGAAAATTCACCAATAAAAAGCGTTTGAAGGGTTGTTTGGTTTTCATGACTTCAAGAATTGTAGTTGGATATTGGGGTGCTTGGTTTCCTAAAGTGAGTGAGAGCTGTACTTTCTGAAAAAAAAGACTGGCCGAAGCCAGTCTTAAAGATTATCTAATAATAATTGGAGAGCGTGGCTTTTCGGGTTCTTTCACAACATTACCCGAGATGGTAAGTGTTAGATCGCCGCCATTGCTTTTCACAAAGATGCTTTTAGTAAAGGTTCCGGGACGACCTTGGCTGTTGTATTCAGCGGTAATGATTGCTGATTTACCAGGTTCAAGGGCTTCGCGTGGCCATTTGGGTGTTGTGCAACCGCAGCTGGCAGAGACATTCGATAATATCAAAGGTTCTGTCCCAGTATTTACGAATTTAAAATCGTAGCGTGCAATCTGTCCTTCGATGATGTTTCCAAAGCTATGCGATGTAGTTTCAAATTTGATACTAGCGTTGCTGCTTTTAACTTTTACATCGTTAGGACTAGTGATTACTTGGTTAGGACTAGTGATTACTTGAGCATTTGCGCTGCCGATGAGCAGTGTGCAAAGACCCAATATCCAACCCAATGACAATCTCATTATTTCAATTCGTTACTTTTTCCAGCAGGAGCAGTATCTGTATTTACAGTACCACTGATGATCAAATCGGTAGTAGTTCCGTTATCGAACGTTACTTTTACTGATTTTTGGAAGAAACCTGGGCGACCGTCTGTACCGTAGCTCGCAGTTACCTCACCTGTTTTACCGGGCATGATAGGAGTTTTGGTGTAATCAGAAGCAGTACAACCGCAAGAAGGGTTTGCTGAAGTAATTACCAAAGGAGCTTTGGTAGTGTTTGTGAACTTGAAAGTAACATCAGCTTTTGGACCCATTTTAATAGTTCCGAAGTCGTGTGATTTCTTTTCCCATTTGATACCACCATCTTCAGTTTGTGCAAAGCTGGTAGTCACGAAAGCCAAAACGGCGGCCAAAAGAGTAAGTGTTTTTTTCATGATTGTTTATTTTTTGTTTACAAAGCAATGTCCGTGCCAAAAATCATCAAAGTTTACGTTTCACTTCTTCAGTTTTGAAGATTTCTAGGTAGTCGCCCACTTCGATATCGTTGAATCGATCCAATTGCAAACCACACTCGTAGCCTTTAGACACGTCTTTCACATCGTCTTTGAAACGTTTCAATGAAGACAATTCACCTGTATGGATAACAACACCGTCTCTGATTACGCGCAATTTCGCTTTGCGTTCGATGATACCTGAGGTAACATAACAACCGGCAATTGTACCCACCTTAGAGATTTTGAACACCTCACGGATTTCCACGTTACCAATAATTTTCTCAACCACTTCAGGACTCAACATACCTTCCATCGCCAATTTGATTTCGTCGATGGCTTGGTAAATTACAGAATAGGTTCTGATATCGATTTCTTCGTTTTCGGCAATTTGCTTTGCTTTTGCAGAAGGACGCACTTGGAAACCAACGATAATTGCATCAGACGCAGAAGCGAGCAATACATCGCTTTCGGTAATCTGACCCACACCGCTGAAAATTACAGTAACTGCAATTTCTTCCGTTGTCAACTTCATCAATGAATCCGCCAACGCTTCCACTGAACCATCTACATCACCTTTCACGATCAACTTCAATTCCTTAAAGTTTCCAACCGCCAAACGTCTGCCGATTTCATCCAATGTAATATGTCGTTTCGTTCTGATTCCTTGCTCACGAACCAATTGTAAACGTTTGTTAGCCAATGTTTTCGCTTCGCTTTCGTCGGCAAATACTACATAAGCATCACCGGCTGTAGGCGCATCTGAGAATCCTAGCATCTTCACTGGTGTACTTGGTGGCGCATTGTCGATTTTCCCGCCTCTTTCGTTATAAAGTGCACGTACTTTGGCATAATAAGGTCCAACAACTACGTGGTCACCCACGCGAAGTGTTCCTGTTTGCACCAACATACTACAAACAATACCTCTTCCTTTTTCCTGTGTTGCTTCGATTACTGTTCCTTTGGCCCTTCTGTTTGGATTGGCTTTTAGGTCCATCATTTCGGCTTCCAAAAGAACTTTTTCGAGCAGTTTATCTACGTTAAGACCTTTTTTCGCTGAGATTTCTTGGCACTGGAATTTGCCGCCCCAATCTTCAACAAGGATATTCATTGCGGAGAGTTGTTCGCGGATTTTGTCTGCGTTGGCACCTTCCTTATCAATTTTATTAAAGGCAAATACCATAGGGATGTTCGCGGCTTGAGCGTGTGCGATAGCTTCACGTGTTTGCGGCATCACAGAATCGTCTGCAGCAATTACGATGATGGCCATATCTGTAACCTTGGCACCCCTTGCACGCATCGCGGTAAAGGCTTCGTGACCCGGAGTATCGAGGAAGGTAATCTTTTTACCGTCTGTAATAGAAACTTCGTAAGCTCCGATGTGCTGGGTAATTCCCCCTGCCTCACCAGCAATTACGTTTGCCTTACGGATATAATCCAAAAGCGATGTTTTACCGTGGTCAACGTGACCCATTACGGTAACGATTGGAGCGCGCGGCAACAAATCTGCCTCATTATCCATTTCGTTGTCTGCGGCCTCAATTTGAGACTCTGCATCAACAAATTCTACTTCAAATCCAAAATTATCCGATACAAGTTGAATGGTTTCGGCATCCAAACGCTGGTTGATTGAAACTACAACACCCAACATAAAACAAGTAGAGATTACTTGGGTTACGTTGATATTCATCATTGTTGCCAATTCGTTTGCGGTAAGGAATTCAGTTACTTTAAGGATTTTACTTTCCTTTTCTTTACGGATGTTGGTTTCGCGGCGATCATTGGCACGTACTTCTTTGTTACGGGCTTTGATCTTTTGCTTCATGCCGCGTGTTTTACCAGCATTTCCCATTTGCCCCATGGTGTTACGTACTTTTTGCTGTACGGCTTCCTTGGTGATTTCAGCTTTAGGTGCTGGGCGATTTGGGTCTGGGGTAGTTGTGCGTGCTGCAATCTGAACGCGTTCTTGAACAGCTACTTTTTCGCTGCCGGCGGCTTTGCGTTTGCGTTTGCGTTTTTCGCGTAGTTCGTCGCGGGCTTCACCAGCCAATGATTTTACACCTGTTGGCGAAACCGTTGGGAGGTTTATTTTTCCTAATACTTTTGGACCCGAGAGGGTTTCAAATTTGGTGTCGATTTTCTGTACCTCGTCGTCGTCTAGCGTTTCAGCAATAGGTGCAACAGCAGGTGCAACATCAGTTTCAACCACTGGGGCTGCTGTTATTTCAACGACTGGAGGGGTTGCTGCAACTTCAACATCGGGCGCTGCCGGTGTTTCAACCACTGGGGCTGCTGGAGCTTCAACAACAGGCGCGACTTCTATGGGTTTTTCAACAACCACAGGTTCGGCAACGACGTCTTTTACAGGCGTCTCTACCTTTACTGGAGGCGCTTCAACGGTCTTTTTCTTACCGATATCGATTTTCCCTAAAATTTTTGGACCTGCCAATTCCTCCAATTTTGAAGACATTTTCTCTTGAGGAATGGGCTCTGGTGTTGGAGCTTTGGGTTCTACTTTGGCCAATACCTCCACTGCTGGGGTGGGCTTTGTAGCAACTGGAATTACTGCCGCGGGTTTTGGGTCGCGATTGCTTTTCAACAACTTGGCTTCATCCTTTGCAGCTTTGTCTGCAGAGAATTCCCGAAGTAATGCTTGATACATATCTTCGGTGATTTTGGTTGTTGGCTTGGGCATGACATCGAAGCCTTGCTGATTTAACAAATCGGCAAGTGCTTGAAAACTTCGATTCAATTCTGTGGCTACTTTCGCTAAACGGTATTCCGCCATATTTTCTTTCAAAATTAGTTCTATTGACAATAATTCCCAAGGTTTGTGTATTGAACGATGTGTTCGCCACTATTTTTTATTCAAAGCCCCGTGTCCTTGGGGTTCACGGGGCTTTGCTGATGGTTAATTAGTCTTCGAATTCTACGCGAAGTATCTTTTGCACTTCGATAATGGTCTCTTCTTCCAATTCAGTTCTTCTCATCAAATCTTCCACAGTAGCATTGATGACAGATTTCGCGGAATCCAAACCAATTTTCTTGAATTCTTCGATGATCCAAGTATCGATTTCGTCCAAAAATTCGTCCAAATCCACATCATCCTCATCGGAAATTGTAGCGGCCATTCTGTACACTTCGATTTGGTAGCCGCACAATTTGCCGGCCAATTTGATGTTATGTCCACCTTTACCAATGGCCAAAGAAACCTGGTCGGCCTCTAAGAAAACATCGGCAGTGCTTTTCTCTTCGTTCAATTCGATGCGAGAAATCGCAGCTGGCTGAAGAGATCGTTGGATATAAAGATTTGTGTTGGTTGTGAAGTTAATCACGTCGATGTTTTCATTGCGCAATTCACGAACGATACCGTGAATACGAGCTCCTTTGACACCTACGCAAGCGCCCACTGGATCGATGCGATCATCGTAGCTTTCAACGGCTACTTTGGCGCGCTCACCGGGTTCGCGGACAACCTTTTTGATAGTGATCAAACCATCTAAGATTTCAGGGACTTCCAATTCAAACAAACGCTCCAAGAATTCTGGAGAGGTTCTAGAAAGTACAATTTTTGGTGACCCTTTGTCCATATCCACTTCATGGATTACAGCACGGAGGGTATCGCCTTTTTTGTACATATCGCGAGGAATCATGTGGTCTTTCGGGAGCGACAACTCATTGCCTTCATCGTCCAGTACCATAATCTCACGTTTCCAAACATTGTATACTTCGCCAGTGATGATTTCACCGCGTTTGTCTTTGTATTTTTTGAAAAGTTCGTCTTTTTCAAGTTCGATGATACGACTCATGAGGGCTTGACGAGCATTTAGGA
>Ga0315905_10008372_pt1 | contig 10458 bp, 9 predicted proteins | sample LakEriMetagenome_5_FD_203522 | JGI IMG/M metagenome (GOLD analysis project Ga0315905, IMG submission 203522) | Freshwater fungal communities from buoy surface, Lake Erie, Ohio, United States - Buoy 4 MA121 | ecosystem: Environmental > Aquatic > Freshwater > Lake | place: USA: Lake Erie, Ohio... | reverse complement strand
TATATATATATATATATACATATACATATATACATATACACATATGCGTGTGTGTATGTATATATATATACATATATATATATATATTATATACATATATACATGTATATATATATACATGGATAAATGTATATATATGTATTGTGTGTGTGTGCGCGTGTGTGTGTGTGTGTGTGTGAGAGAGAGAGAGAGAGAGAGAGAGTTGGGACTGCCACAGTTGCCCAATTATTAGCCATCAAGGCGTGCATGTTGCCAGTGTCTGCGCATCGATAAATTAGGCATGCACACTTCTGGGTGGTCGATACAGAGATATCGCAAATCGACAACGCAAGGCCAACGCCCTTCAACGTGTCGGCTGATACAGACAGGGAGAGGGCCACAGACACACAATTACCTCAATACCAACGCTTGGGGGCGTGAGTGTCACTCCGTCTGCATCAGAGATTACCCCTCCTCCATGCTCTCCCACGTAACTGCATTCAGGGATCACGATCGTATCGAATCAGGCGAAAAATCGGCAGCAAAATGCTCATTAACTTGTGTAACACGGTTTGATACATACCTATGCGACGCTCCCTCGACAGTCTGAGGTGCGAGCGTGCAGTAATCCAAATCCGCTTCCGTAGGAGCCTCGCGGAAGAGAAGGGTTCTGAAGCTTGGATCGTCAGGTGCGAGCGCAGCTGATTGGTAGTCTGTTGATTGTACGACTTTGACTGCCAGGACAGAGGTTTGTCAGGATGCCCTTTCGCCTGTCCCGTCTATGTGTGGCTTGACCCTCAACCATGATTCAAGTGACGAAGCTCTTACTAAGAATGTGCAGGTTGTAGGCATGCCATTTTCATATACAAGCCTTTTCCATCCGCGTGCCCCAATCATGGTGCGTAAGCATTAGGCGCATATGCGCATTAGTAGCGCAAGCACAGACAGCTCGAACACAAGCCTCCTTCATGCTAGATTGCGTTACAGATCGTTCAGACCGACCTGTAGCTTCCTTCGAACCGATGGTAGCATTTAGGGGGCTGTGACAAATGGAAAAGGCTGGAGCCAGCATGCTGAGGCCCGAGCAGATTCGCGACTCCAGCGCCTTGGTTTTCTTCAGCGCAGGGCAGTCCCATACAGAGTTTTTAATCTCTATAGCAGAGACATACGTACAGATGTGCGTTTACGTGTTAGTAAGTGTTTGCATGCATTTAGGTGCATGCATCTGCATCGAACGATGAATCCAAACGCATTTCACATCTCGCGCGCGCACACACACACCTTCAGCATCAGCGTCGATTGGAAGAAGATTGATGCCATATTGTTGCAAAAGGCGCAACATCTCCATGGGACGTCGAGGTTTTTCGCGAAGTGGCCGTAGCGACTCGTCGGGAGGATAAAGCAGACGGCACTCACCGGAGCCAATTTCCAATTTGATCATGAAGCCCCCCTGGAGAAAAACCAAACCAGTAAAGTTTAGTGTATTTTGAATCTTATGAACCAAGTTTCCCTTCGTTCCTTTGAAATGCATGAGCGTTCGTATGAATGTTACAGCATACCTTGAGCATGAGAGTGAGCATAGCCTTGTTAGGCGCCATTGGCTGAAGCATCCATGACTGAAATGGGAAGCATGACCACCGGCTCTGGTCCAAGCACGACAAAGCAGTGCCATAAGGTGCGAGAAGCAAACGCGCATTCGGCTCAGTGTAAAACACAAAAACATGCAAGTGAAAACCGGCGAGAGCAAAAAAGGATGGTTGCGAACGCGAATGGGGGAAAAGAGAAACAGCACGCACGGGGAAGGAGAAATAATGAAAGGACGAGCAAGTGGAAACATGCATGCGCGTATGCAGTGTGCATTCACAACACAGCACATATACACAGCCAAAAGTTTGCACATAAGATTTGACACAACCTGGAGAATGGCAAGGGCGGTAAGATGCATGGTAGAAAACGAGAGTATGCGCCCCACACCCTCACGCTCTTCGAGCTCAATGTCCGTAATCCCCTCGTTGTTCCAATGCGGCTCCTCCCCGCGCTCGTCCCACCAGCCGATGATGGGCGAGGAGCCCTCGGGGATGAGAATGTCCGCGGGAAGCAGCCATTCTACTTTCATGGGTGGTACACCTACGGTCTGCATTTGACCTGTGGTGGGGTCGATGGGAGGATATGGCTGCCGTTCCACCTCGCCTTTCGCCGCCGTAACTTTGATGAAGTTCCAGTTGCCGGCGTCTTTGAGGTCGGGCACATGAGACTTGGTCTGCTTTGGCCGATCCGGAACCCCGAGGCACTCGATGAAGAGCACGCCGCCTATTGTGAAGTAGTCCCCGGAGACAAAGGGCGACACCAGATCTTTGCGGAAGTGCATCATGCGGACCGCCACTGTCTGCAGGATAATGGTACGGGGAATGTCGGTTTTTAAGCCCAGGTTCTGATACTCGATGGCCTTGATGCGCACGTTGCGCGTGGTGTTTACCCAGATACCGTATCGCTGCAACACAGTCCCGAGCGAGTGCTGGCACGTGTTATCCTTAGGATCAATGTAAGGGGTCAGATGCTCAAGCAACTCCGCCGTCGCGTGGTCCAGCTTGTACTTCGTCAGCTCGCGCAGTTTCTTGATGTAATTACGGGACTTGTCCGCCATCTCAAAGTCCTTGCGTCCCGTTGCCTGCGCCGCCATCTTTTCGAGCCCATCAATAACCTCACACGCTTGCTGTGTCTCCTTGAGCACCTGGTCCAAGTCCCGGTCTGGCTCCTCCTCCCAGAGAGTGATAAAAGTACTGAGCTCCGCGTCCGATCGGAAGTCTGGCAAGTGCGTGCACGCTATGAAATTTTCCCATTCTTCTTTGTCCTCGCGCTTAGCTTCCGCGGCCGCCATCTGCTTGGCGCGGCGCGCAAGGATCGGAGTCTGTTCCTCCTTCTCCTCTTCCATGCGCTTGCTCTCGATTTCCAGCCATTGTCGCTTCTCCTCCGCCAAACGCTGCTCGGCGCATACACAGTAAACACGCACGTCACACTGCATTGTCTCCACTCTACCAAGATCTCTAGTGCGTCGCATATTCGTCAGCACCAAGTGGTGTGTGCGCCGTTTTGAGCTGTCTGCGAGTGCGCGGGGTTGTCGCGCGTGTGGATGTACTGGGGCGTGCGACGTGCGTGCATGCGTGCGCATGCGCCACATTCTCGCTTCCGGGGGCGGAGGCTGCCTGTTTCCCTCTGTCAGGAGCTCCTCGTCCGCGGACGATAGAGCTCTGTCTTGTCTGGCCATGCCCGCATCGCTGTGAACCTGTCGCTATCCACCAACGAGCGTGCGCGCGTAAGCACGGTATACACGTACCTTTTCTTCCTCCTCGCGCTCCAGACGCTCGCGTTCCAGGCGCTCCTCCTCCAGCAGCGCCGCAAGCCGATCCTCCTCGGCCTTGCGCGCAAGCTCCTCGGCCTTTTTCTTGCCGCCCTACAGTATGTAACGAAAACGCCGTGAGGGAGAAGCGGTTAACACCCATCGCACCTGCATGAAACGATCAAACGCGCTTCCGCGTCCGCGCTGCCGCCGCTGCCGCTGCCGCCTCTGCCACTGCCGTCGCCGCCGCCGCACGCCCGCAAACTCACGGCGTGCTCAGGCGGAGAGACGACGGGCAAACGAAGGGTAACGCTGGTCAGTGGCTGTCGCGATGAGGGCAAGCACACCACACAGGTATCGCCGCGCGGGGCTAGGGCGCGACGCGCACCTTGGGAGGCATCCTCGGGCAGGTTGAGGGCAGGTGTCGCTGGTGTGTAGGTGCGTCGCTGTGAACGGAAGCAAACGGTTGACGGAGCTCAGGTTCGTGTATAAAATAAAACTAGCTCTTCGCATCATGCTCTTCGCTCTTGTGCCGCTTAACAACCTGGCGTTCGCCAATGCATATTGTGAGTGTGATACAGCCGCCTCCGCAGCGGCCCCTGCGCCCTCAGTGGTTCTCGCGAGCACGTTCGGACGGGTGCGCTCTGCTCGTCGAGCACAGCGCTCCGCTGCTACCGCTTACGCTCTCGAGGTGCATAGCGCACGGCATGAGCGTGGCCACCTCGAAGTACTAGCTGGATACACTAAACAGCCACAGCCGGCGCACGCACACGGGGCGGCTGGGAGTCACACGGGACGCCCGTACTGCATGCGTGGGCCTCTGTGGTGTGGACATGCGTGGGTAGGATAGGCGCGCGGATGTCGAGGGCGCAGGACCACGGGGTGCGCCGGGTCCGATGTGCGACGACTGCGCGCGACTTACACGGAGCGCGTCGCATCTGAATGTGCACCCACAGCCTACGAAGCTCCCAGCCCGTTTGTCTCGGGTCCTGTGACCTCCAACCACATGGATCTGTACGATGCCATGGGCATTTCTTCTCGTACGTGCATGTCTTTGCAACTTGGCAATCCTAGTCCTAAATTCTAAACCTCTGCGTGCCTTTCTTGCAGCTGCTTGAGCATCCCTAACCCGTCCCCGGCACCCAGCTCGCTCGCGCTGGCACGCTTCCATTTTTCGCGCGCCGACACTGACGCGAACGACGCGTGCTGGCAGCTCCCTTTGCGGACGCGAACCCTGCGTTCACCACCGGCGACGGCTGGGCGCTCTCTGGGCCTTTCGCTGAGGTATGTGTATGCCCTATACGTCCGCGCACGACAGGGCAACCATACATACGTGTCCTCTCTCTGTCTTTCTGTCCCTCGCCCTCGCTCTCTCTCTCTCTCTCTCTCTCTCGCGCGCGCTCTCTCTCTCTTCACGTTCTGTACGTATCTATATAGTACACACCCTGTGCATATATACGTATAGCAAATGCATCCATACACCCTGTACACGTATATACTTACTTGAGGTGGATACGTACATACACGTAGGATGTGTATGTGTATATGTATGTGTATACATATACAGAGGTACACCTCTGCCGGTGTAAGCCTTGTCTGACTGGCTTTTTTGTGTATAACTTTTCTCCCGTTTTTTATTTTTTCCACAGTGAACACGCAGAGTACACGAAATGAACATCCCTCAACCGTACCATCCGACGAGCCTTTTATCGGAGTCCGGGGACAGTCCTTGCCATGCTTTTTCCTTTATCGCTTTATCGCTCGTAGTGCGATACTTGCAACATTACGAGCGATAAAGGAGACTTTATGAGTCGGTTACGGGGCTAGCCGTATTGCCCTATATTGCCGTGCGGCCGTTTATCCGAGTTTTGGGAACTAAGGAGAGGTATAAGTCAGAGATTGATCAAGCCAAGAATTGTAATCAGGAACCAACGAGGATTGTCGAGAGTCGTAATTCTTTCCAAAGTGTCGTTGAGGATTGACGAGCGACAGGCGACTTTAGTCGCGCACGTGTAAGGTGCGCGCACTTTCATTCAGTAAAGAATGTCTAAGTCTGTGGTTGTACTCGGCTTGCTGTGTACAGGTAGCGTCAGGTAGTAGTGAGTTGCACTAAACCGTTGATTACGCCACATGACTGTCCCTGATACAGAGAATCGCTCCACGGAGAGTGGGGGTATAGCCCCACTTATATGTACTCTGCAGAGCCATATGCTATATACCCCCACTCTCCACTCGCCGCCATATGCTGGGCCCCGAGCGCCCAGAGGCGGTATCACCCGAAAGAGGCGTTGTACTTACCGACCTTGAATCATCTACTGATTGTCATCGACACCGGTATCACTCCATTCGAGGAAGGAAGGTGCAACACCGCTGCAACCAGTACCGTCGTCAACGGTTTACCGACCACAGGAAAACCTCTACCGCAAACCACATTCTGTCGAACGTTGGAGGAAGCGCAACTGACATGTTGCATCTTGTGGATCCTGATCCTGACTATCCATCGGACAGCGAGGAGGAGGAGGGGGAAGAGGAGGAGGAGGAGGAGCAGCAGCAGCAGCCTCCCATCGGATGACACGCCACGGAAAAAATCCCGGAGTTAGACGTTGAAGTGTAAGTTGAATACAGCGTGAATTCCGTCGCATTCTTAGCCGTTTTCTGTGTGGTGCAGGCCTCTAATCGAGCATTAAATGGTGTTTTTTCCCCCCTTTCCCCCCTTTTTGTGGAAAAAAAACGGGGGGCGTTAATTTGTTTTGCAATATTAAACGGGGGGCGTTAATTAATAATCGACCATTTCACTGAAACTAATTGACGGCGGCCGCCGGGGAAAAGATAGTTGGAGGTATCGACTAACTAATGCCTGCTACGCGGGGTCATAGGCCCGAGCACCGTCGGACAGAAGGCAATCGAGTTGGGGGTTTCGAGGTGCATGCAAAGCCTTTTAGAAAGCCTTGCGTTCTCCAAACTTCTCTCTCTCTGTCTCTCTCTCTCTCTCTCTTTCTCCCTCCGGCGGTGGGATCTGGTCACTTGACGCGTCCGGAAAAACTCGAGTCGATTTCGGCAACACCATAGGTGAAGTAGGTGAGAGGCGGTTGCGCGTCGCGCGGGGGGGGGGGCTGAAAGTCATACTAAGTATTACTCTACGAAAGTCATAGACAGTCCTTGTGGTGCACCTTGCGCCGCTGCACGGTATAACAACAAGCGGAAAGAGAAGTTTCTACTTAGTACTAAGTATTACTCTACTTAGTACTAAGTATTACTCTACTTAGAACTAAGTATTACACTACTCTGGAGACAAACTTCCGGGGTGGCTCCCTTCACGCCCGCGGGGTGTGCGACGTCGAGGCACATGCGGTGCTGCCAACAGTCGGGGCCCGGGGGCACATGCCATATGTTGAGGTCATTGTCCAGCGACGTTGAACAGTTGATGAAAGGGTGGTCGCGTCCGCAGTGTTGCCGAATTGCAGGGTGAGGTGCGGCCCTTGCTTTGGCCTCAACCGTTGAGATAATCTTGGCATGTGGGCACCCTGCACAGTCCAAAGTCGTTTTGCTCTGCCGCTTCACCAGAAACATTTCCGGACTTTAGGGGCCCTGGGAGCGCTGAGCTCTCGACCCTTGCCCTTGATGTTGACAGCCAAAGCACGAACTTGAGGCAGCAGCAGCGTCTTTGACTAGACTCCTCATCCTCTTCCTCCTCCTCCTTCCTCCTCCTCCTCCTCCTCCTCCTCCTTGGCCCTTTCATTTTGTGTCCCTGGCCGGGATTCTTCTGCTCCGATAATGTCATTCAACGCGCGCAGAATGCGAGACCGATGGAGCGGGTCTTCAATACGCAATTCCATGTAGAGGTCCTCATCCGTCAGATCTAGTAACAGCAGCCCGTCCACTGCGTTTCGCGATAGCATATCTCCATATTGAGGCAGCCCCAAATTGTAAGAGAACCAGTCTTTGACTTGATCCACCTTCATGTCGATTAGCACTTGCAGCGGTACCTTGCGGCCAACCGACAAAGGGGTCGACTCCCGGCTCTCCTCCAGGACCTTGTCCTTGACAACGTTCTCCCGTGCCTCTCTTGTCACTCTCTCAGTCTGAGCGACGCGTTCGGCCATCAGTGCTCGTTCTGCAGCCTCTCTGGCCGCCTCCTTTTCTGCCTCACTCTGCGTCTGAGGCACGATGTACCGCGAGACTACCTCAACCACTTTGGCGAAGAAGATGGAAGCGGCGTCGCGGGGCTGCAGCGAGTCCGACAGCGCATCGTACCCCAGATGAGTCATGGCGATAGAAAGGGCAGCACCAGCAGCACCACAGGCAATATTTTTCGGAAGAGTATCCATCCACCCCTCTGGCCCAGGCAAAACAGAGTCATCGCACTGCAGCCACACAACTGGTCGTGACGTTGCCGCTGCCACTAGCAGCTCCGCCCTTGAGAGGGGGCTGGTCAGCAACTCACGAGACAAGAGGACCATTGTCAATCCGCTGTTGGCAACACCCTCTGACAAATTCGGTACAATATGAGTGCCCTCGCCGCCACTCATCACAACCTTGTACCCCTCTTTGCGGATGGCTGCCGCGAGACACTGCGCATGCTGAAGATGTGCTTTCTGGTGGCTGATCATCAGATGATTGTTCCTTGATGAGGCTTCTGGATCCGTGGGGGGGAGGGCGGGAGGGAGCTGCAGTGCCCCTAGAGCTGCTTCCGCTGTGGCGCGGCTCAGCGCCGTCATGCCCGACGACATGACGGAGGTGAGGATGTTTGGAAGTTGTGGCGCGTCTTTATTCAGCTGGCTTCGTGTGCCGGGCTCGAACGAGAGCTGCAGCACTATTTTGCACGCATGCTCTTGCGCGATGGGGTTGACGTTTGGCTCCTGGAGTAACGCTTCCACTATCGAGCCCGCGCCATTGGAGGCGAGTAGAGAGAGGTTGTGCTCTCCATCGCACAGCGCGCTGACTGCCAAAGTCACTTTCCAAATGGTCCCGTAACGCCCGCCGAAGGCCTGGCGCGCGAGCGCAGCCCCCATGGCCGAGATGGTCTTGATCGTAATCTGGAGGTCTTTTGTCATTGCTGGACACTGCTCTGCCTTCAGATGCCCGGCAATGTTCGCAACTACTAGCACCGCGCTCATCGAGTTGAGGCTGGGCTGGTCCTTGCGGATGATGGGCGCCAGCGCCGGTACCACCAGCTGATCGAGCATGGTCTTGCGGCTTGCGGGGCGGTAGCTGAGCGAGCACAGAAAGCCCACGGCCGCACTGATGACAAAGTCTGGGGTCTCCTTACTCTCAATCACGGTGCAGGCACTCTTGACAGCTGAATCCTTGAGGATAATGTCGTGCGCCTCCCAGCAGCTGTTCGCCATGTTGTTGGCCACGTGGAACGCGCACTCTTTGACGCGCCATGACGTAGTACGGGCATCCGACATGACTGACATGAGCGCTGCCGGGCCCATTGGGCGAGTCTTCATGCGCCCCACCGCCTCCTTTTGTGCGTTGAATTGCGCTCGGAGCTTTTCATCTACGTTGGCCACGTCTTTTTTCACCTGCTCTTTCAACTCTGCCAACACCTTATCCTCTTCTTTGACGAGCACCCTCGCCTCCTTTACCCAGTTATGCAACAGCAGCCACGAAACCTCGGCATTGTCGTAGGCCAATTGCACTAGCGCCCGCAGCGCACGCCACTGCACCTCTTCCACGTCTTGATACACCACACAGTCCAGGAGAAGACCACCCACGTGCGGGTAGTCGCCATAGCCCGCAATCCTCGTCTGTCTTCGGCGTTCTATGTGCTTGGACCGGTGCTCAGCTAGCTGCCAGCACTTGAGCGCCGCGTCTCGTTTTGCGTCTGCTGGAGCCTCTACATCCCGCAGCGTCTGATACACCTCTTCCACCGCAAGGTCGAACTCGGGCGGCTCTGTTTCCGCGTCCGTGATGATTACGAGCGTGCTCGACATGGCGTCCCTATTTTTCGAGTTTTTTTCACAGCAAACTTTTTTGTGTGTTCATTGTATCTCCAGGCGCCCGCAAATGCGGCGGCGGCTGAAAGGCAGCGGCAGCCGCCGCCGCCGCTGAGGAAACACACCAAGTTTGCTGTGAAAAAACCCCATGGCGTCGAGCGAGCCCGCGGCGCTGACGAGCATCACGCTACTCGCCCTCGTGGTGCTGTGCGGTAAGTGCGGCTAGCAGAACGTGCACAATCCCTTCCTGACTGCGCGCGGGCGTGTGCGTGCTGACCCGGTGGGCACATGCCCGTGCGTTGGTCCTGCGCAGTGCCGCTGGCCGATGGCTTCCGTCTACCGAGGCTGGGGCAGGCGCCTGCCATGCAGGGGCGCTCGCAGGCTCGGGCGGGCGCCGCCCCTACAGGGGCTCCGCTCATGATACGCAGCGGCCGGCATTCGAGCCCGGCGCCGCTGCGCATGAGGGAGGTGGGCGGCGGCAAAGAGGACAGCGCCCTGCCGCAGCCCCCGCAGCCGTGCATCGATGCGCCCGCTGCCTGCAACACTGCGCTCGACATGCTGCGCTCGCGGTCACGCCGAAAGCTGCTCCAGGGCGCCGCGGTGGGCGTGGCGGGGCTCTTTGCGGAGAAGGGGTTTCCGCAACTGGTGCAGCCAGCGAGAGCGGCGGACCTGCTGCCGGAACAGGCTCCCGGAGTCGCCTATGACTTGGGGCTGGATCAGTTCAACTTGTCCCCGGGCAAGAAAGTCGTGCTGCCCGACCTGGAAGTGGAGAAGTCGCCTGCGGACACGCGAAGCTACCGCGCGCTGACACTGGCGAACGGCCTGCGGGTGCTGCTGGCGTCGGACCCGCGCGCCGACCAGTCGGCTGCGGCACTCGACGTGCATGTCGGGCACTTTTCCGACCCGCCCGATCTGCCGGGCCTGGCGCACTTCTGCGAGCACATGCTCTTCCTCGGTAACGCCAAGTACCCGGGCGAGGTATAAATGTACATATATATATATTTGGTAGGTTGATGAGGTTGAGGAGGTTGATAGTTTAGGAGGTTGAGAGCGTTCGTGGTAAGGGCCCGTGAGCAGGTTGATGGGGCTGTGGTAAGGTGATGCCGTGATGAAGTGTATATATAGACTGAACCAGTCTTCAAGTGCGTGATGCCGTGATGGTTCGTGGGTCATCCTTAATAAAGTATATAAAGGCGGGAG
>Ga0315905_10008370_pt1 | contig 10459 bp, 14 predicted proteins | sample LakEriMetagenome_5_FD_203522 | JGI IMG/M metagenome (GOLD analysis project Ga0315905, IMG submission 203522) | Freshwater fungal communities from buoy surface, Lake Erie, Ohio, United States - Buoy 4 MA121 | ecosystem: Environmental > Aquatic > Freshwater > Lake | place: USA: Lake Erie, Ohio... | reverse complement strand
CGACTCCTAAGTCGCCTTCGTGCCAGTTACGACCACGATTATATGAGTAAGCGAAGGTGCTCGGGAAGTGTGCCCAAAGTGGTGTATCGCTAAAGTCTCCCCAGCGCCAACTATGATAGTTGTCGGTTCCGTCAGTAAACGTAAACCAGATACGTTCTTGGTGTTCTAGAACATCTTGCCAGATACACTCTGTCTGATCATCTGACCACACCATGCAACTACCATTAGTGTATGCGCCATGTGCCAGTTTAAAGTTGCGAGACTTCATGGGTCTAGGATCCTGCCACCACGAACGTAACTTGGTGGGATTCTCTAGGTCATAGGTGATGATTGGCGATAAGTCGTTCTGAATAATTACATCCAGATCGAAGAATACAAATCTGCCAGTTGGTTTATCTTCTGCGAAGTTGTGGGTATTGAAGATAAAAGTCTTTGGTCGATCCCAGCAACGTGCCATGCCGTATTTGAAATCCTCAGTTCCGAACCAATATTTTGGGTGGATGTCGGGAATGTCTGGAAAGTCGATGACTTTAATTTCAGTGTCAAACCCTTCACTATTGTCTGTGTAGCAATAGAAGTGAAATTCAAAATTATCTGGAGTATGTTTCTTTGTCATTCGATAAAGACGATTGACAAACTCCGCAGAGTATTTCGTCCCCCATTTACAACAGACGTAATTAACTCTCATTCGCAGTTCCATAATCTAATAATGTTTTCGTCTAAACAGTCAGATAATTCTTCCTGTTCTCTGGCAGATGGATGTGGAACATTGTCTGTGTTGAACAAACAGATCTTAGCATCTGGTCGAAACTTAAATCGTTTGACATCATCAGGGTGATGCTTGCCTCGATTCCAAGAATAAATCCATCCTCCTGGAATATCTTTCCAGAAATCTCTCTGCCTCCAGTAATGATAGTTGTCACTTCCTTTAAAGAAAGTTTTGAATACAGATTCTGAATTACTCAAGACATCTCTGTAAATGTGTTCGCATGATTTTCCAGGCCAAAGCATCATACTGGAGTTGAAAAAAGTTCCGCGAATCTCAATAAACAATCTGTCATGTTTCTGCGATTCTGGTTGCCAACGACATTGAATGATACGAGGTTTCTGCGCAAGTTCTTCTATGTCAGATATATCTTCTTGGATTACTACATCAAGATCTAAGTAGCACCAGTTGCCTTCATATCCTAACCAGTTGTGTGAGTTGAATACTAAGAACTTTGCTCGATCGAAACAGAAGGTTTCTTTACCAAACCAATATTTCGGATGTAGAATACCATCATCTGGTATAGGCGCAGTATCGCAAATTAAACCATTGGTATCATCAGTATAACACGTGAATGTAAACAGGTTGGGGTAGTTCTTCTTTACCATGTTGTATAGATTGTTCACATATTTGGCGGGATACTTATCACCCCATTTAATACATACGAAGTTCATCATATTCTTTATCTGCTCCAGGAAACTGATCTAATCCATTTAATAATGCTATGGTATAACTTGGTCTATACCAGAAAGATTCATTGTGATCATCTATGCCATAATAGTCTGCGCCATATATGAACGAATATATCTCACCTTTCGGAAAGTAATTAAATCTAAAATCTTCGTGCCACAAAAATCTATCATCGCCAAAGTATTTAACCATGTAGTAATCAGAATCGCGCTCGAAGTGTTCCCATATATGTTTAACAGTTCCATCTTTCCACATCATCACACTTGAGTTGTAGTTACTCAAGTAGCGCATACCATGAGTCTCTCCGACATGATCAGGAAACTCTTTATTCTTCCAATAAGTATACGCGATTGTTGGGTGAATGTCAAGGTAATTCCATAGATGATCAATATTATTTTGAATACGAATGTCTAGATCTAGATAAAGAACATCACCAAATCCACGTTGACTGAACATCCAAATCTTATACCAATGACCTTCTATATCATCTGGTAACGGCCAAGCAACAACAATTGGGTCTAAACCTGTCGGATCGTCAGTAAAGCATACGTAGGTATACTTCCTGCCAGTATCTTCAACGATTTTATTGACATCTTCAGCGGAATATTTTGTTCCATATTTTAACATTAAGATGCTTTTCATCACAACTCCGAAATTATAAATAGTCTCAGATGATTTATAAGGGTTACTCATGGCGACAATTCAAAATTTGTATATTGATCAGGGAACCACATATTCCTTAACAATTACAGTAAGCGATCAAAACGGTGACGCGAAAGATCTAACAGATTATACTGTTCGCGGTCAACTAAGAAAATCCTATTATTCAAACACATCAACAAGTTTTACTACAGAAGCATCTTCACCGCTTGATGGCGAAATTACTATATCTCTGACGGCAACGCAAACAAGTGCATTGAAAGCAGGTAGATATGTGTATGATATCGAAATTGAAAGTGATGAAGAGACACTTCGCGTCCTAGAAGGTATTGTTGTAATGAATCCAGAGGTAACACGCTAATGTCTGTGAAGGTAACTGTTCCGTTAAACAGAGGAATTAATACTTCTGTAGGGAACCAGAGTAATATAAATACTAATATTCTAAGTAAGAACACCGCTGCAAAACTCGAAAATTTGAGCAATGTGGTTGTTGATGATACGGTGCAAGATGGTTATACGCTGGTGTTTAATTCGGCGACAAGAAAGTGGGAAGCAGCACCTGCCGAGGAAATTACTCTCGGCACAATTGATGGCGGAACGTATTAAAATAATAACCAAAGGAAACTGTAATGTCTACAATTATTCAAATTAAGAGAAGTTCTGGTGCGACTGCTCCAACAACATCTGCCCTCCTAGAAGGCGAAATGGCATACGCACAAGATGCATCCAATAATGGTGCGTCCGCGAAACTTTATATCGAATCGATCGAAGGTAGTACTGCTACAATTCACGCAGTCGGTGGTAAGTATTTCACTGATAAGGTTGATGCTCGTCTTATCGATGCTACCTCATCTGTTGGTGGTGGTGCAACTTTCGCTGAAGCAACAGACAATGGTTCTAACAAGATTACTGTTAAGGCGCCAAATACACTTGCTGCTGATTATACTCTTACTCTCCCTGCCAACGATGGCGATGCTGATCAGTATCTGAAGACAGATGGTTCAGGCGTTACCACATGGGCAGCGATTCCTTCAGGTACGTTCACAATTAGTGACAACCAAGGAACTCCAAATACTGATTCTTTCTCAACTGGTGGAACTCTGACTTTTGCTGGTTCGGCTGGCATCAAGACAACGGTTTCTGACAACCAAGTTGGTATTGCAGTCGACGTAAACGGAACAACCGAAGTAACTGCTCTTGCCGACGGTGATGAGTTCCTGGTTTATGATGCATCGGCAACAGCAAACCGTAAAATTACTGCCGAAAATATCGGCGATTACATCTATGCTGGTCTTTCGGGCGATATCTCAGTAACTGAAGCAGGTGTTGTTACTATTGCTGCTAACTCGGTTGCTCTGGGAACTGATACCACAGGTAACTATGTTGCTACAGTTGCTGGCACCGCAAACCAAGTTTCTGTTTCAGGTTCAGGTTCTGAAGGTGGCGCAGTTACCGTTGCTCTTACAGACGATGTTACGCTTGTTGGCGATCTAACAGTTGGTGGTAACGACATCAAGATGAATGGTGGAACTACTGCTATTACTTTCTCAGGTTCAGGCGACGTTGCAGTTGCTGGTGACCTGAAGGTTGGTGGTAATGACATTAAGACTGCTAATGGCGCAACTGCTCTTACACTTACCGATTCAACTGGCGACGTTGCTGTTAAGGGCGACCTAAAGGTTGAAGGTAATGACATTAAGGCATCGGACGGAACCACTGCCATTACAATGTCAGGTGCGGACGTTGCTGTTGCTGGTGACCTAACAGTTACTGGTAATGACATTAAGTCATCGGGTGGAACAACTGCTCTTACACTTTCAGGTGCTAACGTAACAGTTGCTGGTAACCTTACAGTTTCGGGCACAACAACCACTGTTAACTCGACAACTCTAACTGTTACCGATCCTCTTGTATTCGTTGGTAACGACAACAATGCAACCGACGCAGTTGACATCGGTCTCTTCGGTATGTATGATACTTCAGGTTCACAAGACCTGTATTCAGGTATCTTCCGCGATGCTTCGGACGGTAAGTGGAAACTCTTCAAGGATTCGCAAGCTGCTCCAACTACAACTGTTAACACAGGCGCAACTGGTTACACAATTGCTACTCTTGTTGCTAACCTCGAAGGCGGAACGATTTCGTCTCTTGCTTCAGCAATCAGCGTTCCAAACGGTGGTACTGGTGCAGCAACTCTGACTGCTAATGGTGTTCTATTTGGTAGCGGAACTTCTGCTATCCAAGCAACATCAGTTGGAACTGCTGGGCAGGTTCTAAAATCTGGTGGGTCAGGCAATGCTCCTTCGTTCGGTAATATCGACGGTGGAACATACTAATATATAATGGGAGGGGAATTTCTCCCCTCCCACTTTTTGGAGATAGATAATGGATCAAACAAAATTTATTAACTCGTATATTGCAAATCTTGCAGAACGGTTGAAGGCATTGACACTTGATAATATCATGCTAAACACTCAACTTACAATGGCAAATGAAACCATTAATGAGCAGCAGAAAAAGATTCAAGTTTTAGAAGATATTCAAGCAATTCCAGTTCCTAAGTCTGACTATATGGGTCTTGACGGTAAATTAAAATCAGATTATAGTTATACCGACACACAAGAACCATATCTCGTCGACGATGTGGAACTAACCGAGAAGGAAGTTCTGAATGACATCGCCGACAACAATAGTCCAAGTAAAACGTAGCGAAACTGCTGGAGCAGCACCAACTGGTGCAGATCTAGCGATTGGCGAACTTGCTGTTAATCTAACAGACAAGAAAATTTACTCTAAAAAGACTGACGGAACAGTTGTTGGTCTTGGTGGAGTCTCAGTAAATGATGGCGGGGCGAATGCTGGAGTTACAACCATCTCATTCGCCGACACCATTTTCGGGGATTTCGTTGTCGATACCGCAACCACTCCAGGCGTCGCAGTTGTTCGTCTAAATCAAAATGCAGATTTAGATTATGGACTTATTACCGATACTGTTTTTGAGTATAACTCAATCGATTATGGGAGTATCTGATGGCGGCAAGAGTTAAACTGAGAAGAGGTACTTCTACCCAGCATCAAGCATTTACTGGGGCAGAAGCAGAAATTACAGTTGACACAACTAACTGGTCGGTGAGGGTTCATGATGGATCTACTGCAGGTGGACACGAACTTCTAAAAACTTCTTTGGATAATATAGATGACGGTGCCATTCTAGATGGTGGAACATACACCTAAATAGATGGACTAGGAGATAAAAATGGCAACGATTTTACAACTTAGAAGAGGGACTACTACTCAACACTCTACCTTTACTGGTGCGGTTGGTGAAGTAACAGTAGACACAACGAAAGATACTGTAGTTGTCCATGATGGTACTACCGCTGGTGGTAAACCTCTGGCAACAGAAGCATACGTTACTTCTCAGATTCAAACAAAAGATAACAGCGACGAAATTACAGAAGGTTCAACAAACCTCTACTTCACAAATGCTAGAGCAAGAGGCGCAGTATCGGTAACAGATTCTGGTGGAGACGGATCGCTTTCATATAATAGTTCTACTGGTGTTTTAACATTCACTGGTCCAAGTGCATCTGATGTTCGCGCTCACTTCAGCGCTGGAACAGGTATCACAATTACCAATGGTGCAGTTGCGGTCGATTCAACTATTGCAACTAAAACTTATGCCGATAATGCCGCGACAACTGCAGTTGCCAACGTTATTGATACTGCACCTGAAGCATTAAATACACTGAACGAACTTGCTGCTGCTCTCGGTGATGATGCTAACTTTTCGACCACTATCACTACAAGCATTGGAACTAAGTTAAATTCTTCCGCTGTTAGTGTCTTTGGTTTGACTCTAATCGACGATGCTGACGCTGCTGCTGCGAGAACCACATTAGGACTTGGCACTGCAGCAACTACTGCTGCGACTGCTTACGCTACTGCGGCACAAGGAACTAAGGCAGATAATGCTCTACCAGCAGCAAATGTCAGTACTTTTGGTGGAACATTAATCGATGATGCCGATGCCGCTGCTGCTCGAACAACACTGGGTCTTGGCACTGCCGCGACAACAGCATCTTCTGCATATGCTACTGCGGCACAAGGTGCAACAGCAGATGCAGCACTTCCTGCATCTTCATATACTGCAGCAGATATTCTGACCAAACTAAAGACAGTTGATGGTTCGGGATCAGGACTTGACGCAGATCTCCTCGATGGTAACTCAAGTGCATATTTCCGCATCAATGTTTACAACGCAGCAGGGACTCTATTGAATTAATATGTCAACAGTTGTTCAACTGAAAAGAAGTGAAACCGCAGGAGCAGTTCCAACAGCAAGTGATATTGCAGTTGGAGAACTTGCGTTGAATTTGGCAGATGGGGCATTATATTCTAAAAAAACTGATGGGAGTATTATTGAAGTGGGTGGATATAATCCGGATTTCTTTACTATCCCAGGAACAATCGATTTAGGGGGCATCGAAGGGGTGGATCCTACCGTGTATGACATGGGATCATTATAAATAGTCCGAAAGAGGACAAGATATGGCAATTTCTTCAAGACAAGGTTTAATAGATTACTGTCTCCGCAGACTCGGGTTTCCAGTAATTGAAATTAATGTGGACGATGATCAAGTAGAAGATCGCATCGACGACGCATTACAGTATTTCCAAGAGTATCACTTTGATGGCGTCGAACGACTATATCTCACCCACAAAGTTACTACGGCAGAATTAAAATTCTCAGGATTATCCTCGCCCTCGTTCGAAAACAACGAGATGCTGGTTGGTAATACTTCGGGCGCAACATGTACCTTATATACATTATCCGGAACGACTGCGAGAGTATCCAACGTAAAGGGCGCTTTCACAGCAGGCGAAACTGTAACAGGATCTATCTCAGGATTCAGCAGAGCAATCGCATCCACTAATTTCTATACTCCAGGAGATATTCAAAACGGGTATCTTCCGCTCCCAGATTCAGTAATCGGTGTTATCCGTGTTCTGCCAGTCAATGGTCCAAGTTCTGGTATGAATAATCGTAACAACATGTTCGATCTAATCTATCAGTTCCGTCTCAATGACATGTATAACTTACTATCTGCTGACATGGTTTACTACACGCAAGTTCAACAGCATCTATCAATGCTCGACATGCTTCTAGTTGGCGATCGTTCATTCAAATACAATCGTAAGATGGACAAGATGTATATCGACATGAATTGGGAAGAAGTGTTAAATCCTGATGACTTCATTGTCATCGAATGCTATCGCATCCTAGACCCTTCAACATATACGCAAGTTTACGATGACATGTTCTTAAAACGTTATTCGACTGCATTGATCAAACGTCAATGGGGCGAGAACATGAAGAAGTTTGGTGGAATCCAACTTCCTGGGGGTGTCATTCTAAACGGTAGAGAGATCTACGAAGAAGCAGTCGAAGAAATCGCAACAATCGAAAACGAAATGCAATTGAAGTCAGAGTTGCCTGTCGATTTCATGGTTGGATAAGACATGCCAACGAACTTCTACTTTCAATCAGGCAATACGTCAGGAACCACAAACGAACAGCGTTTGGTGGAAGATCTTGTCATAGAAAGTCTGAAGATTTATGGGCATGATGTTTATTATCTTCCAAGACAGACTGGAAATCTAGACGGTATTCTCGGCGAGGATGCACTTCAGTATTTTGATCAAGCATATCCTCTCGAAATGTATCTTGAGAATGTTCAAGGGTTTGAAGGCGAAGGCGAACTATTTACTAAGTTCGGATTCGAGTTTAGATCTTCGGCGACTTTCGTAGTTGCTAAGAGGCGTTGGGAAGAAGGTGTTGCTCAGAATGCAACACTACAATTACCAGGAAGACCAGCAGAAGGCGATCTACTTTACTTCTCGAAAACCAAAACATTTTTCGTGATCAAGTATGTTGACTTCTTAAACCCATTTTATCAACTTGGTAAGATCTACACTTACAAACTGCAATGTGATGTGTTCGAATTCAGTTCGGAAAGAATCGATACTGGAATTGGAGAAATCGATTCCGCCACGGACAAGTCAAGTCAAGACGTTTACAGATTCCAACTACTAAAAGAATCAGGCGATTTTGTGTTAAACACTAGCGATGATTCAATTATTCTTGAAGTATATGCAACTGCAGACACAGATCCACAATCAGACAATGATGAATTCGAGATAGAAGCAGAAGGAATTCTAGACTTCACCGCATTCAATCCATTCGGTGAGGTACAGAAAAGAGCATAATGTTTTTACGTCAACACTTCTATCACCAACACATCAGAAAAGCAATCATTGCTTTCGGCACAATCTTCAATCAGATTAATGTCAAGAGATATAATTCTGATCAAGAAGTCGTGCAATCTGTTCGCGTTCCCTTGGCATATTCGCCAAAAAATAAATTCCTTGCTCGTATCGCAGAAGTCCCAACAACTACTACGCAGGCAACGGCAATTATTCTTCCGCGAATGGGTTTTGAGATAACGGGATTACAATACAATCCTGCGAGAAAAATTAACTTGCTAACGAAGAACGTAGCAGTTGGGCAAGGCGACGATCCTAATGTGCTGCGAACTCAATTCACAAGCACACCATACGACATGAATATTTCGCTGTATGCAATGGCAAAGAACCAAGATGATGGGTTGCAAATTATTGAGCAAATAATTCCGTTCTTCAATCCTGACTTCTGCGTCACTGTAACTGACATTCCTTCGATGGGAATCAAGAGAGATCTTCAGATAGTTCTCGATTCTATCAATTATGAGGATGATTATGCAGGCGATTACATGCAACGACGTTCAATTGTTTGGACGCTAAACTTTACTCTCGGGTTGAATCTATATGGACCAGTCGAGCAGCAAGGAATTATCCGAACTGCGATTGCGAATACATATACGGATATTGAACAACCTACCTATCAACAAAAATATCAAGTAACAACAGATCCAGATACTGCTGCAGTAACGGATGAATGGGATTATGTGGAGCAATTCGATGAATTCTACGAACAAGGGTAACTATCAAGATCTTGACGATCTTTTTGGAACTGAAACAACGAAGATCCCAGAACAAGATGAAGTCGTCGAAGTGGAAATTCTCCCAGCAACAACGACTGCGCCTACAGTTCCAGTAGTCATTGAATCCACAGGCAATGATATTGAAGATGACTACAACACCGCTCGCAATAAACTCAATGAATTAATTGGCACGAGTCAAAAAGCATTAGAGGGTATGTTGAATGTTGCGCTTGCAAGCGACAGTCCTCGTGCGTATGAAGTCGTCGGACAACTGATCAAAACAACTGGTGATACTGCTAAAGATCTTATGGATCTTCAGGCGAGAAAGAAAAAAGTTCTCCAGGATGATAGCAAGAAAACCCAGCAAATCGACACGCAGAATAACATTATCTTTTCTGGAAGCACCCAAGATTTACTCAAGGCATTGAAAGCAGAGAAAGCAAAAGTTATAGAACATGATAGTTGAGGAATCCTCGTACCACGGTAATATTAATTTAAAACCGATCGGATACAAACATAATTTTACTCCGGAGCAATTGACAGAACTCGCATTATGCGAGGAAGATCCAATTTACTTCATTGAAAATTATTGTATGATTGTTTCGCTCGACGAAGGTCTCATTCCATTCAAACTGTATGAGTGTCAGAAGCGCAAAGTCCATCACATCCTAGACAATCGTAAAGCGATTCTAATGGAAGGTCGTCAGCAGGGTAAGACTATTACATCTGCTGCTTGCATTCTGTGGTATACGCTGTTCCAAGATGCAAAAACTGTTGCTATTCTCGCAAACAAGACTTCTGCTGCTCGCGAAGTCATGAATCGTTATCAGGGTATGTTCGAGAACTTGCCTCTCTGGATGCAGCAGGGGGTTAAAACTTGGAACAAGGGTGACGTCGAATTAGAAAATGGATCCAAGGTATTCACTGCTGCTACGACTGCCTCTGGTATTCGTGGTAAGTCAGTTAACTGGTTGTATATCGACGAAGCAGCGATTATTCCAAACACCGTTGCTGAACAGTTCTTCGCCTCAGTTTATCCTACAATTTCTGCTGGTCAAACGACTAAGATTCTATTGACCTCAACACCACTGGGATATAACCACTTCTGGAAATTCTGGAACGAAGCGGAAAAGGGCATTAATGGATTTGAACCGATGTTCATTCCATACACCGAGATTCCAGGGCGTGATGATTCTTGGGCAGAAGAACAACTCAAGATGCTTGGAGAACTCAAGTTCAACCAAGAAGTTCTCTGTAACTTCCTTGGATCCAGCAACACTCTCATAAATGCACATACTCT
>Ga0315905_10008369_pt1 | contig 10460 bp, 13 predicted proteins | sample LakEriMetagenome_5_FD_203522 | JGI IMG/M metagenome (GOLD analysis project Ga0315905, IMG submission 203522) | Freshwater fungal communities from buoy surface, Lake Erie, Ohio, United States - Buoy 4 MA121 | ecosystem: Environmental > Aquatic > Freshwater > Lake | place: USA: Lake Erie, Ohio... | reverse complement strand
GGCTATCTTGAACATCGTCGAAAGACTCCCCTTGGCATCCAGGTTCTTTGGCAAGGTTGGGCTAAGTTAAATCTCCTCACCGAAGGCTGGATATTGGCCACTCACAATACTTAACGGGAAAAGTCAGGTTGATTAACGGGTTAGAATTAGACTTAGGGTGAGATTTGGATTTAAGAATAGATTTAGATTGCGGTGTAGATTTAGACTTTTTTGCTGACCTTAGCGCTAGCGGTGGATCTGGATTTTTCAGAGCAGTTTTGTCTGATGGAGCAGTAACGGTTGAAGAATTAATCGGTTCTTCAATGGCGGGCAGATTGACTTTTAATTGATAGCCCTTTTTTTGCTTTTCTTTGAGCTTTTTTTCGGCTTCCCGTTGGGCGATTTCTGAAGAAGGATAATCCTTAATTTGTTGGGTTCCTTCCGTACCAATGCGGCCAAAACGAATCTTCACTGTCTGCTGTTCAACAATGAGTTCATAAAATTTGTGGTGATGCTCTGCGGGCGCGATATATTCCAAATAATAAACAGCCATAATTCCCCCAGTAATCCATCAAAAAAGGAAGATCATAGACCTTCCCTTGGGTTTAAGTTCGTTGCAGTTAAGAAAAATTAGGCCACTCGCACCGGATTAGCAACCAACGCATCCACTAAACGACGGACTGCGGCCACCATGGCTAATTCGTCATTCAATTGATTAATGGCAGACCCAACCCCGACTCCACTAGCACCGGCGGCGATCGCCATAGGAACGGTCACATCGGATAAACCAGAGGCACAAAGAACGGGAACCGAGACAGCGTGGGCTATGGCATGGGCCGCGGCTAAAGTTGGGGCCGCTTTTTCGATCAAGCCTAAAATACCGCTGTGTTGGGGCGCAGAACTGGTGCCGCCTTCGGTTTGGATAATGTCCGCTCCGGCTTCTACTAGGGCCTCTGCTAATTGTACTTGTTCGTCTAGGGCCAAAATGTGGGGAACCGTTACGGACAAAGTGGTGTAAGGTAACAATTGACGAGTCGCTTGGGTTAAAGCCAACACTTCCGGGGCTTCAAAACGGCGACCTTGGGCATAAAAACTGTCAAAATTACCAATTTCTACCAAGTCGGCTCCGGCTTCTACGGCATCGGCCAACAACTGAGCATCTACTGCTGACACACAAATGGGGAGATCAATGAGGCTGCGTACCTGTTGAATTAATTGGCGATCGGCGGCGATATCCACAAAGGTTGCACCACCCGCTTGGGCTGCTCGAACCACTGCACTGACGCGATCGCCATCGAAATTGTTTAACCCACTAATCACCTTTAAGGCAGTCCGTTGCTTTAAGGCTTGCAAAAGTCGGGAATTGTTTACGCTCATAGAATTACACTTAACCTGGAATTGGCATAATTATAGCGGAACCGACTTCTCTCGCTTCGTTTCCCCTTTGTATTCAATCAATTGGGTTTTTTGCCCTAACCAACGATTACGATAAAACAAAAATTGTCCTTGTAAACTCGGAAAACGCCCTAGGGCACAGAAAAACGCATAAATTCGCGCTTCTTCAGAACTAAATCCCTGTTGCCTCTGATTACGATAAATTTTGAAAATATAAGCAAGATAAGCCAAGCTGAAAAATCCACTGAGCCAAGGGGAAACAAAAGCCGATCCAATAATTAGTATGGGCAGAATTAGACCCCATAAAATATTGCTGCGGAGTTGACGGCGGTCGCCCAGGGTTGAATCCGTCGGGTAAAGAGAAACCGTTTCGGTAAAAGCATGGCCGGCCCGTACTGCCCGTTTCCACCACTGAGCCAAGGAAAACATCTGGGCATCGTGGAGCGTCATTTCCGCATCTAGGCGATGAACTTGCCAACCCTGTTGCCGCAACCGATAACACAATTCTGGTTCCTCCCCGGCAATCAAGGTTTCATTAAACCCATTAACCCCTTGAAAGGCCGCCAAGCGCATCATCGAATCACCGCCACAGGCCTTCGCTTCACCAATGGGGGTGTTCCATTCCAGATCACAGAGTCGGTTAAAGATCGATTTTTCGGGAAACCGTTCCCGTCGCCGTCCACAAACCACCGCCCATTTTGGCTGATTTTGTAATGCCGTTAAGGCTGTGTTTAACCAACCTGCCACCACTTCACAATCTCCATCCACAAATTGAAGCCAGGTCAGAGCAGGGTAATTTTCAACTAAATATTTCACCCCGGCATTGCGGGCCCTTGCGGCGGTAAAGGGAACACTTAGATCCAATTCCACCACCCCAATACCTAATGATTTAGCAAAAGCAAGGCTATTATCCTGGGAACCGGAATCCACATACACACAAACTCCCTGATCCACCACTGACCGCAAACAGTGTTTGAGGCGATCGCCTTCGTTACGGCCAATGACGATGATACCAAGCTGATCCATGGTGATGTCCAACGCAAAAACGGCTTTAGTTTAGCATTGCTTCCACCATTGGCGATCGCCCTAACTCTTCCACCTCTCCCCAGGAAAGCCCCAAAATTACGATCAGTTATGGTGAGATGATAATTAGCGATCTTTCGCCATCAGGATTTTGAGATAAAATTACTTTCACCTCCCGAATAACGAAGAATAGAATGAAAGGCATCCAGTTTTTGCTTAATGACTCAGGGGAAAAAACTTCCGTGCTTATTGATCTAGAGCAATGGGGCGACCTCTGGGAAGACTTTTACGACGTCATGGTCTCTCAATCTAGACAAGATGAAGACGAAATTGATTGGGAAGCGTTAGAAGCCGAAATTCCTCAGGCAACGAAAGCAAATGGCAATGTATCACATAAAATTTAAGACTTCTGCCGCCAAGGAATTCCGTAAGTTTTCCCCACACCTCAAACAACGTTTGCAAATTGCTATTAACACTCTTAAAAAGAATCCACGTCCCGTAGGATATACCAAACTTAAAGGAAGTGATAATCTCTATCGATTTCGGATTGGGGACTATCGAATTGTGTACCAAATCGATGATGAAATCAAAGTTATTCTGATCACCCGTGTAAGACATCGCCGGGACGTTTATAGCGATTAATGACAATTGTCGATCGCCAGATTCAAGAGCTGGGTAAACAAATTGGTGACCTGGGGCAAAATCATCAAGATCAAAATGCTCTAAAATGATGACACTGTTTCCAATAGAGCAGGCGTTAGGGGAATCTGACTAAAATAGCCTTTTTGAAACTGTTCTTCGGCGATTAAATCTGAAATGTGAGGGATAGTTCCTAGATCCGCTGTTAGGTCTAAGGCTGACTGTTCGATTAAGGTGACAATTTGCTGCGCTAAGAAATAACTAAAGCCGCACGTTTTTTGCAATAACATTGGGGAAAAAGCGTGTTTTTGTTGTCGGCATTGTTGCCAAAGGGTTTGTAGTTTTTCCACGGTTTTGTTAACAGGCTCTGGAGTGAAATCATAGTCTAAAACTAACGGCTCCTGAATGGCGATCGCCTGTTGATAAGCATTGGCTAATTCTGACCAAGTGACGGGACAAGTACGGACGGGATAGCCGGTGTTTAAAGGGGGACGTTGGTCAGGAGGTAAAGAACGGCGATCGATAATTTCTGGTAAACCTTGGCGGATTGAGGCTTGGGAAATTTGACTGGCTTGTACATCAATTAAGCGCACTTCATAGTGACGGGAATAGGTATTGTAATCTAGCTCCACCACTACGTCACAGGCTTGATTGGGCGGCAATTCGTCGGGATGATGATCCCACCAAACCCCAGGAAACTCCGATTTACTAGTGGCATCGGTGATCACAAATTTACTTTGCAAATAAGACACCTTATTGCCCGACTTATCTTTAATATTAAAAAAACTGGTTTGGCTAAACCGCACATTTTCAATCAATAATTTTGACACTGGATTGCCCATGCCATAGGGTTCTAATAAGTTTAATTCTCGAAATAACTCCTGACCTAAATCCGCCACTGTGACCAATAAATCAATCTTTAACACCGGATCTAAACTGATCTGAGATCCATAATTTTGCCAAAATTGTTGGTTAATCGCTTCTTTAAATAAGGGTAATTGGGCCAGGGGTAAACTTAAGCCTGCTGCAAAGGGATGACCGCCAAATCCCAACATTAAATGCCGCTGACTTTTGAGTAATTCATAGAGGTCAATATTAGCTACTGATCGCGCCGATCCTCTGGCAATTTCCCCATCCTGACTATTAAGCAACACCACCGGACGACCATAATTTTGGGCAATTTGACTAGCGGCCAAGCCTAATACCCCCGTCGGCCATTGGGGATCGGCGAGAATAATCACCCCGGTGGTGGAAATATCCACTTCATCAATGCGTTTTTGAATATCGGCAATGACGGTTTTTTGTAAGCCCTTGCGCCGACTGTTGAGGGTTTCCGTTTCCACTGCGAGGCGATCGCAAATTTCGGGATCGCGGCTGGTCAATAATTCCACCCCAAAGCTGGCATCTCCTTTGATCCGGCTAATGGCGTTAATGCGCGGCCCGATACCAAAACCAATGTCCGTCGGGCGATCGCCGTTGCGGTTGCAGTAATCCAGCAGTTTTTGCACACCGGGACGAGTAGCAGTGGCGGGATCTTTCTGTTTTCTGAGTTGGGCAATGCCTTTCTGGGCTAAATAGCGACAATCCCCGGTCAGTTGGACTAAATCGGCAATCAAACCGATTGCCACTAAATCTAATAAACTTTCTAGCGGCTGTTGGGGAATGGTCGGCAGGGTTAAATACAACGCCTCGACCAATTTAAAGGCCACTGCCACCCCGGAAAGATGATACAAAGGATGGCGATCGGCAAAATAACGAGGATTAATAATCGCCACCACATCCGGGCGATCGTCCGGCAGGGTATGGTGATCGGTGACAATGACCTCCATCCCCAACTGTTGGGCATAGTCAATTTCTTCTAAGTTGGTGCTGCCCGTATCACAGGTCACAATCAGCTTTGTGCCTTCCGCCGCTAACCGTTCCAAACCCGATCGATTCAAGCCGTGGGATTCCCGCAAACGATTGGGAATGGTGTAACTGAGTTGCCGACCCTGGGGGAAAAACTGTCCTAAGCCTTCCCATAGCACCGCCGTTGATGTCACCCCATCCGCATCAAAATCCCCCCAAATGGTGACCCGATCGCCGAGTACTCGGGCCCGATGTAATCGTTTAACGGCCCATTTCATTTCCTGGCCAAATTCAAAGGGGCTAGTGGGTTGGTAGTGATCGGGGTTTAAAAACGCATCCAGTTGATCCGCTGATTGAATGCCCCGTTGCCACAACAGTTGGGCTGCAAAATGGCCGTCGCTATCGGCACAGTGTTTCTGCACTTGTTCGATAAAGGCGATCGGGGGTGATGTAGAAACAGGTAGTTGCCAGCGAGCTTGGGGCATAGCCGTTAACCGATGGGGGTGGGCACTTTTGGCGGGGAGGAATTCAGCGGGGATGTTTGGCGATCGCGGGCTAACAGATCGGACTCCTTCGGGTGTTTAACTTTGGTGGCCAGACCCAGCATTTCCAACAGTCGAATAAAGCCAAAAGTGGGATCGATTAAATACACAACTTGTTGTTTTCGGAGGGTAATGCCGTGGCGACTCGATGCCGGAAAAGCATGGTGAAGATTATGCCATCCCTCCCCCAACGTCAAAAAAGCGACCAAAGCATTATTGCGACTCTGATCATCGGTGCTGAAAGGTTGGCTTCCCCATAAATGGCTCAAGGAATTGACTGTTTGTACCCCATGGAATAACAACGTGGTGCTGAGGAAAAAAGCAGCCAGATATTCAAGCCCGCCGATACCATAGGAAATACCACCAAGGGCAATGAGGGGCAGAAAATGTAAGCGGTCAATCAGTTTTAAAACCCGATCATTTTCCACATCCTGGGGCAATTTTTCAGGAAAAAAATTCGGAGACAGTAACCAGCCGCCTTGGGACCAAATAAAGCCTTGCCAGCCGGGGTTCTGGACGGGGGAATGGGTATCTAAGGGCTGATCGGAATATTTGTGGTGATTAAGATGATGGGCTTTCCACCAACTCGGCCCCATTTGACCGGCGGATGCACCGACAATACAGCCTAGCCATAAAAACCAAGGGGGAGTGGTATAGCTTTTGTGGGTCAGCAATCGATGGTAAATGCCCGTAGTTGCCAACATTCGTAAAAAATACAAACCAATTATCCACAGCACCGATCCCAGGGATAAGCCCGTAACCAAAACTAGCAAAGACCCCACATGGCTAGTAATAATCAGGATTGGCCCGATAACGTAAAGTCCGATGAGGAGGGGAGAATAGGGTCGGGATGGTGCAATATTTGGCATTACTTGATCTTTGATGTTCCGCATTAATCTAACAAATTGCCCAATGGAATTTCATTTAGGACTCTGCGTTGATCGCCTGGTGTTGTCGTTGGGTTTGGGGAATGGCTAAGGGTTTTACCGACTGGGGATGAAGAATGGCGATCGCCGCTCGTTTTAGTAGGGGATCGTCTTCAATGTCGATAAAAATCTGGAGATAGTCCCACAAATCCGCCTGTTCTTGTCGATTTAATCTTTGGCTTTGACTCAGTTGTGACAATTGACGCAGGACGACTAACTTTTGTAGGCGATCGCCGTTGACCAGATTATGTAGACAATGATCAAACTCGGACACTGTGCCCCAATCCGCCCTCAGCCTTTCCGGTTTACTAGTCTGCCAAACCAATAACCCCACCGTAGCCAAAGAACCCAATCCTTGCAAAATAATGCCGGAGGCGATCCAGGGATTATTCACTTCAGACCAGACCATGGTGGCCAAATAGGTTCCCAAGGCGACCAAGCCCCCACTGCCCCCTGCAATCAGTAATTGAGTCTGGGGAGTATGGAGAGATTGACGCCAATTTAACCGTTGTAAAGATTCCCGATGGGTCAACAACCAAAAAATAATCTTAACGCTGCCAATTCCTAACCCCGTCGCTAACAATAATCGCCACTCCGACGACCACAAGAGGGTTACGGCCAATGACCCGGCGGTCCAAGGCCCCCAACGGCGAATCAGGCGGAGATTAGCCACCGTTGACAATAAAGCCGCACTCTCTGTGATTAACGACTGACTGACGGTACTGGCCACTCCAGCCAAATTTTTTCGGGGAAACCAAACCTGGGTCACAGCAAATTCCTATCGTGTGTGATGATGGCTATAACGCTCGTGTCGGGCGGCTTATTCACTATATCAATTGATGCTGACATGGAGAGTTTTTGGACAGCGGTTTTAACGTTCTGTCAGTCTGCTACGACGGCGATCGCCACGGAGTTGGTTGCCAAATTCGCCAAAATTCCAGCGGAACGCAAAGCAGATGGAACCCTGGTTACCGCAGCGGATCAATGGTCTGACCAGCAGTTGCGCGATCGCCTTGCTGCCCAATTTCCCGATCATGGCGTCTTGACCGAAGAAACGACCCACGTTTTTCCCGACACGGATTGGTGCTGGATTATTGATCCCATCGACGGGACAACGAATTTTACGCGGGGTATTCCCATTTGGGGCATTTCCCTGGGTTTACTTTATAAGGGAACCCCTGTTTTTGGCTTTGTGCATTTTCCGATGTTGCAACAATCTTTTTGGGGCTATTGGCTGGGGGATTCGGGGTTAGAGGGGCCGACGGGGGCTTTTTTAAATGGGGAACCGATTCATACCAGTGCCGCTGACCCTAGCCAAAACCATTTATTTAATCTCTGTGCCCGCAGTCGAGCGATCTTTAACAAGCCCTTTCCCTGCAAAATGCGATTGATGGGGGTAGCGAGTTACAACATTCTCTTGGTGGCGGCGGGGACGGCATTGGGGGGGGCAGAGAAAACCCCAAAAATTTGGGATATTGCGGGAGCTTGGCCGGTTTTGTTAGCGGCGGGGGGAGCTTTTTTATCCCTTGAAGCTGATCCTATTTTTCCCCTTACCCCTGGTCAAGACTATGGCGATCGCCCTTATCCCTGTTTAACCGCCAGTCGTCAGGATTTAATTGATCAATTTAAGCCTTTGGTTTTGCCGATTTTGGACAGCTAGAAACTTGAACTCAAGCCGTTATTAATGATGAAACATCAAGGCGATCGACCCGAAGCTGAGAAAATTTAAGCTAACGAGGCTAACAGATCCGGGATGGCGTCGGAAGGGGCTTCAAATTCCCCAGTTAATACATATTCCAACCGTAATTTAAGCCAGACACTAAAGGTTTTATTGGTGGTGATAATGGCCACATTTTTTTCGGGGGCTTTGGCTTTGACGGCGGCTAATTCCGGTGCGTTTAAAAAAGCGGGTTGAAGTACTTGCCAAAAATCAATCTCTTGATTGTTTTCCGCATAATTACGCCGTCTTTCCTTGAGCACTTCTTCAAAGGGTTCTTCTTCGAGTAAAAATTTTTGGCTGGCTAAAACGTAATAATAAGTAGTCATAAAAATTTAATCTGAAACGGTTTAGTGATAGGCAAAAGGCGATGCCACAATGTTCACGCAATTTTATAACCTATCACAGTTACGGGGTCAAAACGGCTGTCTCAACATGGCTAATTTCATTTCCCGCACCGCCCGTTCCATGCCCACCAAAATGGCGCGACTCATAATGCTGTGGCCAATATTTAATTCTTCCATACCAGGCAGTTCAGCCACGGGGCGCACATTCCAATAGGTCAAACCATGGCCAGCATTGATCCGTAATCCCAATTCCAGGGCAATATCACAGGCGGTGGAGAGGGAGCCTAATTCGATGCCTTCGTCCTGATAGGAAGCGTTAGCATATTTGCCGGTGTGGAGTTCGATAAATTGGGTTTGGGTTTCTGCGGCAGCTTCAATTTGGGATGGATCGGGATCGATGAATAAACTGACCGGAATGTCCTGTGCTTGCAGTTCGTGAACAACCCCCAAAATATGATCCAAATTCCCGGCCACATCTAGCCCGCCTTCGGTGGTGACTTCTTCGCGTCTTTCTGGGACGAGGGTGACATAGTCGGGTTTGAGTTTGAGGGCGATCGCCACCATTTCTTGGGTGGCCGCCATTTCGAGGTTTAAATGGGTTCGCACCGTTTGGCGCAGGATTTCCACATCCCGTTCTTGGATATGGCGACGATCCTCCCGTAAATGGGCCGTAATACCATCGGCTCCGGCTAATTCGGCCAATACCGCAGCGGCGATCGGGTCGGGTTCCACGGTACGACGGGCTTGGCGAATGGTGGCAACGTGATCAATATTGACGCCCAATGTCAGCAAGGTGAACCTCCAGCAAAATTTGAGAACAGTTTGTGGTTTCGGTAACCGAACAGCCTTTTAGTGTAAAAGAAAACGGCGGAGGCTTCCGGGAAAATTCGGTCGTCGTCAAGATGGGCCAAAATCCTGATTACGTTTGACCGTGGATCACAGGCAGACATAGAGTCAAAACTCGGTTAACTTGGGTATTAAAAACTTTCAGGCTTTCCCCATATCTTTTTGACTCCTCTCCTTTTAGGACTCTCCATAGATTCATGAGTTTTGTTTCCCGCTACACCAAGGAAATTCCCCCAGCCATTGACTGGGCTCCTTTATATTTGGCGGCGGATTTAACCGTGACCGAGGCGATCGCCGTTTGGCGGGACTATTTTCAAGCCCGATTGATTGACCCCCCAAGCCCATTGCCCCCCATTAGTTGCGCCGTTGTAATCCGCGATCAAACCTTGGTGGGATTGTTGCCCGATTGGCAGTTGGCTGCGGCCCTGTGGACAGATCAGTTCCCCGCCACAGACTCCATCGAGAGTCTTTGTATTATTGTTAATTCCCCTTTGCTCATTGATAATTTACCGCCCTTTTCTGACCTGATCACAGCCTTTAATCAACATTCTCCTGCGATTTTGCCTATTTGGGACGGAAAGGAACGACGCTGGGGCCTACTCAGTATCGGTAACCTAGTACGTCAAGTTAACCTGGGTCAAGTCTGGCAAAAATTATCCCTTCGTACCGTAGCCCTACCAGATGGCTTGTTAAGTAACACCACTACGGTAAAAAATTTAGGGCAACAGTGTTTTCAGCATCAACTTTCGGCCATTCCCCTACTAACCGCGTCAGGCTCAGCTAATCCATCGGGTTCAGTTTCCTTGCGGTGCCTGAGCCTCAATGATTATTTAATTCAATCGGATATTGAGCCCCAGGAGATCATCGCCGCCGACCATTCTGGGATCTCAGATGCCTGCTGGATGAAACAAAGCTATTATCAAGCCCGTCAATTGCTCAACCGTCAAAATCATGACTATGTTTTAGTGACCGATGCCAATGGAGAGTTGTATGGTTGGGTTTCGCCCCAGCAATGGATTTATAGCCTGCAACCAGAAGCATTATTAACGGCATTGCAAGACATCGTCAATGTCTCAGTACAGGACAAAAACTTGAAAAGCTGGGAGGGAAAGGGTTTGATAGGAGTTAGCAGAAAACCCAAGAAACCCTCATGAACCAGATTAGCGAAATTCGAGCCCAATTACGACCTCACATGGGA
>Ga0315905_10008368_pt1 | contig 10460 bp, 10 predicted proteins | sample LakEriMetagenome_5_FD_203522 | JGI IMG/M metagenome (GOLD analysis project Ga0315905, IMG submission 203522) | Freshwater fungal communities from buoy surface, Lake Erie, Ohio, United States - Buoy 4 MA121 | ecosystem: Environmental > Aquatic > Freshwater > Lake | place: USA: Lake Erie, Ohio... | reverse complement strand
TCCGTTGTCCGTTGTCCGTTGTCCGTTGTACGTTGTCCGTTGTCCGTTGTCCGTTGTCCGTTGTCCGTTGTCCGTTGTCCGTTGTCCGTTGTCCGTTGTCCGTTGTCCGTTGTCCGTTGTCCGTTGGTTTTTAATTACCCATTACCCATTACCCATTACCAATTACCCATTACCAATTACCCATTACCCATTACCCATTACCCATTACCCATTATTAATCTAAATCACTTTCCAGAACAGAAGCTAAAGCTTGTTTAGTATTAGTTTGAAATTCTGCCACATTGACACGATTCAAAAAAGCAATTGATACCAACATTCCCAAAGCTTCTAAAGCAAATACCAAACCATAAGCTAATACTAAGTTATCTGGTAACAACTTGCGCCCCACATCTAAAATAGTACCACCAATGACAATTGCAATTCCTCTAGATATAGACTGAGCAAGTCCCCAAGCACCTATAAATGTACCGGCAGCTTCAGCAATTGTCAAATCTAACATCAGACTAACTGCCGCAGTGGTGACAACACCCGTCGCTAAACCAAATAAAACTAAAGTTGATTTCAGTTCCAAGGGATTGGCAGATAATCCCGAAAAACCCAGTGATAAAGCCGCACACGCGACTAAAACACAGCCTAATTTTATAGTTTTGCGTTTACCCAACCGAGGCACAATCAAAAAACCTGTGATACCATAGGAGATTAATATGCCCGTTCCATAAAAAACGTTGAGTTTGGTACTTTCCGCTAAAGGCATTTTAAACACTTCCCCTGCGTAAGGTTCTAGAATAGGATCTTGCATAAACAAGCTAATAGTCATCACTAATAAAAAAGTGAAAAACAAACCTGTTTGGGGACTAGCTGTTAAAATTTTCCAAGCACCACCTAAGGTAATACTATCTTCCCGGTTTTCTGGGGCAGAACGATGGAAATAACGAGAATATTTTTTTTCTATCCCCAAGGTAGCAACAATTGCTAAACAAAAAACCATACCGGGAACAATCTGGAATAAGCGATTTATTGCAGCTTGTAAAGTTTCTATAGGTGCATTAGCGTTTAATTGGTTTAATAAGCTAGAACTGATAATAGCTCCAACTATAATCCCTACCATCAACATTGACCAAACAATACCGACAACTTGAGAACGGTTGTCAGTTTCGGAAATATCAACTAATAAAGCTGCAAAAGCCGTACCACTAGCACAAATGGCCAGTCCGTAGACTAGGAAAACTAAACCTAAAACCGCTGTCCAAGCCATTGTTTGGCTAGTCCATAGCCAACTTTCGCCAATATTAGCAGAATTTAACTGCCATATTACTTGTACCGCACAAAAAGCAGCGATCGCAAATATTGCTGCTCCCAACCATACATAACTTGTGCGATGATATCCCCATAATGGTCTAGCATCGGACATTTGCCCAAATAAAATTCTGGTTGGGGCTACAAACAAAGGTAATGCTAACACAAAAGCCACCAATGCAGCGGGAATGGCAATTTCTTGAATCATGACTCGGTTGAGTACCCCCAAAGTCAAAATAGACATCATACTCAACCCCATTTGAAATAATCCTAGCCGGAACATGGTGAAAATATTCACCTGGGGTAAAACTAGAGATTGATTTTGGTTATGATATGTATTATCTTCCATAGGTAATTTTTTCTATTCCTTACAAGATATAGCATTTTCCGATCAAAATCTTAAACTTCACGCCTTTGCGTCTTAGCGCGAAACATAATTCATACTGCCATTATCCAACGCCCTAACTTTGATCACGGTAAACTAAAAAAGTAAAGAAATGTAAATAAAGTCAATTTTAATCAAATGGAAACTACCACCTTAGGAAAAAATGGTTTAGCTGTTCCCCCTCTTTGTATCGGTACTTGGGCTTGGGGTGATAAACTCTTTTGGAATTATGGTCATGAATACGGTGAAGAAGAGTTACAAGCTGCTTTTAACACCGCCTTAGATACTGGTGTCACTTTCTTTGATACTGCGGAAGTTTACGGTTTAGGACTTTCGGAAGAATTTTTAGGCCGGTTCATGAAACAAACCAACCAAAAAGTACAAATTGCTACTAAGTTTGGACCTTTACCTTGGCGTTGGGACGGTAAATCTGTATCTGAGGCTTTAACGGCCAGTCTCCAACGTCTCCAAGTTGAGAGAATTGAATTATACCAAGTTCATTGGCCTTTTGCGTTCTTTTTGAGTCAAGAAACTCTCATGAATACCCTGGCAGATGAAGTTAAACGAGGTAGAATAGGGGCAGTTGGTGTCAGTAATTATTCGGCTGCTCAAATGCGAGAAGCACACCAGATATTAGCCTCTAAGGGTGTACCTTTGGCTGTAAATCAGATGCGTTATTCACTAATAACGCGCCAAATAGAAGGTAATGGTATTTACCAAACAGCCCGTGATTTAGGTGTAACTATTTTAGCTTATAGTCCCTTAGCTCAAGGATTACTCACAGGTAAGTATATACCCTCCCAAAAACCTCAAGGTGCAAGAAGCATAGATCCGCGATTTAGTCAAGATGGTTTAAATAAAATCGCTCCAGTGTTATCTTTGTTACGAGAAATTGGTGAAAAGTACCATCGCACCCCCGCCCAAGTATCCTTAAACTGGTTAATAGCTCAAGGTAATGTAATTCCCATTGTTGGAGTCAAAAGCGCAGCACAAGTTAAACAAAATGTTGGTGCTTTAGGTTGGGAAATGACCGCAGACGAAATTTCCGCATTGGAGAAAATTACTCGTCCTTGGTTACATTAATTGTCTTTCACATTCAAAGCGTATTGTTTAAACCTTTCTAAATCCGCTTGAATTGTGGACTCTACCACCTTTCCTAAAAACAAATTATCCATGAGTTTACCAATTAAGCCAGGAATTGCGTAGGAAACCGTCATTTTCACGATACTATGATTATAGCGATCATAAAAGCGAATTGCTCCTTGATTTGGTAAACCGTCCACAGACTCCCATTGAATAATTTGATGAGGAATTATTTTAGTAATTCGGGATTTCCACGTAAATTCTAACCCTCCTGTATTCAGTTTCCATAGGGAAATTTCCGGTTTCTCTGGGAGAATTTGCACAGAATCAATCCATTTCATCCATTTAGGCATTTGTTCTAAATCAGACCAAAGCCCCCATACTAATTCTATGGGAACTTCTACCTCTACCTGTACACTATGTTCTAGCCATTCACTCATAGGATTTTAGATTGGTCTGCGGTTAGTTGTTATTACCCATTACCCATTACCCATTACCCATTACCCATTACCCATTACCCATTACCCATTACCCATTACCCATTACCCATTACCCATTACCCATTACCTATTACCCATTACCCATTACCCATTACCCATTACCCATTACCTATTACCTACTTCTTCAAACTTTCCAGAATTGCTTTAGCTGCACGTTGTCCAGAAATTGTTGCTCCTTCCATGCTATCAATATAATCCTGTTGGGTGTAACTTCCAGCTAGGAAAAAGTTAGGTATGGGTGTTTTTTGATCTGGACGGTATTCATCCATGCCCGGTGCTTCTCTATACAAAGATTGAGCCAATTTAACCACGCTGTACCAAGTCATGTTTAAATCCCTTGAGGAGGGAAATAGTTCATGGACTTGTTTAAGCACGTGGTTAGCGATCGCTTCATTGCTTTGTTTAATAAAGGGATCTCCCGGTGTTAACACCAATTGTAATAATGAACCTTCCCCAGGACGATAATAATCTGCGGGGCTAGTCAAGGCCAAATCAGCAAAACAGGAAAAATCTGCATCACCAGTGTACAATAGATTGTCTATTCCCACGGCTGCGGAAAGCTGTTTACGTTTTTCCTGATCTTCTAGTTCTGTCACCCAACCATCAAAACGTAGCTGCACTGTAGCGACGGGGACAGCATCTAACTTATAAATGTTATCAAATTCTGGCCATTTCCGCCAGGCTTGGGGTAAAACTCGTTGGATTCCGGGAACATCACAAGCGCAAAGATAAGCATCAGCGGTGATCAATTCTTCTGTATCACCTTGAGCAACTAATATACCAGTTACGCGGGTTTCTGCTTCCCCAACCACATTAGATTCAGTAAACTGAATTTCTCGTACTTGACGACGAGTGTATATTTTTGTGCCTCTTTCTTCTAAATATTTAACAATGGGTTTATGTAAATATTCGGAAGGTGAACCTACTAACATTCGCAAAATTGAAGCCTCGGTTCTGACAGCAAAAAACTGGAAAATTGTCAACATACACCGGGCAGAAATATTGTCACAATCTATAAATCCCAGTGCGTAAGCAATAGGATTCCATAGTCGTTTAATGCTACCTTTACTGCCTCCGTGACTATAAAACCAATCGGAAAAGCTGATTTTATCTAATTTGCGGATAGTTTTCATTGCTCCGTCAAAGTCTACTAAACCCTGTACTATTGGGCTAGTACCCAAAGCGATCGCATTTTGTAGTTTATCCTGTAAAGAAAGTTGAGAAGTTGTGAAAAACGCTTTTAATCCATTGAAAGGCGCACCTGTAAAGAAACGAAAATCTAAAGCTCCTGTTTTTCCGCCTTTATTGATAAAAGTATGACTATGTTCTTTAATGAGTAGGTTTTCTCCAGCGCCAACCTTCTCCATTAATGCAAACAGATTGTAGTAGCAGCCGAAAAAAACGTGCAGCCCCATTTCAATATGATTGCCATCATTATCTACCCAACTGCTGACTTTGCCACCCACAAAGGGACGAGACTCGAAAATTTCTACTTCACAGCCCCTATCTACTAAGTCTACCGCAGTTGATAACCCAGCAAGTCCCGCACCCACAATTGCAACGCGCATTCCCTCGTTCCTTGTTCAATTTCTTTACAAATTGTAACTGAATTAGTGTGGGAATTTGCTGGGAATTGATAATTTTTAATTGTTTGTCACCTCTTCCCCCTGGGGTAAACTTCTAATTAGTTCCCGAATTACATCTGTTGCTGGTCTCCCTGTCTGTTGACAATATTTTTCTAGTTTTTCTGCCTCTTGTGTTGCTAGATTAACTGTTATCCGTTTAACGGCCCATTTTTTATTTGTCATTATCATGCACTTAGCTGTATGTTAACTTGATTTCGAGAGTCTGGGAACTCAAAACAAAAATGATACTATGAGAGTAAGTCTGAATTAACAAAGTAACAAAAAAATTAATTTTATTAAAGATATTCAGTTTGTCAACTAGTGATCAAAATCAAACCAGAATCACCTTGGTTACATAATGGAATCTATCCCGCCAATAATATTTAAATATTGTGGTAGGATAGATGTGGATGGTGGTAAAAGGTCTATAAAACGGCTGAAAATAAACCTGTTGACGCTCCCGTCTGACGCAGGGGGTAATTTTTTACTCAGGGGATAATCCTAAAGCCTGGGTAATTTGCTCTAAACTCAAACCCATTTCTAATAATTTGGGTATAGCCTCTTTCCTGGCTTGTTCTGCTTGTTCAGCCCTTTGACGTTCGGCTTCGGCTTTTTGACGTTCGGCTTCAGCTTTTTGACGTTCAGCTTCGGCTTTTTGACGTTCGGCTTCGGCTTTTTGACGTTCGGCTTCGGCTTTTTGACGTTCAGCTTCGGCTTTTTGACGTTCAGCTTCGGCTTTTTGACGTTCAGCTTCTCCTGGTAATAAAACTAAATTTCCTGCTTGGTCATAAAATCTTAACCAGGTGGTGGTTTCTCTGGTTAATGTTCCGTCCCAATTTCCTAACCAAAATCCTAAAGTTTCGCACCATAACCAACCTTTTTGATTAGCTTGTAAAGGTTGATATGTTGAATTACTATTTAAACTCCAACCTTGTAATGAGTTGGGATTAAAAGGATCATAAACGAAATAGTCTCTAGTTTTAAATGTGTTTTGATAAAGATTCTTTTTGGGTCCTAAGTCTACATTTTTAGTGGAAGGAGACATTAATTCAATGATCACATCTGGATAGCGTCCTTCTTCTTCCCATACTACCCAACCTTGACGGGATCTATTACCATCAACATTCAGGACTGCGAAAAAATCAGGACCTCGAAAATCGTTGTTTTTAGCTTGCTTACTGCTGTAATAAATAAACATATTACCACCAGTAAAGAAATCATTGCGGTCTGACCATGCTTGTTCTAGGGAATCAATTAAAACATTCATGGCTATGCGGTGACGGTTACTTTCCAAGGGAACTCCATCATCAAATATTAAATCAGTTGGGGGTGGAGTGGGTTGCCAATCAGGAACAATTTCTACTGGGGGAGTCTGGTTTTCAGGAATGTTAGTTAACATAAGACAACCTAAGAAAGTTTATTCAATATGGCTATTTGCTGATACAAAAATGTTAACATAAGTCCCAGGTTGTTAAAAAGCTATCTTTTACTTCTGACTGTTAATTTTCATTACCTAACCTATATTCTCCTAAAATATAAAACGATAAGCGTTAATAAATATTATGCGTGTAGTAGCTCTTGTACCTGGTTCAATTGATAACCAAATTCTTTTCTTTGCCACTCTTGATGATCTGAAGCGTTATTATCCTCACGCACAGATAGATGTTGTTGTAGAACCTAATTCAAAGGCTGCTTATCGGGTAAGCAAGTCTGTTCACGATGTATTAACTTTTGATTACAAAGATCGTAATAGTCTAGCTGATTGGGGTAACTTCGTTGGTATGATACGCGATAGAGAGTATGATGTTGCTATTATCGTCGGACAAAGTTGGTTTGTAGGTTTCTTGATGTGGTTAACAGGAATTACGACGCGCATTGGCTACCAAGGCCAAGGTGCGGTTTTTCTGACTGATCGAATCGCGCCAAATCTATACCAGTATGTAGCAAAGACGTATCATGATTTACTAAAACCTTTCAAAATTGATACTGATTGTCCAGCTTTATCTGTAAATGTGCCTAAAATAGATATTGAATGGGCGCAAGGTGAACAAAAACGCTTAGGAGTAAGCGAAACAGGTTTTATCCTCATTAATGGTGGTGCAGCTAGTTTAGATACAACTTATCCTGAAGAAAATTGGCAACAAATTATTGAAGCTTGTCAACAAAAACAACCGGATTTACCTATTGTGGTCATTAAAGAAGCCAATAATGAGCCTTTAGTCAAATCACTTTTACAAAGTTGTGACAATATTCAAGTTACTTCCCCCGAAGATATTGGCAAATTAACTGCTATAATTGCTGGTGCTAGTTTAATGTTGTCTGTAGAAAATAGCTACCTGCAACTGGGCGTAGCAGTAGAAACATATACAATTGCCTTGCTTAATTCTACGGAATCATTAAAATTATTACCCACCAGTGAAAAAGTCTTGACTATGACCTCACATACTGGGAAAGTAGCGGATATTTCACCCCAAATAGTATTAGAAAAAATTTGGGGAGGTTGAATATTATCAATTCTGGGTTTTGGATTTGGGATTTTGAATCTCAAATCCCAAATCACCAATTTTATCAAGGAGATGTCTAATAAGTGTTATCAGTGCTGCATAATGGGAGTAGGAATTATATTTCGCACCAAATAGCAAAGGAGCAAAGTTTGAGATTTTGATTTTGTCTTTTTGATTTTGTCTTTAGGAGTTACCTTTGTCAATCATTTCAAAGAAAGCATCATCTAATTCATAACCCAAAACTTGTGCTAAAGATTTCAGTCGAGATGGACTAACAATATCTTGTTTGTGCAACCAATCACTTAAAATAAATATCTTCTGCATCAAGAATATTTCTAAGGCTTCTGGGTTGTATTGGATACCTTCTTTCGAGCTAAACTGATGAGGTACTAACATGGCCGCATAACGAGCTAATTCTCCTGCTTTCCAGTCTAGTAAAAATGGCAACCACGGATATTTAGCATCGAGACGGACAAACCACAGTCTGACCTCTGGAATTTCCGATAGTTCTCGTGGATCATTTGCGACTCGTTCATAATTAATGTCTAAACGCAGTTGCTGTTCATGGGAAGAAATTTTCCCAGCTTGGAGTAATGGTTCAATCACCATTAAAGCAGGTGACAGATCCAAATTATAAATAGAGTCGTTGTTGAGGATGATTGTGATGGTCATAACCGTTTATTTTCTAGCTCAACAGTGGTGAAAATCCAGATTAGCAGCTTTTTACCCCCTTGAGATGGACATTTACAGGAATTTTCTCCGCAAATTGTCAGGAGAACAATAATCACGCCAAAGATCTTGCCAACTTTGATATTATATGGCCAATGAGCGATCGCCTTTTACAATTGTTATTAATTGATCCCGATCCAATTTTTCGTCTCGGACTAAAGGTAACATTGGAAACTATTCCCAATTTACAAGTCATAGCAGATGTTCCCTCAGATACTTCTGCTTTAAAGGTTATAGCGGAAATATTGGCTGTTAATTCTCAGCAAATTCACTTAATAATTTTAGCATTAGATAATCAACAGTTAGGAACGCAATTCTGTAGACAACTAAAAACTTTATACCCTTATATACCTATATTAGTTTTAACTAGCACATCTCAACCAGAACTAATTATATCCGCCAAAGCGATAGGAATAAATGGCTATTGTCCTAAAGGAGTTTCAATTTCTCAATTAGTCCCGATTCTTGAGCAGGTAGCCAATGGAGGTTATTATTGGTTTGAAGATAGAAAAATATCTAATTTTACCTCATTTTCTCTAGCAGGTAAGTTGCGAAATCAGTTACAAAATTCAGGAATTAACTATATTGATGATACTTTATATCAAGTTACAGAACAATTAAAATTACCGGGAATAACGCTATTAAATAAAGCAATTTTAGCAGGACAAAGACGGGAACTTTTAGCGGCTCGTTGGTTTGTTAGCAATTTATTAAAATTACCACACAAAAGGCAGAATTTACCACCAGAAAACCCTATTAATCAAGTAATTATTAAATCAGAGACACAACCTTTAATAAATATACCACCTGAAGTGAGTTCTCAACAATTACAATCTGAATTATTAACATTATGTTTAAATAAACTGAAATTTCCTTTAGAAAATCTCACAGATACACCTTTAGAAATTGACATTCTCCGAGAAGATAAAAAGCGAGAATTGCTTGATATTATCCTTCATAAATTTTTTCAGCAGTTGGATGAAATTCGGAACTTTAATTTTAATAAAAATCAAATATTGAATTTAAAAGAGCAGATTTTAGTAGATTTATGGCAATTTAGTATTACAGATTTCTTTAGTAATTACTCCCGTATTAGTTTGGATAAACAAGAGATAAACCTAGTTAAATTCCTATTAGATAAAAACACAGACTTACAAAAAGAGATCATTAAAAAAGTTCCATTATTTGGAGATTTTTTATCTTATCTGCTACTATTCACAGATTTATATATTGATAATGTTTCTTGTCCCTTTGGTAGTAAAGAAGCTCAATCTCAAGCATTATTAATTTTAGAAAATTTATTGATTCATATAGCTAATAATGTAATTCAACCACTATTAAATAACTTAGCAGACGTTGAAACAATCAAACAAAACTTTTATCACAGACAAATTATTTCGACTAGAGAAATTGAAAGATTTAGAAATAACTTATCTTGGAAATACCGATTAAATCAATATATAAATGAAGCCCAAACAATTTTTGAAAGTCGTTATGAATTATTTGTTTTTGCACCTCGTGGTATTGCTAAAATATCAATTTATGCTCCTCGTAACCAAGAATTAGCGGAACTTTCTGGTATTCCTCTAGGAGTGACATTAATGCTAGAATTTCGAGATGCTATTACTCCCCGTTTACAATCATTATTAGGTTTTTTAGGAACTGGAATTGTTTTTGTGCTAACCCAAGTTATTGGCCGGGGTTTAGGTTTGGTTGGGAGGGGTATTTTACAAGGAATTGGTAGTGTTTCTTTGACAGAGAAAGGACAACGGAAAAATAGAGAATAGGGTGAAAAATAAGCTGTACTGCATTTAATTTATATACAGCAGTTTCTGCTCTTATGAGGTACAAAGTTGAATGATGAAACTCTTGTAGTGCGGGCATCTTGCCCGCTAAATATGTACCTCATAACACCGGGAAGTGCTGTAATTAAAGCTAGTTTATATAATTATATTAATAATAATAGTAGCGGGCAGGATGCCCGCACCACATTTTATTTGTATAATTAAAGCTAGTTTATATAATTATATTAATAACAATAGTAGCGGGCAGGATGCCCGCACCACAAGATTTATACATATTACGATTGTACAATTTAGTTGTGTAAAAGCTTATAAATTCCAATCACGACGAAAATTAAAGAAACTTGCTAATAATTCTTGAACAGCATGGTTTTTATTAATTCTCTGTTTATGCCATTCTCGTGCTGTGGCGATGAGAATTTCTGATAAGCTGGGATAAATGGGTGATAATTTTGCTAAATGCTGAATTTTGATATTTTGGTTTATTGCTAAACTAATTATATTAATCAATTCTCCTGCTGCTATTCCTAAAATAG
>Ga0315905_10008367_pt1 | contig 10461 bp, 7 predicted proteins | sample LakEriMetagenome_5_FD_203522 | JGI IMG/M metagenome (GOLD analysis project Ga0315905, IMG submission 203522) | Freshwater fungal communities from buoy surface, Lake Erie, Ohio, United States - Buoy 4 MA121 | ecosystem: Environmental > Aquatic > Freshwater > Lake | place: USA: Lake Erie, Ohio... | reverse complement strand
ATTGGTGCAAATACCGGAACTGTTACTGTTGCTAATCCAACATTAACAATGACTGCTGGAACAACATTCAATATGAATGGTGCTAGCCCAAGTATTGCCAGTTCGAACACTGGCACAGCAAGTATTTTTAATGCTAATATTTCTACAATTAATTTTGGACAAGCAGCCGCAATATCAATGGGCGGTACTAGCTCTAATGTCACTGTAAGAGGAAATTTAGTAGTAAATGGCAACACTACCATCGGCGATGCTTCTGCAGATACTGTTACATTTAATTCAGATACTATATCAGCACCAAATACATTAACTGTCAGCATTGAGGATACATCGAACGTCAGTATAAGTTATCCATTACGGGTTAGACATACTACTTCTAGTTTAGCAGGAATAGGTATTGGTACAGGAATTCAATTTATTGCTGAAAATACCGGCGGCACAAATGCCACAGGCGCCTCAATTGAAATTCTTTCAACTGCCACATCACCTGGCGCAGAAACTTTTGATTTAGTATTAAGAACTATGACTGCTGGCTCAGCAGCCGTGCAGGCATTTAGAGCAAATGCTAGTACTATTACACTAGGTGCAAACGCTACATCTACTACCATAACAACTCAGTCAAACAGTCCAATGACAGTACGTCCAGGTGCAACTGGAGCAGGAAGTCCTGGTATAGCACTTACAGTACAAGGTGGCGCAGGTGGTTCAACTAGCGGGGCAGGTGGTACAGCAGTATTCCAAGGCGGAAATGCAACAACTTCAGGCACAGGTGGTGTTGCAACATTTAGATCAGGTTCAGCAGTAGGAACTAACCAAGTTGGCGCTGACACTATTATTACCGCAGGCAATGGAACAGGAACAGGCGGATCAGGGCTTATTGTATTTAGAACTGCACTTCCGGGTTCGTCAGGACCTGCTGCTAATACAATGGCAGACGTGCTTTCTATTAGTAACCAAGGTTTAGTTACAATTCCAAATAATTTAACAGTTAATGGTAACTTAACAGTTAACGGTACAACGACAACTTTTAACTCAAGCATAGTACAAGTTGACGATAAAAATATTGAATTAGCCAGTGTCGTAGCAGTAACAGGTTTACAAGCAACACTATCAACAGGCACAGCAGTAGTTACTATTACCAGCGGCTCTACAGTTGGATTAATTCCAGGACAAAGTTTTTCAGTAACTTCGGGTACTGGAGCATTTGGTGCAGGTGCTGTTATCCAAAGCATTGACAGCCTTACACAGGTTACTATGACTGTTAATCATCAGACTGCTGGCGCAGCAACATTTAGTTCAAGCGGTGCTACAGATGCTAGTGCCAATGGTGGCGGTATCACAGTCCTTGGCACAGCTAATAAGACATGGCAGTATGATAATACCGCTGGAGTACTAGCATGGTCATCAAGTGAAAATATCAATTTAGTGACAGGTAAAGCTGTGAAAATTAATGGCAGTGACGTTCTTAATGCTACTGTTGTATTTCCTGGGATCGCTACCGCAGCCATTGGTCACCAAACTGCTGCGGCAACAGTTAATATTGGTGCAAACGCTAACAATAACATATTGTCAATACTGGCCAACGGCACGGGCGGCACTGCTACTCTTACCACTAACGTGACCACAGGACAAGTTGATGTTTTCACAGGAGTTACAGGAACTATTAACTATGGTTCTAGTGCTACAACTATATCGGTTGGTTCTACTGCAACTGCTGCTCAAACTATTAACATAGGTAACAGCAGTACAGGTGCAAGTACATATAGATTTGGATCTGGCGCCACAACAAACGGAACAACAAAGACTATTGATATTGGTACATCTGGTATATCTAACAGCACTACCAACGTAAATATTGGCAGTAGTGTTTCTGGAGCATTGGGTACAGTTAACATTAATGGACAAGCTCTTAACCTTGGATCAAACAGCAGTACACTAGTTACAGCATCAGTTGGTCCACAGGTTACTGGCAACACATTAAGAGTAAGAAGTCCGTCAGACGGTTCGGGAGCAGTCAACTTTACCACAGATTTAACCACTGGTACAGTTAACATGTTTGCCGGATTAACCACAGGTACAGTCAACGTTGGTGTTGGTTCAAGTTCAAGTGTTATTAATCTTGGAGGTCCAGGCGGCCAAGTTCGAGTAGGTGCTACCAACGGTGACGCTACATTAAACGTAAGTGGTAATGGCACTGGTGGCACTGCCACACTGGCAACAAACGTAACCACAGGTACAGTAAACAACTGGACTAGTATTACAACAGGTACTATTAACTTTGGCACAGGCGGTGGATCAACAATTAATTTAGGCGGTAACGCTGCCACAGTTAACGTAGGTGGCACGGGCGGTAACGCAACTTTAAACATAAGAGGTAATGGAACTACAGGTACTGCTGCACTATCAACAAACGTAACTACGGGATCTGTAAACTTCTTTACTAGTTTGTCAACAGGTACTATTAACGTAGGTAGTGGTGCTGGCGGCAGATTGTCTGTGTTGTTTAATCAGGGTTCAAGTAGTACTAGCACCGGTGCAATAGTTGTAGCCGGCGGAGTAGGCATCGTAGAAAATCTGTATGTTGGCGGATACAGTCAACATGCTACTGGACTAGTAAGAACCAATGCACGTTTTTCAACATCTGAAAGACACCCTATGGGACATTATAGCCCTGGCGAATGTGTTTTTGAAATTGATCCAACTTGGACACAAACTGAATTACAAAACTTTTTTAATACCAGTGCTGTAACATGGAGCGCAGATGCCACAGCGCCAGGCGGATATTGTATACAGATTGACGGAAATCCTAGTGTAGCATCAGTAGCTTACGGTTCGGGATTCCCATTAATTCCAGTTGACACTAACGATATATTTTATTGTGAAGTTTGGCTGCGTAATGATCCAGCTTATGTGGGACCTGGACATTATATGGGATCAGTTGATATTAATGCCGCAGGTGCTAGTATTGGTGGAAACCCAGGTAGCTTTGGTTATTGGGTAATGAGTAATACCGCAGCATCTACAACTTGGACAAAATACACAGGATATATTACCGGATTTGGTGTTAGTACTGGACAGTTTGTAGCTAACACAAAATACTTTAGCCCATTGGCGCTATTTAATTACTCGTTTACATCTGGTACAAGACGCAGTTTTATCAGCGGTTGGAGATATACTAGAGTCTATAAAGCAGGCCGTAGAAAATATGGCGATCAAATAGCATTTAGTACCGCCACAGGATTAACTGCCACAGGCTCGAACCAAGGAACTGCATTAGCATTGACTGCTGACATAAACAACGTTACAACAACGGCAGCAGGCACCGGAGTAATATTACCGTTCTGGCAAACCGGTCATAGAATTCTTATAAGAAATGGCGGTGTTAGCAATCTTACTGTTTATCCAAACAGCGGAGCACAGATAAATTCTGCAGGAACAAACGCTGGATTTACACTATCACCAGGCGGCTCGCTAGAGTTTATCTGTATGACTTCAACTCAATGGGTAACTGTATCTGCTACTTACGCTTAATTATATAAGGTCAATTACATCAAAAATTGTTTGTAATTTGTTGCGAATAGTTTTGTTACTAAAACTATTTCGCAACCCTTGATGTAAAGGCTTTGGCGGAGATTCGAGCCCAGTCCATGCATAACCACTGTGTTCAGAACTTAACTTTGGAATAAATTCATCGTTGACAATGCATAGGTATGTGTGAAAATTAAAAATTTTATCATTGCTGACAAATGTTTCAATGGGAAAACTTTTAATTATTTCAGGAAAGAATCCAACTTCTTCAACTATTTCTCGCTGAAGACCCTGCCACGGAGTTTCAGACATCTCAGTAGTGCCGCCAACAATGCTCCACACTCCTTGATGCTTGCCATTGGCTTTTTGTAAGTACAGTATTTTTCTAGTGCTTTTTGCGTAGAATATTGCACCGCTACAGACAATTTTTTCTTTAGATTCCAAGGCTCCAGTTTCCTCTTCGATAGTCGCCCTCAAAACTCTTGCTCCAGAATACTCCGTTCCACTTGTACTGTGTGTTAGTATACTCGTTAGTTACGTAAATAATAATATTACTGCTTTCGTCAGCATCAAATATTACATTCCATTTGCTGCCGTCCCATTCAATTATGTCATCTGCTTCAGCAATGAAGTCTGTAAGATCGTTGTTTTTCCAAGCATCAGGACCGTCTTCATTCATATACAATTCATATCTAATAACACTTCCAGATGGAGCAGGATTGTCTAATGTAATATGATAGTTTCCAATCTCTTTGTTGTCAGGAACTCTGCTGCTTCCTGACCCAACTTCGACGTCGTTGACAAATATTTTATGATCGTAAATTTTTCTATGTAATATGTCAGTGTTGATTGTATACACACTATTTTCAGCAGTAAATGTATCTCTTATTCCGCCGCCAATACTTTCTAAAATAAGATATCTAGTACCTGGCACTACATTTGAAGGCCTAGTTCTTCTTGGGTCTATAATAGCATCAAAAGATCCTAAATTAGATCTAAAATTTGATGCAAGCGGCGTGTTCGAAGGAAAAGTATCAGTGTCCCAGTTTACCTGCAATATACTTTCGTCAAGTTGATTTACTGTGCAATATCCAATAACGTATGTACCGTCAGGCTGTTTAAGATAAATCTTACTCAGTCCAGGTTTATACAAGTCTGGATATTGTTCTAATAGTTGAAGCCAAGATATATACTCGCCGTTGCTGACTAATCTTATTTGATTACCACTAACTTGAATATTATCATTTCCTGGCGTAGAATTAATATTTGTCAACGGTGTAGCAACCCAAGATCCATTAATACCTATATTACTGTCGCTGCCAAATCCGTCAACAAATGAATCATTTCTATCAGTTATGCCACCAAGGATACTGGTAACAATATTAGTAACAACACCAAGGCGTTTTACTTTAGCTGGAGGACTGATGTATATAGGAGTTTGTAAAGACAAAGATGCAATATCTATTTCTGTTGCTGTGCCTACAGGTATGCTTCTGCTACTGTAAGTTACTTGAGTAAGATCAACCACCGTTAAGCTAGTCCAGTCAACATAATTATCTGTAGTTTGAATTTCTAAACTAGGATTAAACAACATTAGTATTTGTTCAAGTATTTGTAATTTTTGATCATTACTAGTAGACCATATGTCAGCTTTTACAGATAGCTTATACGGAGTAGGCATAAGACGTTCAATGGTATAACTATTTCCTTGATTGGTAGTATAGTTGCCGTCTTGATTTACTTCACGCTCTCTTACATGTATCTTGCCTACAAAACTAGGATCACCTAAACGACTAGTGTCTAATTCTAATTCGCTTATGTACACTGAAATTCTAGGAGCACTTACTACAGTATTTTCACTATTTTGATTAATGATATTTGCTACTTGTCTATCTGGATCTCCATACACCACAGGAACACGCACCAATGTACCGTCGCCATACTTTACAACAAAGTTGCTCATCAATCTAATGATTTGCAAAAGATATCTTCTTATTTGACCATCGTAAAAATATTGCATTATAAATCAGCCTTTGGTTTAAGAGCTTTACTTACAGCCACTCTTTCATCTGTTGAACTAGAATATAACTGCCATTCTATTTCGTAATTAGTAGGCGCTGTATCGCTAAATGTCAGTAAAACTTTTCCTCCAGTCCCTGAACTAGCAGTCACTGACGGAACTAGGCTATCACCAAAATTAACATTAGCAAACATACCTGCGGCATAAGTTTGAGTAAGAAGATGTTTCTTAAATCCAACAAGGGTAATTTGTCTGCTTGATAGATTAGTGATACCAGTTGTACTTACCAACTTATAAGTACCAATACCACCCGAACCTGAAAGAATAGATTCAATTTCTATATCATTATAGATGTTTGCATCAGCAGGTATTTTTGGTAAATTAAAAACATATCCTTCTTTGATAATTTTACCAGAAGGAATAGAACTTACTGTAAGAACAAGATCAGTTCCAACTGTGGTTATTGATGCGTTAACTTTAAACGATTCAACCTTGTACACATCGCTGGCAATAAATCCAATACCAACTTTATTGTTGTTATTGATAAATGTTCCTTTGAGTGTACTTCTAGTATCAGTATTGGTCATAGTCATACGTACATCGTCTTCTCTTCGTATCCATCGTGATCCATCGTATCGAAATAGTCGATTAGGTAAAAAGTCAGTTCTTAAAAAGTAATCACCATCATAAGGATTACTAGGAAATTGTATTCCGTGACCAAAATCAACACCGTTTTCTGGAACACCGTCTCCGACTAGATATCCTTGATAGCCACTGCGCTTTGGTCTCTTCAACACTCTACTAGCATCAAGGTTAGTAGAAGATGAGTCTGGAGGGAAAGATGTATCATCAACTGATTCTAGTGCAGCATGGCCTGAAGCATCAACAGCCAATGTGTATAAATGTCTAGTTTCATAACCGCTCTTGGGAGCGTCAGCTTCGGCTTGTGCAATTAGCTGATCGTTTATGTCTAATACTTTTTGTTGCGTACTTAACAACTCACGCAGTGTGTTATTAGTTTCTTCACCTGTAACCGGATCAACAATCTTTTTGTCAAATATTTCTTTAAATTGTTGACTGTCTGAAATTTTTGTAAGTTTTAATCTATAAAGATGCGGATACCAAGTTGGACTAAACCCTTCGGCAGCACGGCCTACATCGCTGATAACATAATATCTTGGCAAACTTACATCTAGCTCATTGAGAGCAAACTCATCTTTAAGATGCGGGATTTCTAGAACATCACCGCTAATAGGTTTACGCCCTAGAGTATTAACAAAATCGTTAATATGTATTGTCATATACAATGTGTCGTTATCAAGAAATAAACCAAATTGGCTTAAATTAAAATCAAGATCTTGTACATTGTAAACGCCACGTATCTTGTAAATGCTAGGATCGTACTTTCTATCTCTGTTTTCTAAAAACAGCAGATCTTGTATATTCTTAACGTTGTACGAATCAATAGTAGGTTGATCAGCAGTACCGTTGGCTACTAAAGATGGACCCATATATTTGTGTACGTAGACGTCTGTGCCGCCAACCTGGAACATTTCGCTAGCTTGGCGATCTATAAATTTGTAGTCGTTGCCCTTTTCGGGACGGTAAAGTGATAAACGTGGCATAGTACAGTATTTATTCGATAAATATACTGGGAGACACCAATGTTAGAAATTAATGTTCAAGCTGAAAAACAAAAAGTTTACGACTATGTCCGGGCTATGCTAGGCGACGGCATGATTGACGTTGAACTTGACCCTGTACACTACGAAGCAGCTCTTAATAAAACTTTGTCTAGATTTAGACAGCGCAGTTCAAATGCAGTTGAAGAAAGCTACATGTTTATTGAGTTAGAAAGAGATACAAATGATTACAAACTTCCTGACGAAATTGTCGAAGTAAGATCAGTATTTAGACGAAGCCTAGGCAGTAGATCTGTAGGAACAGGTACTAATTTTGAGCCATTTAATTTAGCCTACACAAACACATATTTGTTAAATGCTACAACTCTTGGTGGTATTGCAACCTATGACTTTTTTGCACAATATCAAGAAATGGTAGGACGTATGTTTGGTAGTTATATTGAATTTCAATGGATTCCTTACTCTCATACATTAAGAATTTTACAAAGACCCTTTACTGAAAAAGAAACATTATTGTTAAGATGCTATAACTACAGACCTGATTTTAATCTTATAAACGATATCTATGCAGGACAATGGATTAAAGATTATACACTGGCTATCTGTAAAGGGATTCTAGGCGAAGCACGTAGTAAATTTGGAACCATTGCTGGGCCGCAGGGCGGAACACAATTAAATGGTGCAGATCTTAAATCAGCTAGCAAAGAAGAATTGGAAAAATTAGACAAAGAATTAGAAACTCTGATCAGTGGCGGAACTGGTTATACATTTGTAATAGGCTAACATGAAAGTTTACGAGATTATCAACGAGGCAAAAGTCAAACAGGCTAAAATGACCAAGCGTCAAAATCAATCTACTACCGGTGTACATACGTTTGGCGACGCAGAACGAGCCAACAGTGACTATGTACAGTTTCGCGTAGGCATGGCAGCGGCAGCAACTGATGGCAAAACAATGCCAGACATAGATGCTAAAAGCTGGATTGGAAAAAGAAAAGCAGCATTTCCTTATACTAAAGAAGAAGCAGATATTTTAAAAATAGCCTATAAAGCCGCAGGCGCCAACTATGAAGATTTAAATCACGGAGATCTTCATAGTAAAGAACTTGACAGCACTCAAAAAATTAGCCCAGTTGCTAAACCAAAACGCAACAAGTATGGCGTATAATCACTCTTGACAACTTGATAAAAATCCTGTAATATATATTATCACTGGGAGATAATATGATTATAGGCTTTGTAGGATTTATTGGCTCGGGCAAAGATACTGCCGCAGATTATTTGGTTAACTTTCATGGCTTTCGTAGAGATAGTTTTGCCAACACACTCAAAGATGCTGTCAGCGCAGTATTTGGCTGGGATAGAACACTATTAGAAGGGCGCACTAAACAAGCCCGCGAGTGGCGAGAACAGGTAGATCCGTGGTGGGCAGAACGCCTAAACATGCCTAATCTTACACCACGCTGGATACTGCAATACTGGGGCACAGAAGTTTGTCGTCAAGGCTTCCATGATGACATTTGGATTGCCAGTTTAGAAAATAAAATACGCAAAACCACTGATAATATTGTTATCAGCGATGTGCGCTTCCCCAACGAGATTAAAGCAATTCACAATGCAGGGGGCAAAGTAGTACGTGTTGTTCGCGGCGCTGATCCAGAATGGTATCAAGATGCTCTTAATGTAAATGCTGGTCCTACCAACATGAGTTGGGCTATTAGTAAAGCACGAATGGAAGCATTAAAAATTCACGCTAGCGAAACAGCATGGATCGGCCGAGGCATAGACTGCGAAATTGATAACAACGGAAGCATTGATGATTTATTCAGTCAGATTAAAAATCTGGTTGAAGACCAGCTCGTTGCCAGTTAAATCCTTCTTTAGCTAGTACACGTTGACAATTAGCACAGACACATTTTAAATTAGTGTGTCTACTGTTATTAAGATTGCCGTCAACGTGAAACACATTAAACTGCTCTTTATGTTTGCTTTTAAACCCGCATTTATCGCAGACAGTTTTTAAACGATATCCGTCCTGGTACCATTTAGGAATACCTTTTCCTACACCTCCGGCAAGACATACTTCGCACTTTTTACGATAGTATGTTTTACCATTCTTATAGTAGTTAACAGCGGCGGGTCTAAACCCACAAATGCATAGTGGACGGGGCATACTGTATTTATGCTCCCCTTTTCTGCCCCTTTTCATAGGCGTATTACGGGTCCATTTTAGAAAAAACCGCTAAATAAAAGTATAATGAAACCCCATAGGAGAGTTTAATATGGCATTAACTTCACCAGGCGTAGAAGTCAAAGTTGTTGACGAATCGTTTTATACCCCAGCTGAGCCTGGCACCGTACCTTTAATTGTCGTTGCTTCAGCAGAGAATAAAACAAATGGTGCAGGAGACGGAACAGCTCCAGGTACCTTAAAGGCCAACGCCGGCCAAGTATATTTAATTACCAGTCAGAAAGATCTTGTCGATACTTTTGGCGACCCATCGTTCAAAACGGATTCTAATAACAATCCAATCCACGCAGGTGAGCAAAACGAATATGGATTACAAGCTGCCTACAGTTTGTTAGGTGTAAGCAACCGTGCGTATGTTGTTAGAGCAGACGTTGATCTTAACGAGTTAAATGCATCTGCAGAAGCTCCAATTGCTGATCCTATTCCAGGAACACATTGGTTAGATACCAGCGTTACAGCATTTGGTATTTTTGAGTGGAATGGCGCAGCAGTTACTAGCACAGGCGGCCAAACATTTACTAATAAAGTTCCGCTAGTGATCACAGATCCAAACAAAGTTGACGCACTTACTGGTGCTCCTAATGCAAAAGCAGGCGGATCAACTGGTGACTATGCGTTTGTTGCCGTGCGCGATGCAAACGATAACAGACCTGCACTAACTAGCTTCCATCCTAATACTTTATATTACAAGAATCGTTCAGGTGCTTGGGTATTAGTAGGTAGTAATCAGTGGCAATCTGCTTGGCCAACAGTAGCTGGCACTAAAGCAGCTTCTACTTTAACAGCAGCTCATAACATTGAAATTAACGGCGAAACAATTGCTGTACCAGCTATTCCAGATAATACATTGGCTAAATTAGTTGATGGTATTAATGCTAATGCAACACTATCAGCTGATGGTATCAGTGCTGCCGTAGTTAATAATAAGTTAGAAATTTATCACGGTGGTGAAAGCGGCGACACAGGCGAAGATTCTAATTTAATTGAAATTGGCGCCGGTAGTACTCCTGCTTTACTAACAG
>Ga0315905_10008366_pt1 | contig 10462 bp, 6 predicted proteins | sample LakEriMetagenome_5_FD_203522 | JGI IMG/M metagenome (GOLD analysis project Ga0315905, IMG submission 203522) | Freshwater fungal communities from buoy surface, Lake Erie, Ohio, United States - Buoy 4 MA121 | ecosystem: Environmental > Aquatic > Freshwater > Lake | place: USA: Lake Erie, Ohio... | reverse complement strand
GCCGGAGCAGCCGGGGGAAGTGGATGTTTTCATGAGATGAAGATTGGCAATCTAGCAGTGTTGGTATGAGGCCTACTTATCAAAGCGAAGTATTCTTGCGCTACCGCCGAGAACTCGTGTGAAAGCCGGGGCACTTTCAAGGGTGTGCTGAGTGGTTGGAGATGCTGCGTAGTTCTTTGCCCTCGGGCGTCCATTCGCGGACGGTGCCGGACCAATCGCCGACGAGGATATGCTGAGTGCTGGTGAAGGCGACTCGGAAGGCGGCGGTGTGGCAGTTTTTGAGCTGGGAAATCTGCTTGCCGGTTTCATCCCATAGGCAGGCGGTGGCGTCGTGGCCGCCCGTGAGGAGGCGGCCTTCACGGCTGTAGGCGATGCTGAGGACGCCGCCTTCGTGCGCAGGCCATTTGGCGACGAGGCGGGCGGTGGCGGGATCGTAGAGGAGGGTCTGGCCATCGCCACAAGCAGCGGCGAGTGAGCGTGCATCGCTGCGCCAGGTGAGCTGATTCACGGCCTCAGTGGAGCCAGCGAGGAGACGCGGGTTTTTGCCGGTAGCAGCTTCACTGATGAAGATGCCGCCGGCGCGGTCGGCACTGGCGAGTTGCTTGCCATCGGGGGAAAAATCAAGACTGGTGATGAAGTCCGCGTGTTTCTTCATTGACCAGACGAGTGCGCCATCGGCGACACGATAGACGCGCACGAGCTTCTCGGGTCCGGCGGTGGCGACGAGGCTTTGGTCGGGGCTGAGGTCGGCGGCGAGGACGACATCGAAGTCTTCGCCGACGGTGGTGAGGAGTTTGCCGGTCTTGAGTTCGATGAGCTGCACTTTGCCCGATGCAGTGGGGCTTCCGCCGCCGACGAGGAGCACCTGGCCGTTGCGGCTGAAGCGCAGCACGCGCACTTCGCCTTCGGCAAAAGGCAGTGCGCCGATGCGGTGGCCGTCGGTGAGGTCGTGGAGCACGGTTTCGTGATGTCCGCCGACGGCGATGACGGGTGCCCACGGATTCGCGGCGAGCGCCATGACGGGCAGGGCGCGGACGAGTTTCGGAGGGTTCGCGAGCGGCGGCAGGATGCGGATGAAATCGGGCGCGGCCTTCGGCGCACCGAGCGTGGCGGTATCGACGGTGAGCTGCACCACGGCGCGGGTTTCGCGGGCCTTGCCGGTGGCGTTGGGTTTGAGTCCGCTTTCAATCCAGGTCTTGAACGCCGCGAGGATCTGCGGCGGCAGTTTGTCCTGCTCGGGCGGCATGGCTTCTTCATCGCCGATGTGCGAGATGGCGCGGAAGAGCGGGCTGTTTTCCGCAATTCCGGCGACGATGGACGGCCCTGCGGAGCCGCCTTTCTCCAGCTTCTCCATCGTGGTGACATCGAGCCCGCCGCGCGTCTTGCCAGGGCGATGGCAATTGGCGCAATGCTCGCGCAGCAGCGGCAGGATGTGGTCTTCAAAATTGCGCGGCTCCTCGGCGCGCACGAATGCGGCGCTGAGGACCGAGAGAAGGATGATGCGGGTGACGATGCTCATGCGAGAGTGGATGCTGCTTTAGCTGCATTTGGGATTCAGAGATTCGGCTAAAGCCGAAGCCACTTTAATGATTGAAGATGAATTCGTTCGAGTTCAGCACGGCCCAGAAGATGTCCTGCAGGGCGATTTTCGGGCCGCCTTTGTGAGTGCGGAGGACTTCGGTGAAGGCGGCGGTTTCGGTCTTGGATGGCAGGTGAGAGAGGCTGGTGAGGTAGAGGCTGCGGATGACTTGCTGCGGGTCTTTTTGCTGCGTGGTCCAAGCGGGAAGGTTTTTGCCGCGCTCGATGCAGTGGGTGATGCTGGTGCCGTTGATGAGGTTGAGCGCTTGCGAAAGGGTGGGCTGCGATTTGACCTCGCAGGTGCAGGGCGTCTCGCGTTTCGAGCGGCCGAAGGTGGAGAGGAAGGTGGTGGTGATGCCGCCGTCGCCGATTTGCACGGCGCGGGTGCCGGGGCGCTCGAAGAAGAAGCCGTCGTCGAAGTAACCGGTGGCCTGCGTGAGGCAGTCCCAGAGCACTTCGGCGAGGATGCGGCGCGGATACGAGTGGGAGAAGTTGCGCGTGTCGGCGCGGTTGGTTTCGTTTTCCACCGATGAGTGCTGGTAGGTGCGAGAGAGCAGGATGTCGCGGATGAAGGTGCGGGGTTTGAAATCGACCGCGACGAGGCGCGCGGCGAGGGCATCGAGCAGTTCGGGGTTTGAGGGCGGGTTCGAGACGCGCGCGTCGTCCACGGGGTCGATGATGCCGGTGCCGAAAAAGTGCTGCCAGTAGATGTTGGCGAGGTTGCGGGCGACGAGGCGGTTGTCCGGCGCGGTGAGCCAGTCGGCGAGCACGGTGCGGCGTTCGCGGTCGGCGGTGGTGACGAGTGCGCCACCGAGGAATTTCGGCGCGACTTGCTTCTGCGTGACGGGGTGACTGGTCTCGCCAGCGGGTGCTTCATAGACGAGCACATCCATCATGTCCTCGCAGCTTTTCTTCTGCGTGCGGGCGAAGAAGGCGACCATGCCGTAGTAGTCGTTCTGGGTCCAGCGGTCGAAGGGATGGTTGTGGCACTGGGCGCACTGGATGCGTGCGCCGAGGAAGAGCTGCGCCATGTTTTCCATGAGCAGCTTCGGGTCTCGCTCGCGGTAGAAATTGGTCTCGGGGTTTTCAATCCAGGTGCCTTTCGCGGCGATGAGCCGGTGAATGACTTCGTTCATCGGTGTCTCATTTTCGATCTGTCGATGCAGCCACGCGGTGTAGCGCACGGTGGCTTTTTGATGCGAGGCGGAGGCGGAGACGATGCTGCGGGCCTGGAGTCGCTCGCCCCATTTCATGGTCCAGAGGTCGGTGAACTCGGGCCGCGCGAGCAGGCTGTCCACGAGCCGGGCGCGTTTGTCGCTGCGCGTGTCGTTTTGAAACTGCTCGTATTCCGCGAGGGTGGGCAGCAGGCCGATGGTGTCGATGAAGACGCGGCGCACGAAGTCGTCGTCGCTGCACACTTCGGCGGGTGTCATGCGCAGCTTCGAGAGGCGGGCATAGACGGCTTCGTCGATGAAGTTCCAACCCTGCGCGAGCGCGGCGGGTGGCTGCTGGCAGGGCACGACATCCACGCGCACGCCGCTGATGAAGGCGGGCAGGCGCACGGAGATGAAGACCTCACCGCGCCGATGGCTGGTGACGAGGCCTTCGCGCGTGACGCTGGCGATGGAGTCGTCGGAACTTTCCAAAATGCTGAGGTGGGTGACATCGCGCTGGGAGCCATCGGTGAAGCGGCCCATGACCACGAGGCGGTGGCTCTGCCCGGCGGCATCGAGCGTGAGGTCGGCGGGATACACGCTCACGCTGCTCAGGTGCGCCTCGTCCGCCGGGCCTTTCGGCGCACCGGCGGCGATCCAGTCGCGCAGCAGCGCGAAGTTCGCATCGTCAGGCGTGAGTTTTTTCCCACCGCCATGCGGCACGGTGCCCGCAGCTTTCTTGAGCAAAAGGCTATCCTCCGGCAGGGCGACGTTGACGCGGCGATTCACAAACTCGCGCGTGAGCCGGAAGTGGTCGGCATCCGGGTCATAGCCAAAGAGCGAGAGGCGAAAGCCATCTTTGCCCCGCGTCGCACCATGGCAACCGCCCGCCGTGCATCCGTAGCGCATCAGCACGGGCACGACTTCATTTTGAAACGACGGCGCAGCGGCCTGCAAACCGCGCGTGACCTTCACGTCCGCCGTGGCGCTGAGTCCCACGTGCTTTACCACGAGGCGCGTGCTGCCCGAGGCCAGCGGCGTGAGCGTGCCCGCCTGCCAGCGGACGAGACTGGCATTTTCCAAAATCACCTTTGCCTCAGCGGTGACATCGCTGGTCAGGCCGCGTGCATCGGTGAGCGTGACCACCACACGCTGGCTGCTGGAGAGCGGATGAATGTCGATGTGCTCGGGAAAGATGCGCAACTCGGAGGCTGATGTGGCGTGTGTCAGCGCGAATGCGCTAAGCAGGAGGAGTGACCGAATGATGAGAGCGTGGGCTGTCATGGTAGGAACGTTATTTCTTCGCGGCGGGCAGCACGCGCAGGTAAGTCAGTGGGGCGCAGGTCCAGTGGTGGCCTTTCACCGCGAGTGCCTCGTTCTGGTTGTTTGAGTGATAGTAGGGCCACTTGCCGTCGTGCAGATGGGCGGCATCCGAGTCACACACGACGACGGCGAGCGGCCATGCGCCCGGCGGGCAGGCGGCGGGGATTTCGAGGTCGAAGGCGGCCTCGGTCGCGTCAGCGGGAATCTCCAGCGTGCCATGCACCACGCCCGGCGGCAGTGCGGGAAACATGGCGGTCAAAGGCAGCGGCGCTGCGCCTGGCGTGCGGGTCACGGTGAGCTTGAGCGTCACTTTTTTGCCTGCCGGAACGCCATCGGCGACGGGCGCGAGGCCGATGGCAAACGGCAGCGCCTCGACTACCGCGACTGGCACCGATGGGAACCGCTCCGTGTGCCACGGGGTCTGTGCGGGATGGCTGTAAACCATGCCGAGCCGTTGCTCGAAGGGCACGTCTGTGCCGTTGCTCGCCGGAGCCTTGCCGGAGGGTTTGGCAAAGCTGCCCGCGAGCGTCGCATCGGCCTCGGCACTGAGCACGACGGGGTAGCGACCGCTCGCCAGCGGCAGTTTGGCCACCTCCGCCTTCACACCGGCGGGCAAGCCGCTGATGCGGACGTCCAGCGGTCCCGGCGGCACGGTTTCATCGCCCTGCTTTTCCAAAAGCAACAAGCCGCGACCTCCGCGCGGAACGCTGATGGTGTGACCAGTTTTGAAGAGCGGCAGGAGCGTCATCACTTCCACCGAAGCGGTCGTCAGGTTCACCTGCGGCACCGCTTCCTCCACCACGAGCCGATAACTGAAGTCGCTGCCGCCTTCACCGCGTGTGTCGGCGACACGCACGCTGACTTCCTCGCCCGTGCCTTTGACGATGAGCGTGGAATCCATGTCGTAGCGCGAGCGGTCATCGTTCTCTTGCGGTGCTGCGTTTTTGTCGGCGGGATAGAGCGTGAGCTTCGGATCCATCGGCGAACGCAGACGACGTGCGAAGACATCGACGCGCCAGGTTTTGCCCTTCGCCAAGGGGAAATGATACCAGTCGTCCACATCCGCTTTTTCAATGCGGCCCTCGACGGCGAAAGGCGGTTGCGGCAGCACCTGCGCTGTCTCCCGCGTGCGATGCTCTGCGGCCTCGCGGAGGCTTGGCTGCGGACTCGCCATGATGAAGAGCGGCCCGGTGCCTAGGCTGTGGCCATCATGCGGGAGCACGATGTCCGGCTTGTCGAAAATCCAGCCCGGATAGTAGGCCCGGCTCATCGGCGCGAAGTCGAACGTGGGCCGCGCGGGCAGCTTCACTGTTTGCCGGATGACGCCGCTCACATCGCCCTGCATTTCCACCTCAATGGATTGCCCGGTGGTGCCGCCGAGCGGAAAGACGCTGGTTGCCTGCGGGTAATCGCCGACGTGCATCACATAAACGCATTCGCTGGCCATGCCATAGCGTGCGTCGCTTTGATGAGCGCCATTGAGCGAGTCGCGCAGCGCGATGGTGTAACGCCCGGCCTGCGGCGCGATGAAGCTGCACGCGGGGTCGTGATAGTAGAGCTGCGACGTGTCCTGCTCCTGAAATAGCCGCCCGTCCGGCCCCCACACTTGTACCATCGCATCGAGGTCGGTCGGCGAGATGCGATACGCTAGCACCTCCAGACTGCACCGCTGCCCTTTCGTCAGGTCCACCGCATACCAGTCCGCCTCCGCGCGGATGATGTGTCCCCACACCGTGCGGTCCAGCGGGACGAGCTGCGCCGTCTCGCGTTTTGCTGTCGCCGTTGTCTCCGCGACGATGGGCAGGCGGTTCACATGCAGCGTGCGCGGATTGGAAACGCCGCTGCGCGTGCGCACATGCAGCGCCACATTTCCCACCGGCACATCCGCCGCAAACTCCAGCTCCACGCGCACCTCATCCTTCTCTGGCGTCTTGCCGTCGCCGGGCAGCACTTTCTTTTCACCGATGCGCTGCACGCGCACGCTGGCCTCGCGGCACATCACCTCCTCGATGTCGCTCAAGCGCACCCCACGTAACACCACCTCCTGCCGCGTGCCTACCTGCGCACACGGCGGCTCGATGCCGAGCAAAATAGGCGTGCCCGTCTCAGCTCCAGATGCGGCTGCGACGAGGATGAGAAGTGGAATGAGGCAACGATTCAAGCAAACGGAAGGGGTTGGGAGTTACGCGAGGATGTCCTGCACCACCTTGCCGCCGTTGATGGCAATCGGCCGCGTGCCCATCGCCATCAGCTTTTTCTCCGGCGCGATGCCCATGAGGTGGAAGATGGTCGCCGCAAGGTCTTCCGCTGCCACCGCGCCTTCCATCGGCTCCGCGCCCGTCGCATCCGACACGCCATGCGCCAGGCCGCGTTTCACGCCGCCGCCAGCCAGCGCCACGCTGAAGCACTTCGCCCAATGGTCGCGTCCGCCCGCGCTGTTCATCTTCGGCGTGCGGCCAAAATCTGTGGATACCACTACCAGCGTCTCATCCAGCAACCCGCTCGCTGCGAGGTCCGCAATGAGCGCCGCATAGGCTTGGTCAAACTGGGGCAACTGGTCGCTTACGCCCTTCTTCAGATTTTGATGATGGTCCCACGAACCATACGACACCGTCACAAACCGCACGCCCGCGCCTACCAGCCGCCGCGCCATCAGCAACCCCTGACCTGCCAGATTTTGCCCATAGCTTTCGCGCATTGCCTTTGGCTCCGCCTTCAAATCGAAAGCCTCCCGCGCCGCCGGAGATGAAATCATCGAGTAAGCATTCTGGTAAAACTTGCCCATCGGCTCCACCGCTCCGCTGCGCGCCAGATGCGAGTGATGCGCATCGACGACTTCCTTCAACGAACGCCGCGTGTCGAACCGTGCCGCATCCACGCCCGGCGGCAACGCCAAATCCTGCACCGTAAAGCCCGGCGCACTTGGGTCACCGCCGACGCTGAACGCGCCGAACGTCGGGCTCAAATACCCCGTGCCCGCCGCGCCCGGCGTGGACGGGATGGTCACAAAAGGCGGGAGATTTTTCCGCGCCCCCAGCTCATGCGACACGATGCTTCCCATGCTCGGATACATCACCGCCGGACTCGGCTGCCAGCCTGTGAGCATCGTCATCTGCCCGCGTTCATGCGCCGATTCCGTGTGCCACACACCGCGCAGCAGCGTCAGCTTGTCGGCCACGCCTGCGGTCTTTTTCAGCAACTCGCAAAGCTGCATCCCCGGCACCTTCGTCCCCACCGCCCCGAACTCCCCGCGATACTCCGCCGCTGCCTCCGGCTTTGGGTCCCACGACTCATGCTGCCCCAGGCCACCCCCAAGAAAGATGTGAATCACCGATTTTGCCTTGGCGACGGGAGCTGCCGGACTCTCGGCTGCCTGCAATTCGAGATACCGGCCCAAAGACAGGCTTAGGCAACTGCCCACTCCCACGCGGAGCAGATGACGACGGGACATGGTGTGTAATGTGTTCATAGAAGTGGAAGATTTATTCAGAGATGTCTTGTGTCGAAAAGCCAAGGTCCTCGCTGGCGCGGAGCAGGTGCTTCTCCATCGCCCTTCTTGCCGCTTCACTCTGGCGATCACGAATCGCGGTCAAAATCCCGCTCTGCCGGTAATTTTGCCTCATGCCCAGGGTCAACTCTCAGCATCGCGGCTAACTGCTGACAAACCTTCTCCACCAAAGTGGGTGAGCGGAGGATGGATTCAAAAGAAGCGCTGTTCATGTGGTCGAATGGTAGGCTTACGAAAAGCCTGGTCGGATTTTTCCCAGAAACATAGTCCGCGTTTTTTTCTGCGCACTACACACCGTCTTTTGCAAGATAGGAAAGACTGTCGCATACTAAGGCATGAACTTGAATCTCGCAGGCCATTCGATCGCCGTGTTTGGAGCTGCCCGTGGCATTGGCCGGGCGATTGCGGATGGTTTTGTGGCCGAGGGCTGCTCGGTGCGTGGCTTTGACCGCGAATCAGGCGCGGACTTCATCACGACCGGCGATGTGACGAGCTATGAGGCGGTGAAAAGCTTCGCGGCGGGCTTTGAGGCGGTGGATCACGTCGTGTTCTGCGTCGGCATCGGCTCTGGGAAGTTTGGCTTTCCGTTTTGGAACCTGGAGCCGTCCGACTGGGCGCGGGTGCTGGAGGTGAACCTCATCGGCGCGGTGAATGTGGCGCACGCCTTTGCTCCGAAGTTGATCGAGCGCAGCGCGGGCTCGATGCTGTTTCTCGTCTCCGTGGCCGGGCAGATGGGATCACAAACTGACCCGCCTTACAGCGCCTCGAAGGCGGCGCTGATCAATTTTACGCATTGCGCGGCTAAGGATCTCGGACCACACAACATTCGCGTGAACGCATTGGCTCCGGGGATGGTGAAGACCGAATTGAATCAGTCGATTTGGGCCGCCGGGCAGAAGAAGCTGCCTGAATCACAGCGCCAGAGCTTCGACGACTGGGCAGCGGAGAAGATCAAGAAGGTCTCCCATCTCGGCCGCTGGCAGATGCCGGACGAATATGCATCGATGGCGACGTTTCTGGCGTCAGATCATGCAAAGAACATCACCGGCCAGACGATTAACATCGATGGCGGGTGGGTGATGCATTCGTGAATTGCATGTGCTTCTGCATGAAATGACCCACCATGAATTCGGCAGAAATGATTGAAGAATGACTGAGAAGAGCGGGTGTTTTTGCATCCAGCTCCTTGTTGATAGGGTATGGAGAGCCAATCGATGACAAAAGTGAACTGAGTGACAAGCCAGTAGTTCTCGTCGCAGTACTTCTGGCGGTAAAGTCTCTTACTTTAGCGCACCTTCCTGGCGAAGCTCCAGTCTGCGTCCGATCGCCCTGCGTGACGATGCGATCTTTTTGAAGAGCCGCTGTCTGAGCGTCAGGCCTTCTTGTTGCCTCATGCCCCCAGCTAGAACCACTGGATTTTTGATCCTATCTGAGTTTTAAAACACTGCCTAGCATTGATTCCTGGCCCGGACTGTGAGAAGAAAACAGACAAAGTGCTCGACTCCACCTCTCCTCGCACAACTGCGGAATCCACCCGTGATCCAAAGCGGATCCTCTGGGTCCGGGTCGGTGGCTGCCTACCCCTGAACAGCGGTGGCAGGATACGCTCTCACCACACCCTCACCCACATGCTCGGCAGGTGCCGCCTGCACCTGCTGGAGCTTCATCGGGAGTGTGAAGCTCCGTTTCAAGAACAAGTGCCCTACGCGCACGCATTGGAGCGGGTTCTCTTCCCCGGGCTGCCAGCGTGGTCTCCCAGTCAGTTTGCTCGATTCGCCTGGCCGCTGCTGAGGAATTACGCGACTTCGCGCGAGCCATTTGCCCTCGAGCGTTACCACAGCCGGGATTTCTTTGAGGTGGTTAAAGAACGGACTCTCAGTGGTGAGTTTGATCTGGTGGTGTGCGACGGTCTCGCGGCAGCGGCGGCCTTTGAAGGCTGGGAAAAACAGCGCGGCATTCCGGCGGTACTGTTTCAGCACAATGTCGAGGCGCTGATCTGGGAGCGGCTGGCGTCGGTGCGGCGGCACCTGATCCATCATCTGTATTTTCATGTGCTCGCCAAGCGGATGCGGCGGCGGGAGCCTGAGCTGTGCAGGCTGTTCGATGGCGTCATCACCATTTCCCAGGAGGACGCGGCCTATCACCGCGACAGCTATGGCCTTTCAAACGTGCTGGGCTGTGTACCCGCAGGCGCGTCCACCGATCCGCGCGGAGCGCCGCCTTACGTGATCGAGGTGCCGGAGAGCCCGTGCATCGCCTTTCTGGGCTCGATGGACTGGCTGCCCAACCAAGATGCCGTGGTCTGGTTTATCGAGGAGATTCTGCCCAGGCTGCGCAAGAGCATTTCTGGGATTCGCATCTCTGTGATTGGTCGTAATCCACCAGAACGGCTACTGCGGCTGACCGCGCACGATGCGGGCATTCAATTCACCGGAACGGTCGAGGACGTGTCCGCTCCCTTGCGCGAATGCACGCTGATGGTCGTGCCTTTGCGCGCAGGCAGCGGTGCCCGCATCAAAATCCTGGAATCTATGGCTGCGGGCGTGCCTGTCGTCAGTACGACGGTCGGAGCTGAGGGTCTGCCGCTGAACTCCAACCAGGATCTGCTCATGGCAGATGATGTTCCCGGAATCACCAACGCTATTCTCCGTCTGCTGAACAACGATGAGTTGCGCAGAGATCTGGCTGAAAACGGCCTGCGGCGCATCGCGAGAGACTTTTCGTGGTCACATTCCGCCGATTGTTTTTTCCAACTCACCGCCGGGCTGAAATCTCGGGGCCGGCCTACTCAAGTCCGTGTGCCGGGTGCGTATTCTGCAACACCATGACCAGCCGCCGCCGTTTTCTCGCCACCACCGCACTTGCACTCCCATTCACCGTCCGAGGAGCCGCTCCTGTG
>Ga0315905_10008365_pt1 | contig 10463 bp, 7 predicted proteins | sample LakEriMetagenome_5_FD_203522 | JGI IMG/M metagenome (GOLD analysis project Ga0315905, IMG submission 203522) | Freshwater fungal communities from buoy surface, Lake Erie, Ohio, United States - Buoy 4 MA121 | ecosystem: Environmental > Aquatic > Freshwater > Lake | place: USA: Lake Erie, Ohio... | reverse complement strand
GCCTCTGCAAAGCAACGCGCTATCGCTACAAGAACCGTGACATGGCAGACCTCGAGGCTCAGCTTGTTGCTGCTCGCGGTGCTCGCCGCACACTCATTGTGACCGACGGAGTGTTTTCCATGGACGGTTCATTTGCGCCGTTGAAAGAGATCTGCGATCTAGCCGACAAGTACGAAGCCATGGTCATGGTGGACGACTCACATGCAATTGGGTTCATTGGTGCAACCGGTGCAGGCACACCGGAAATGTTTGGTGTACGCGACCGAGTCGACATTCTTTCGGGAACGCTCGGCAAAGCACTGGGTGGCGCATCGGGTGGTTACATTTCGGCACACCAAGAAATAGTTGACTTGCTACGCCAGCGTGCTCGCCCGTATTTATTCTCCAACTCCATTCCTCCAACAGTGGTCGCGGGTTCGCTCGTTGCCCTCGACCTCGTTGCACAAGGATCGAACACTCGTGAGACACTCCGCGAAAACGCGAAGTATTTCCGCGGCCAAATGTCAGCCGCAGGGTTCACCTTGCTGCCAGGCGAACATCCAATCGTGCCTGTCATGTTTGCCGACGAGCACGAAGCTGTGCGCATGGCAGCAGAGCTGTTCAAGCTCGGCATCTATGTTGTTGCGTTTTCTTACCCTGTTGTTCCCATGGGCAAGGCTCGTATTCGCGTACAAGTGTGCGCAACGCACACAAAGGCAGATATCGATACGTGTGTGGCAGCGTTTGTTACCGCGCGCGAACTCGGCAACAACTAGTCGCGTTTTGTTAGGCGCAAGCCTTCGCCAAGTTTTGCAACGTCACTTCCATGTTCTTCCGGTTGTGCGTTGCGCGATCAGCAACGCCACTCACCACTTTGCCTAACTTCGCGGAAACCTTGCCGCGATGATCAATCCAACTGTGGGTTACGCGACAACCTTCAGCAGTTGGCTCTAGTTCGTACACCCAATCGCACCAGTTTTTGCCAAACACCATTAGTCCAAAAGAAAACTTTCGTTGGGCTTCGAGTGCATTTACTTTCACCGAAGTTGACCAATTCTTTTTTCCGTTGCCATTCTTTCCTTTGAATGAAGCGCCGACAGCAGCAGTCGTCGCACCGTTTATCCACTCTCCGCCCTTGTTTTCAGGCGACCACTCACCCATTCGCGGCAAATCAATAATCATTGCCCACACTTTTTCTACAGGTGCCTTGATCTCTACGGATACTGAAACTGGTGTGGTCATCTCTTCATTGTGTCACGACTGTGAAGACGTGCTTGACGAACGACGGGTAATTCGTCGCCACAGTCGTTGAGCGGTTGAAGAAGCCAGAAATGGCAGAGCTATTCGATACACCAAGCCGGGAACCACCACGGTTTTCCCTCGCTCAAGTGCCCGCGTCGTTGCACGAACTACGTCTTCGGGTGTCAGCCACATCCAGCCTGGAACGCTCTGCGATAGGTGATCAAGCCCTGCTCTGCGGTGTAGGTCGGTCCGAACATACCCAGGGCACACTGCAACAACTCGCACACCACGACTATTCACCTCGAGCGAAAGGCTGCGTGCGTATGAAGTTGCGTAGGTCTTTGCGGCTGCATACGGCCCCGCTTTTCGCATTGGTGTAAAGGTGGCAATGCTCGACACGATCACCACATCGCCACTGCCACGCTCCACCATGTGCGGCACCACAATCTCACTCAGTCGGACAATACCTGCCGACATGAGGTACGCAAGTTCGTCCAACTGATCTCGGTCCGATGTGCCGATTTTTGCTGCCTGCGTAACACCAGCATTCATCACGAGAACATCAATGGCTCCGCACCGAGCGCCAACGCTTTCCACTCCATCTTTATAAGAAAGATCGGCAACAATCACTTCAGCATGTACACCTCGCGAACGTACCGCACGTGCAACACGATCTAATTCAGATTCGTTGCGTCCCACCAGCACAAGTTCACTTGCACTATCTGCATACCAATGCGCAAAGGCTTCACCAATTCCAGATGTTGCACCTGTCACTAACACGCGCTTGCTCACACATCTGAAACTAGTACTTCTTCACAAACTATTGCTGAGGAAGCACCTGCTACCACTCGGCCAAACTGTGGTGCTACCGTAAAAGTGATGTCAACAATTAGCAGCGATTCAAGCATCATTGCGCACAATCTTGTGAAGAAATATGGCTCAGTAACCGCACTAGACGGACTGAACTTAGAAGTTCGCACAGGTTCGGTGCTTGGACTGCTTGGCCCAAACGGCGCGGGAAAAACCACTGCTGTTTCGATTCTCACCACGCTTGTCAAGCCCACTTCAGGATCAGCCACTGTTGCTGGAATCGATGTGCTGGCTAATCCGCACGACGTCCGCAAACGAATTGGACTTTCTGGTCAATATGCAGCAGTTGACGAACATCTCACTGCCACAGAAAACCTTGAGATGTTCGGTCGCCTCTACGGAATGAACAGGCGTGAAGCAAAAACTCGGGCGCAAGAACTGATTGAGCGTTTTCGACTTTCAGATGCAGCGCATCGTCCTTTGAAAACTTTCTCGGGCGGTATGCGACGACGAATTGACCTTGCTGGCGCGTTGATCGCCGACCCGCCAGTGCTCTTTCTTGATGAACCAACCACCGGTCTAGACCCAGTGAGTCGCGGCGAACTGTGGGACGTGATTCGTGATCGCGTTGCTCAGGGAACCACGGTTTTGCTCACTACTCAATATTTGGAAGAAGCCGATCAGCTTGCAGACCAAATTGTGGTGATTGACCATGGTCGCTCCATTGCAGAAGGAACAGCAGACGAACTAAAGCGCAGAATTGGCGGTGACCATCTTGATGTTCATATTGAGCGTCAAGAGCAATTTGAACTCACCGAAACGATATTGCGCAGTGTTGCTTCAGGACCTCTTCGTGCACATAGCGGCGATGGCGCATTTTCAGCACCGGTAAAGAACGGTGTTCAAGCCCTCAGTCAAGTACTTCGCGAGCTTGAAGCACAAAACGTTGCAATTATTGATATTGGATTACGTCGACCAACACTGGACGATGTTTTTGTTGAGTTGACTGGTCACATCGCAGAAGAATCGAGCAACGCATGAGCATCCTTCGCGACTCTTTAGTCATTGCACGCCGCAACACCATTCGCATTCGGCGAGTTCCCGATGTCATGGTGTTTGTTCTTCTTCAGCCGATCTTGTTTGTTGTTCTCTTTGCGTATGTTTTTGGAGGGTCAATTGACATTCCGGGCAGCAGTTACCGGGAGTTTTTGATGGCCGGTATCTTCACGCAAACGGTGGTGTTCGGAGCAACGTTTACGGGTGCGGGACTCGCTGAAGATTTGCAAAAGGGTCTGATCAATCGATTCAGATCGCTTCCCATGTCTCCATTTGCGGTAGTTGCTGGACGTACTGCAAGCGACGTCATTTATAACGTGTTGTCGATTGCCATGATGTCAATTGCAGGACTTGCAGTTGGCTGGCGTATTCGCAGTTCAGTCATTGATGCACTAATCGGATATGCCCTGTTGTTGTTTTTCTCGTACGCATTCTCGTGGGTCATGGCTTGCATCGGCCTTGCAGTGCGCACACCAGAAGTGGTGAACAACGCTTCGTTCATGGTGCTGTTCCCACTCACATTTATCGCCAACACATTTGTGCCATCAGACAATTTGCCAACAGTGTTTAGAACAATTGCTGAATGGAACCCTGTTTCGTCATTAACGCATGCAGCACGCGTTCAATTTGGCAATATCCCAGCATCTGCGCCAGAACCCACAGCATGGCCAATACAAAACAGCACGCTGTACACACTTATTTGGGCAATTGGCTTAATCGTGGTGTTTGCACCAATTGCGTCGCGTTCATATCAACGAGCCGGAGCCCGCTAAATCGATTTACTCGATGCGCAGGCCCGAGATTGCACGAGCAATCACTAACTTCTGAATTTCTGACACGTCCTCTATCATGTTTTGGATATGACAACCACGCTGACCGCCGTTCACGGGCGCATCCTCGACCTTGACAGTCATTTACAAGTGCCGATTTCTCGTTGGGGTGAGGTATTCGGTGACGCAACAGCACGCTTTGGCAAACGCTTCGCTGGAATCCCGTTGTTCGATGCCACAGACGAACCCGATCTCACAACCGAGTCGGTGTGGACTACCAAAGGTACCGCTGCACCTGGTGCGTCTAGCCCCGAAGGTCGTTTAGCTGCAATGGATGTGATGGGCATCGAGCGTCAACTTATTTTCCCGCAAGTGGTTTTAGCGATGCCCGCGTGGTCTGATCACCCGAACGCTGGAGTCGTGCTGCGCGAATATAACGACACGGTACTGCGATGGACGAAATCTGGTCGCGGACGCTTGCGCCCAACTGCATTGCTCAACTTGACGACGATCGATGGCGCAATCGCCGAAGCCGAGCGAGTTGCGGCTGGTGGCGCTCGAGCAGTTTTCATCCAAGACGGCATCGCACCTGGAGGTCGCTCGCCTGCCGCGCCTGAACTTGACCCGCTATGGGCGTTACTCGCCGAAGCAGAACTTCCCGTCACTTTGCATATCGGCGGCCAAGACGGTTTCTTTGCCAGCAACGCGTGGGGTGATGCCGACTTGTTACGACCTGGCACCTTCTCGACTGGTGAACCGATCGGTCCGCACACGTTGGCCACTATGCATCTCGCTGCACAAAACTATTTAGCAACGATGATCTACGGCGGCGTTTTCGACCGCCATCCGAGTCTGCGAGTTGGTGTCATTGAACTTGGCGCAATGTGGGTTGGTCCGTTTGTCGATCTGCTCGAAGATCGTCTTGCGTTATCGCGTCGTCTGCGTGAAAGTTTGAAGCGAAGTCCGCGCGAAGTATTCGTCGACCAGATTCGCGTTACGCCATTTTTCTGGGAGCGCACGGCTCGACAAATTGAGCGCTACGGGATGTCCGAGATCTATGCGTTTTCGACAGACTTTCCGCACCCCGAAGGTGGCACTGACCCAATTGGTCGCATGGCCGCCGACATCACACCTCTTGGCGATGCGGCAATCGAAGCATTCTTCGTGAGTAACGCCGAGCTTCTCTTGCCTAGTTGATACCGGTTTTTATTCGATGCGTAGTCCAGAGATAGCGCGTGAAATCACCAGCTGCTGGATTTCTGAGGTGCCCTCAAAGATGGTGTGAATCTTAGGAAATACTGCTGTGCAGCGCACCAATCAAGGCTTTGACCAATGCTGCCGTGTCAAAGTGACACAGACTCGTTCCGAATAATTCGGAACAGTTACCAATATCACTGGCGCACAAAGTGTTGTTTAGCCAACCGTTTCGCTCGGTGTGAACCGCCGCATACCAAAAATTTTAAATAGATAAATAGTTAACCAAAAGCCCGCACTGGACGCACGTAGAAGCCGGGCCATACCTTGCTGGAGAAGGACTGATAGCCGTTGGGGAAAGACTGATACCACACGTATTGGTTGGGGTAGGGGTTCTCAGAAGAACTCAAATAGTTGCCAGCCGAAAAACCACCAACCGTGGTTCTTTGGGCATATAACTGCGCTAGTTCGTCCTGTGATGGCAGATGCCAGTCGGTTTTGCTGTTGTTGGCGTAGTCAGCAGCAACTTGAATTGCCCCCGAGGTGCATCTGCTCCTCGCATCGGTCGTGCTTGGCATGCCCCAACCAATACCTCTTTCCTCTAAACCAAAACTAACGTCTCTTGAGCACCATGCAACTTGGGACGAATGATCTGACGGGGCGGCTTCCAAATATTTGCATGCTGTGCCACAATCCGAACCTGTAGACGTGAAATTGCTACTCGACACATAAAACACTTTGCCACCACCAGGCCCAATGTCACCCAGAGCACACACACCACCATTCGCACACGTGGCTGCGGTCCACTGTGCATACAACGTGAAATTCGCTGTCTGACCATGCGCATACGGGAATGTGATTGCCGATCCACCACTCGTTGCAACAAACCAACCAGCAAACGTGTAACCAGTACGCGTCGGTGTGCCAGGCAACGACATCGACGCACCAGTAGTCGTCGAAGCGCTATCAATCGCAGTACCACCCTGCTCATCAGTAGTCACCGTCAACGTGTTAGCGGTCCACTGTGCAGTGAGTGTGACGTTGCTCGCAACGGTTCCAGAAGATGGATACGTGGCAGCAGCGGCATACGTTGCTGAACCATCGCTCCAGCCGGCAAACGTATAACCCGTGCGTGAGTACGTGTTTGCAGGTGTGGTGAAAGTGGATCCAGATAACACCGATACTGGTGACACGGGTGCAGTGCCCGAGCCAGAACCCGCAGCATATGAAATTGTCAGTGTTGGCATCGTGGGTGTGGCGTCAGCAGATGCGGCCGAATAACTGCCGGTGCCGACACTGTTTTTTGCGGCAACTTTGAAATAGTACGCAGTGCCATTGGTCAGACCGGTAACAGTTGCACTCGTTGCCGTTGAAACACCATCAGCAAAAGTCGTGTAGGTACCGTCTGCCGATAGCGAGTATTTGATTAGATAATCGGTGATTGTCGAACCATTGCTTGCTGGAGTTGACCAGACAACAGTAACTTGCGCATTTCCTGCTGTTACCGAACTAATCACTGGTGCGTTTGGTTCACCATTACGAGTAACGGTTACTGATTGTGGTGAACCTGCAAGCACGGTTTGGCTGTTTCCTGCGGTGTCGTCAATTGAAAATGTTGATGCTCGGGTGAGTGTTGACACCACAGCATCACCATTTGCTGTCGCAGTTGATACAGCAATAATCGTGCACACATCAGATGACGTTTGAGTAATTGATGTGATGGTCGAAATATTGGTGAGAGTGAAATCAGTACCGGCCGTCAGTGACAATGTGGCGCAATTAATGTCTTCGTTGCCTGTCACAGTAAAACTGATCGGCGCAGATGATGATGTGGCCGCAGAACGAGCAAGCGTCACTGTTGGTGGTGTTGTGTCAGGCAGCGTTGTAGTAGTAGATGGGGCAACCGTTGTTGTAGTAGTTGATGGTGCAACTGTCGTAGTCGGTGTTGTTGCAGTTGGTGGTGCAACTGTCGTAGTCGGTGTTGTTGCAGTTGGCGGTACAACCGCTGTCGGTTCAGCAAACCATTTAACAGGTGAATTCTCCCACCAACATCGACCAGTCACCGGCCAACGCATCACACCAGTGTCTTTATCAGCACAGCCAAGCATTTCGTTGTTGCTGCGCGGCCGTGCAAGACGAGTTCCTTTGATTGGACATGTGTTGACATATGCGGCAGTCATCTCACGATTACTTGTATTAATACAAAACTTTGGTGGCACACCCCGCGTCGACCACACCAACTTGTATTCAGCACCAAAAATACATCTGTTATCGATGCTTTTTCTTAACGTTGATGTGCTGTTGTTGACACAAACAGAAACCACCTGTGGCTGTTTCGCGTTGCTTTGTGACGCTGAAGCCACTCCACTGAAGTCGCTAAACAGAAGTCCAATCGTGATGGCTGCAGTGCAATAACGACGGAAAACCAACACGTATTGACCATAACGCAACAGATGGGGGATAACCCTTAAAGAGTGGTGCTAGCACCATACGTATTTTGGCCTTTCAGCCTTCAATCGCTCCAAATTGCCGTACTTCGTTGGTCTTTATTCGATACGCAAGCCCGAGATTGCTCGTGAAATCACCAGCTGCTGGATTTCTGAGGTGCCCTCAAAGATGGTGTGAATCTTTGCGTCACGGTGCCAGCGCTCTACTGGGTATTCGCGTGTGTAGCCATAGCCACCCAAAATCTGGATGGCATCTTCGGTAACTCGCACCGACATTTCCGACGCGTAGTACTTGCTCTGTGAACCTTCAGCGTTCTTGTAGCCGCCGTTCTTTGCAAGCCACGATGCACGCCAGATGAGCAAACGTGCTGCATCAATTTGGGTGATCATGTTGGCAAGTTTGAACGCAATTGCTTGGTTCATGATGATTGGCTTGCCGAATGCTTGGCGCTCTTTTGCGTAGTCAAGTGCGTACTCGTATGCAGCGCGAGCAACACCGAGTGCTTGTGCACCCACAGCAGGACGAGTTGCCTCAAACGTCGCCATTGCTGGCTGCTTGCCACTTGATGTTCCTTCGCGGTAACGCGCAAGTTTGGCATCAAGCTTTTCTTTTCCGCCCAACAAGCAACGACCCGGTACACGCACATTGTCGAGCACCACTTCTGCTGTGTGGCTTGCACGAATTCCGTGCTTCAAATACTTCTGACCCTGTGACAAGCCCTTGGTTCCTGGAGGAATGATGAAGCTCGCTTGGCCACGACCCTTCAGTTCTGGGTCAACTGCAGCAACAACCACGTGCACGTTGGCAATGCCACCGTTAGTGATCCACGCCTTCGTTCCGTTCAATACCCACTCGTCATTTGCTTCGTCATACACCGCACGTGTGCGCAAGTTTGAAACGTCGCTACCTGCATCTGGTTCACTCACGCAGAATGCGCCAAGCTTCACATCGTCTGGAGTTCCGTAACACTGTGGAACCCACTCCATCATTTGTTCTGGCGTTCCGTTTCCTGCGATACCTGCTGCAGCAAGACCCGAACCCATGATTGCCATGCCGATACCAGCATCGCCCCAGAACATTTCTTCAATTGCCACCACCATGGTGAGACCACTTGGATCTGCCATTGCGTTCATGATGAAGTCGAGGCCGTACAAACCGATCTTTGCTGCCTCTTGCACTACTGGCCATGGGAACTCTTCCTTTTCATCCCACTCGTGAGCGGCAGGACGAATGGTGTCTACCGCGAACTGATGAATCCAGTCCTTGAGTTGTAATTGGTCATCATTGAGTGCAAGTGAAAATTCAGCCATGCGCACAAGTTACCGCACGGTAAGCGCCGGTGCTACTTCGTACGGGTAACGGGAATCTGCAGAATTGCAGGTGCAATCGACTCCAAAATGAGCTTTGCGCCTGGCTTATATACGTGTACTCCGTCCCAGCGGTAACTCAGGCTGTTGGCAACCTTGGGGTCTGAACACCATTCCTTGGGTCCGTTCACGAAGTACACCCCATCGTTTTCGGGGGCGGCCACTTCGCGCATCAATGCATTCAGGTGGCCCGTGCGAGTGTCGTCACCGCGCTGTGGCAACGGTGGAACTGGTCCACCCTTCGATTCAACCGGCCGCATGCACGCAACTTCAAGAAGTGCAACTGCAACATTTTGTTTACGCAACGCATCAATGCCACGTTGTAGCTGCGTCTTAAACATGGTGTCTGCAGGAACGGTGTTCACTTTGAACAGAAAGCTGTTGATCTGCAGATCCATTACTTCCCATGCACCTACCACCACCAGCGCAACATCGGCTTTTGCTTGTGCTGCCGACTTTGCCCACTTCGTTTCAAATCCTTTGCAATTAGCAAAATTGCGGCGGAACTTTCCGCTGGTTCCACCAATACCGACACCTCGGTCATACACGCCGCAACCATCAATTGAACCGTTCGTAATCACAAATGTTTTTTCAATGCCACTTGGCTTGTTTACTGCTAGCGAGTGAGCTTGTGAGTCACCGACAATCACCATGCGCCTCGGCAATTTTGCAAGCGTCGTGCTGGTGACCGGAGTATTCACCGCTGTCGTTGCTGTTGTCGGCAGTGTTGTCGGAACAACGAACACCACATCAGTGTTTCCAGTATCAACCGAAACATCGCGCGCCTGAATTCCAGACAACTGCACACTCGTTACACCAACGAATGCAGCAACCACAACAGTGAGTGCTACGGGAAGTCTGCGACGCATGGCTGACAATTGTCGCCGTTGGCGAAGCCAATTACCAATCGCACCTTTTCGTGCTGGAGTTTCAATGAATTGATAGACAAACTCGTTGACGATGACCGTCGCCGTTAACGCGTATGCAAGACGAATTGATGACAGTCGTGCACCTGTGACAACAAAAATTGGCCAGTGCCACAAGTACAAACCATATGAACGCCGGCCAATCTCGACAAGCAGCGGAAATGAAAGCGCTCGTTTCACCAGTGATTTTCCCGAACGTACAACGACCGCAATAATCACTGCGGATGCGACAGTTGCAGCAGCAAGACCGCCCAAGTACAACTGCTCGTCGGCAACATGAATGAAAGCGGAGATATACCCAAGCGTTGCTAATGCACCAAGCGCTAATACATCGGCAAGGCCAGATCGCACCCTCGCAAAACGAACAACTGCCTTTTTCCAGGGACGCCAGATACATGCCAGCGCCGCACCAAGCAACAGCCCGCTCGACCTCGTGATTGTGCTGAGATACAAAAAGTTGATGCGAGTTTCGTTATCAGCAGCAAACGCCAAAGCAGTTCCCACCATCACCGCAGCGGCCAATAGCCCAATAACTACGGCCGAAATCCACCGTGGAATTCGCTTGTTTCCCAACACAAAAACAAAGACAATGGGCCACAGCACATACCACTGTTCCTCTACGGCTAACGACCACAGGTGTCGAAGTATGGGTAACGAGTTCGCCGCAAAGT
>Ga0315905_10008364_pt1 | contig 10463 bp, 18 predicted proteins | sample LakEriMetagenome_5_FD_203522 | JGI IMG/M metagenome (GOLD analysis project Ga0315905, IMG submission 203522) | Freshwater fungal communities from buoy surface, Lake Erie, Ohio, United States - Buoy 4 MA121 | ecosystem: Environmental > Aquatic > Freshwater > Lake | place: USA: Lake Erie, Ohio... | reverse complement strand
CAGGTCAAGCCTCACAGTATGCTACTGGCAAGAAGATGTGGGCTGAGGATGAGTCTATCATCACGGTAGCTACGCTTTCCGTAGAGCAGATGGCTACGTTCCTAAACGTCACCGCTAAGATTCTAAACGCATGGATCAGGTCCGAGAAATTCCCTTGTCCAAACAAAAGGTCCAAGTGCGGAAAGCGAGTCTTCACTATCAAAGAAGCGAACGCTCTGTCCCAGTGCTTACATAGCGGTCTAGCAGGTCGCGCCTCCTTTCGCCCAACTGACGCGGAGGTCACTGAGCAACTTTTCGCCATCTTCGATGGCCTTCAGTAAACAATACACACAATACCAATGGCAACTACACCACCAAAAGTAAGAAGCAAAGTCCAACGAGCTACGGGTCGAGGAACCGTGACGACCTCACGACAACAGAACCGTGGAGCAGAGAGGGGGGAGGAGGTTTCTGAGACTCGTGATTTCGAGGATGAAATCAACTGCCCAAACCCTGCCTACGTTTCCGTATCTCAGGGACTGACCAAGAACATGGGGGACTACAACTCGGTAAAGCTGAACGTCCACGTTTCACTGCCCTGCCTCCCGCATGACGATGATGTGAGACGAGCGCACGTTCGTGCATCAAAGCTCGTCAACGAGTTCCTAGACGAGGAGTATGAGAAAGCTATCAGCGACCAAGACTAACCAACTTTGCACTGGCGTGCAAAACCAATACACACAACTATGAAAGTCAGACAAAGAGCACAGGGTAATACGCGCAAGGAACCATCGGCTGGTTCCACCACCGCAAAGGGATCGAACAGTCTACTTCCACCGGACCTTCAAGCGTCGTTCGCCGATTTTGATAAGGCGCACGGAGAAGGCATTCTCATGCGACCGGGAGCCACTGTGAAGTTCAACGTCATTCCGACAGGTATCTTCATCCTAGACTTCGCGCTTCTCGGAGGGTGGCCGCAGGGGTTCGTATCAATGACCTACGGATACCACTCCACGGCAAAGAGCACCATCTTCCTCAACGGTGTCCGCGAGTTCCAGCGCAAGCACACGGATAAGTATGTCGTGTGGATTGACGCCGAGGGACTCTACGACGAGGAGTGGGCGAGGATGATCGGCGTTGACACCACGCGTATTATCGTGGCTCGTCCAGAATACGGAGAGCAAGCTGTGGACATTCTTGAGGACATGGTTCAGAGACCTAGTGTCGGCTTGATTGTCCTCGACTCGATCCCTGCGTGCGCTCCTATGAAAGTGTTGGAGAACTCTGCTGAGGATGACACGATGGCGGCTCTCGCTCGCCTCATGGGGAAGATGTGCTCTAAGATTACAACGAGGATCAACTCGGAGAGACGCAAGGATCACTATGTCACGATCTGGAACATCAATCAGATTCGAAACAAGGTTGGGTTCGTGCTAGGATCTCCAAGACATCTTCCCGGTGGGTTTCAGATCAACCACGTTCCGACAACGAAGGTCTGGCTAAAACTCACGAAACAAGTCGAAGGCAAAGACGAGTTCGAAAACGTGGTCCCAGACTACAATGAACAGGCTTTCGAGATTGAGAAGCGGAAGCACGGGTCTTCTATCAACTCAGGCGCATTCGATCTCGCCCTTAATCCGAAGGGCAAGGTCAATCAGGGGTGCGTGGATAGTGTGGACACGACCGTGACTTTCGCAAAGAAGTTCGGCTTCATTCGTGGAGGCGGAGGAAACTTCTCACTGCTGACTGAGAAGCGAGGCTATGTCGAGAACACTAAGAGCGGAGAGCGTCGAGAGAAGGCGTTCACCAAGTTCCCGAAGTTGGAAGACATCCGACAGTTCCTGCACGATAATCCAGAGGAACTCATCACGCTTCAACGATCCATCATCGCAGAGCAACGTGTCTCTAAGAATCTTGAGGCACTTCCTCCAGATGGTTATCTAGTAGGGAATGGCGGCAGGTTGGTTAGACTCAACCGAGAAGAAGCCTAATCCTACTGATATGTCAGAACTGGACATCAAGCAGGAAGAGTTCTTCAGATTCCGCCAGCGATTGATAGCTAGGACTTGCATGGTCGCTCACTGCTTCAACGCTCTCAGGGATGGTAACCGCGCTCTCTGCCAGAAACACTACATGCAGTTATGGAGAGCGAGGAACCCAGCCCGTGCGGCTTACGCTAATCTTCGCGACAGTGCGAGGAAGCGTAGGCTTCCGTTCGAACTCAGTTTCGATGACTTCGCCTTGATGGTAGGGGATACTCCCTACATGGAGGAGAAGGGGACTAGGGTAGGGTGCTTTCACATCGACCGCATCGACCCGTGCCTCGGGTATACTGTCGGTAATTTACGCGTCATACCCTTGAGTGAGAACATCGCGAAGGGTAACAAGGAACGGCGCAACTACGAGTATCGGCGCGAACTGCTTATGCGGAAGGGCTACTCTCTTGAGCCATACTGCGATTGGGTGGACGACTCTGAGTTGGTCTGCACTGAGCCACAAGGTAACGATCCTTTCTGATATGCAAGTTCCTAAGAGAATCAAGGGTAAGGGTGGTGGTCTAAGTTCACACGCTCGCGCTCCACGGCAGGAGAAGGAACTCGCAAAGCGGGTAGGTGGAAACACCGTTCGCGGATCAGGTTCTGGTAAGGAGAAGGGAGACGTTCGCCTTCATCGAGTGTGCAGAATCGAAGCCAAGACCACTAACAAGCAATCGTTCTCGGTGACCCGTGAGATGATTGAGAAGATTGAAACAGCAGCCATGTGTCACGGGGAAATGCCTGTGCTCATAGTTGAATTTAACGACAATGGGGTCAAGGCTTGCGAAGTCGCCATTACGCCGACTTGGGTTCTTGACCTAATTACAAATCAAACAGACAACAAATGAGTGCGATAAAGAGAATGGCGAGGATGCTTGAAACTACCGAGCAGAAACGAGCCGAAGAAGAATTACCCGTAGCTTCCTTTCGTCGCAGGAGCCGAAGTCAGGATGAGGTTGGGCATGACGACTTCAGTGACGACCACTTCATCAAGACAGTGATGTCTATGGATAGCGCACCAGAGGAGTTCCGAACGGGGTCCGAATACATCCATGTCAGTGGGCTGATCGACTATTGTGCGCGGAAGGAGAGTCTCGCCTTCTCAGGTAGGCAAGTTGGGGCAAGTCCCCGAATGCGCAAGGTAATGGCGGCTGAACGAATCATCTGGGCTATCGGTCGAGCCGTAGAGTCGCATGTCCGTTCTCAGTTCGTTGAGGGGACTAGAGGAGAAGGCGTCATAGGTGAGTGGTCATGCAAGTGCGGACAGCTAACCAGACGAGGAGACATGCCCAGAAGTCTTTGTGGAACCTGCGGAGAACGCGCCAATCGCTACGGTGAGTTTACGCTACGGGATGATATTCGAAAAGTCGTGGGCAATCCCGACCTACTCTATAGTAGACCCGATAACGGAGCAGTCAGGGTTATCGAGATCAAGTCGATGAACGTCACTCAATACAAGGAACTGGCAGCACCCGTCGCACACCACGTTCTTCAAGCGGCATGTTACCATCGCTTACTCGGGGAGAACGGCTTTACTCCAGACGATACCGTGTCCATATTCTACGCGTGCAAGGACTTCCATCCGAAGCCCTACAAGGAGTTCCACGTTACGATTGATGACCACCTTGCTGCTCGCATTGATGATCTCTTCGAACTTGCTTCTAAGCGAGCGGAGTGGGTTGAAGCGCACAAATCTGGCGGGTGCGTGGTTCTGCCTGACAGACTTGACGCGTGCTCTTCGCCCACCTCAACAAGGGCTAAAAGCTGTCCAGAGTGTGTCGGATGTTTTTCTCGAAATTCTTGACGACGACGACGATGAGGAAGGCGATCAAGAAGAGTGGGCGCGTGCGGACTGACCTCCAGCGACCACATTGCGGGGGGCAGTGGACGCGTGCGAGGTTCCGTTCCTTCATCGTCTCAGCCTTACGTTCTGCGACTCTTAGGTGGGGACCGAAATGGGCGTGCATCGACAAGGCGTTCGTTCGCCTTGGTCCAAATCCGAGGACGGGGCGTATGTGCAAGCTGCACCGTTGCACCTCCTGCGCTGAACTCTTTCCGAAGGGTGACATGAAAGCGGACCACATCCTTCCCGTCATTGATCCGGTGGAGGGGTTCGTTGGATGGGACTCCTACATCTCCCGCATGTTCTGCGAGGCGGATGGCTGGCAAGCACTTTGCGGACCCTGCCATGACCGAAAAACCGCAGCCGAGAGAGCCATGCGCGACGGTGCGCTGAAAATAGTTTGCGCCCCTAGATCCCGTCAAACCAAGGAAAAGGGATGATTTTTGCACGCCGTGCAATTTTTTAGCTCAAAATCGCTTGCAAAGGAAAAAAGGCACGTTATACTGCTCATCGTGAATCCGCAATCGGCAACACACCCAAACTAACCCAAACATAACTACCTATGGCAAAGACCATCAAGACCGGAACTCAAGTTGAGTTCATTGGAAGCAAAGAATACGACGGTGCGCTGGAAGTCGGCACTACCGTCACCATTATGGGCTATGACCCCGATGAGGGGACGTATGCCGTCCAAGATCAGGACGGGACTCAGGACAGTCTCTACGACACCGAGTTCTCCGCCATCGAGGAGGAAGCGCCCAACGAGGCGAAGACCAAGACCAAGACCAAGACCAAGGCTGTCGAGGTCGTTGAGACCGTCGAGGAGGCTGAGGAAGTTGAGGAAGCTCCGAAGAGCAAGGCCAAAGCGAAGAGCAAGGCCAAGGCTAACGAAGAGCCGAAGGCTACCACCAAGAAGTCTGCTAAGGCGAAGGTCGTGGAGGACGAGGTCGCCCCGCTTCCCAAGTTCAAGACCACCGCATCGGTCAAGGCTGCGCTTGAGCAGCACGGTGGTGACGCCATTGCTGCGGCTACCGAACTCGCTGAGGCGTCTGAGAAGACCGTCTTCACCCTCGGTGGTGTGCTTGCCTACATCAAGCGCAACGACAGTCACACGGCTATCGAGAGCGATGAGCAGGACGAGGAGGGCAACGTGCTTGCCGCTTATGAGGCTGGCTTGAAGGGCTTCAATGCTTACGTCGAGGACACCCTCGGTATCGCCGCTCGCAAGGCTGACTACTTCGTCAATCTCTACGAGAAGTTCTCGCAGATCACCACCGAAGCCAAGATCGCCAAGATCGGCTGGACCAAGCTCCGCGAACTTCTCCCGCTCGACCTCGATGAGTCGAACGTCGAAGAGTGGCTCGACTACGCTCGTGAGGCTTCCACCTCCGATCTCAAGGCCGAGATCACCAAGTCCATTGTCGAGGCTGGCGGAAAGGTTCACGGCAATCGCCAGACCGCTCAGATGGTGACCCGCAAGTTCCGCTTCTTCGAAGATCAGGACAACGTCGTCAAGGAAGCCATCGACAAGGCTCGTGCCGTCATCGGCGACGATCAGGACGACTCCGCGTGTGTCCTCCACATCCTCAATGAGTGGATGGCGATGTCCGAGTGACCAACCTGCCTCCGCCAGTGAAGTTCCGCAACCCAGTGCAACCTCTCCGTCTCAGCGCAAGCGAAGGGCGGAGGGGTTGTCCCTTTTAGTGCCATGATTGACCTAGACGATCCTGAGACGATCACGATCTACACAGATGGATCAGCCTACCCGAATCCAAACGGTCGCGGAGGGTGGTCGTTCCATTGCAAGTTCCGCGATGGTAGTGTCACGAGATATGGATTCGTTGATGGGGTCAGTAATAACCAGATGGAGATAATGGCGATTGTCCGCGCACTCCAGTTCATTCCGGCGAGCGAGGCTCACACTAGACCCACTGTCATCGTCACTGATAGTGCCTATGCCATCGGTGCGCTGACCGTCTGGAGCAAGCAGTGGGAAGCTGATGGCTGGCGAACATCGAACGGGAGTGAGGTCAAGAATCTCAGCCTCGTGAAGCTAGGGATCGACTTGATCAAGCACCACCGGGAGTTCCGTCTTCTTGACTTCGTCAAGGTGAAGGGGCATTCCGGCGTCATTAGAAACGAGCGTGTCGATGCGCTTGCAAATCACGCGAGAAAAAGTGGGGAGAGCAAATGGAGCAAAGAGGACATCCGCAACTTCCGCTGAAACTGTTTCGCGTTAGTCAGCTAGGCATGGGTATGCTCGTTGCTGCGGCTTCTGCTTGGCAAGCTGTCGAGGTGGCGAAGCGTTCCTCTTTACTTGCCCTGCCAGTGCGATGGGCCGTGAGGGAGGTTAGCCAACCAGACTGGCTGGATCGAATGCCAGAGTCAACATGCCGTGTCATTGGACCCGCCTACCCTCTAGTCCCTTACGTCTCCTTCATTGTGGTCGATTTGCACTCGCGTGCAAAATAATTCAACTAATCGCTTGCAAAGGAAAAAGGATAGTTTATAGTGCTCCACGTTCAAGAAAGAACGCAACTCAAACCAACCACACACACCATGAGCGCAACCCGCAAACCCACCCGCAAGATCGCCTCCTCCGCGAAGGCGATCCCCGCTGAACTCACGGCATTCGCCGTGGAGTTCCATGTCCAGAACTCTCGCAGCAACGAAGCGAGCCGCAAGGCGACTTCGGCGCGCAAGTCCCTTTACGGAGGGATGAAAAACATTGGTCTCAATGCCTTCGACATTGAGACCAATCTCGACGGCAAGCCCGTCGTTCTCCACGCCGAGATCGGAAGTCAGAGCCGCGAGTCGGTAGACGCTACCAAGCTCTTCGCCCTTTTCGAGAAGGGACGCATCAAGCGCGAGGACTTCCTCGCGGTCATCTCCGCGAGCAAGACTGCCGTGGAGACGGTGCTGGGTAAGGACATCATGGCGCAAGTCGCCGTCGCCACTCAGACCGAGGAGAACGTCTCGGTCAAACCGAGCAAAGGCTGAGAGCCGCGTTTGCCGCTCCCCTGTCGCGATTGACAGGGGAGTTGGCATCGAGGAGTTTCATTCAATGATCGCTTTCAAGAAGTTCGTATCGGCGCAAACGCGCAAGCTCGTCCCATCACCTGACCCTTCGCCAGAAGGTTCTCTACCTGTCATGGTGAGGGTATTATCAGTGACCCGAACTGGCTGGTCGTTCGACTGCCCCTTGAAGGGGAAACGAACCATGCTGTTCGATCAGATGACTAAAGACCAGATAGCTAGAGTCCAGCCAAACCTTTCCATATGACCGTCCGACAGCAAAGCACCTTAGAACCGAACCTCATCTTCGGCATCCCGCAGAACCCCGCACCGATCCACAACCTACCCTCTGGGGCATACGCTATCATCGAGTATAGCGAGCACGACTATGCGAAGGCTACCTTGACCTTCGAAGACGGCAGGACGGAGGACTGGCTTCTTGGGAAGGACAATAGGGATAGGACTATTCTGGCAGTCAAAGAGACTGAGACTATGGTCTGCTCGACCTGCGCTCTTTGCTGCGCGGTTGGTCGCCGATGCCTGTCGCCTCTCTACATCATTGGGTTCCCGTTCATCCTGCTTTATCGCTTCCTGTCCGACGACTACCATCGCAACCGCGCCATGCTGGACAACTACTGCACTCGCTGACTTTCTATGGACTACTCCAAAATCACACCACTGGGCGAGAACTTTCTGGTTCGTCGCGTTGACATCAGAGACCAAACAGATGGCGGAATCTTTCTGCCCGACCAAGCAAAGCTACGCGTTCCCGAGGGCTACATCGTGAGCCTAGGGAAGGGCAAAGCTCCCTTCACCAATACCGATTGGACGCATGGACTCAGCCCCGGCGACCATGTCTTTCTCAGCCAATACGGAGGGGCAGACCTTGGCGAATATGCAATCGTTCCTTCGAATGCAGTCCTTGGTCTCTATCATGGAAACATGGTAATCCCTACGGGTAAGAATCTGCTGGTTAAGATGGACCCTCCCAAGGAAGCATCGGGGTCTATCATCCTTACCGACTTCTCGAAAGTCACTGAAGTCTGGGGAACCGTTCAGCGCATCGGGGAGCAGTGTGGCAAGGTTATGCGTGACGACCGAGTCTACATTCTCCCTACGCAGGGAACACACTACCGTGAGAAGGGTGTGGACTACATCGTAATCCACGAAGAGAAGGTCACCCTGCTGGAGAACTGATTTGCACGAGCGTGCAAAACACACCGTGATGAAAAAAGCAAACCACTCAGAACTGTCCACCCAAGTAGGTGGGTCGCACTACAAGGACTTCGCGATTCAACCCGTGGAGTTCATCAACGCAAACCAACTCGGTTACTGCGAGGGCAACATCATCAAGTATGTGACCCGCCACCGCAAAAAGAACGGTCGTCAGGACTTGGAGAAGGCACTCCACTACATCAAGCTGTTGATCGAGTTGGATTACGGGGACGATAAGCGAAACCCTTAGAAATCGCTTGCAAAGGAAAAAGGATAGTTTATAGTTCATTACGCTTTCACTGAGGTCAAGTAGGCCGAGGTGGTATGTGGAAAGTCCTCCCTGTCGGGGTGGTTCCCGGCAGGGGGGCAATCCATCAAGTCGAACTAGCTAACCATGTCACAGTCAGACTACTTCCCGGTTTGCCGATATACGCGCAAGCCCACACGACGACAACTCCATCGGTGCGCTGATGGGACGGTGATGCTCCAAGTGGTCCGCATCCACGACGGTCAACTGATGTATGCCCACAAGGCGAGCCGCACGGAACGCTCAGAACTTTCCTTCACAGTCAACCAACCACAATCCAACCAAGCCGACGAACTCCCTACTGTGAAGGTGAGGAGTCGCAGCAAACCACAGCAATGAAACTGACCAACTATCAACGCAATGAAGTCGAGCGACTTCGCCGCAGGTTCCCTAGCGCGAGCGAGGAAACGCTTCGCTACCACGTTATGACCGAGACGCAACGAGCGTGCTACTGGATTGACCAGACCCTCACGACCGTCTTCGTTTTCGGTTCCATCATCGCACTCATCGTTCTTTGCTTCACTTTCGCATGACTCTAGACGACTACGCAAAATTGCCGAAAGAGACGCTGATGCTGCTTGAGCACCTCGCGAGTTGTGATCACCTATCACCAGAGGAACAGGCTTTCTTGGATAAGCATATGCCCGATCAGGTGAACCCATGCGGTGAATGCACGTTGTGCTGCATCGCTCCTACCATCGAGCCACGACACGTTGAACCTCCGCTTACCGGACCTAAGCCAGCAGGTCAAGCGTGCGAGCATTGTGACGCCAAGGGATGCACGGTCTACGAGAAACGACCCTCTATCTGCAAGGGATACCTGTGCCTCTACGCTCTTGGAATCGCGCCGGATAGGCCGGATAGCACTGGCATCTGCTGGACATTCCAGCCAGCCGATGACCAGTCCGCCTCAGCGGAGTTCGTGGCGACGGGGCATTCTCTAGACTACGACGTTGCCATTCAAGACACTCGCAACCAGCAAGCGATCAAGATGCTTCTGTCTATGGGGGTGCTTGGTGTAAACATCCGAGACCCCAAGCAAGTAGTTCAGTTCGCCATCGTAGGCCGAGACGGGCAGGTCGCGTGTAGGCATGTCCAGATTGACCCGAACGACCCACTCCATCACAACTGGCTTCCAGAGACCGAACGAGTGTCTATTACCTAACCTAGAAAATGAACGAACAAAACCAACTACTGGAAGCCGCAGAAAAGCTGTTGGAGATCCTCGCTGTCATCGATGATACTGAAGGTTTGACCAAACAGGAGATGGAGGTAATTGCGAATACTCGAAAAATCGTTGATCAGCATCGACCAAAACCGAAGAGGGTAGAGGGCTGGGTCAACCTTTACGGTCCTGATGATCACTACATGGGCTTCATCTGGCCTACTGAGCAAGCCGCTAAGGACCATGCCAGCCCTAACATGCTGAGTCAGGTCCACATCCGCGAAGTCGTCCCGGTTGAGTGGGAGCCTTGGACCATCCAAACCTTGTTAGATTTTCCGCATCTCCAAGCCATCATTGATGCTCACAACGCAGAGATGGAAAGGGTCGCGGGGTAGGACCGATAACAAGCTGAGGTAAAATCGCGAGGCTAACAAAAAAAAAACGCTTGCAAAGGAAAAGGGAGGGTGTAGATTGGAAGGGTCAAAGGGCAAGCCGCCCACAAACCACAAACCAACCACCACCATGACCGAAATCCTCAAGATCCTTGACGAAACCATTGAATCCCTCCGCCCACTCTATGAGTGCCGTGATCGGCTCCGCGCCTGTCTTATCCAGATGGGAGAAAACGCCTACCTCCGCCGCCGCGAAGACGGTGCGCTTGACTTCTTCGGAACTCCCGCCACCGCAATGAAGTTCGCCCTCTACGGGTCTGAGCTTCAGAAGGCTAAGAAGATGCTGGTCCAGCTTCGCCGGGACAACCCCGCCTCGACGTTCAGTCTTACCCGCCTCGACATCGCCGTCGAGAAGTCGTTCAAGTCCACTCAAGACATGATCGAGCGGATGAAACTCGTCGTGCAAGCCTAACCAATCAAACACCGCACTGGGGTCCGATCCCCCGGTGCG
>Ga0315905_10008362_pt1 | contig 10465 bp, 14 predicted proteins | sample LakEriMetagenome_5_FD_203522 | JGI IMG/M metagenome (GOLD analysis project Ga0315905, IMG submission 203522) | Freshwater fungal communities from buoy surface, Lake Erie, Ohio, United States - Buoy 4 MA121 | ecosystem: Environmental > Aquatic > Freshwater > Lake | place: USA: Lake Erie, Ohio... | reverse complement strand
GTCATATGCCTTGGCCCGTCCGTAGAAGGCCTCGCCCATCTTTCGGATCTTCTTGCCGACGCTCAGGTCGCCCGTGCCGATATCGCGCAGGGCTTCGTCGAATCCATCGAAAAGGGCGTCGAAAACCTCCTGCGAGAGCGCTTTTCCAGCCTGGCCGGCTTCCCGCAAGCGGCGGAAAACGAGGGTACCGTGCAGGCAGGTCATCTCGAAACGGCCGGAAAAGTTGTCGCGGGCGCCGCCCTCGAAATAGAAGTCGGGGCGTAGAGCCTGCGCCTGGATAGACTGGTGCAGCTTATCAACCGCCCAGCGATTTTTCTTGGGTTGGAACCAGTTGCCGAGCGCCATTCACGTCCTCCAGACGAGGGCCGACCCTAGCAGGGTTCGCGCGGGGGGGAAGTTGCTGCCGATATGGAGGCGCCAGCCAGCCTTGCCAAGCTGCGCGGGCTGCCTGTACCTACCCCACTGGTTCCGGAGTTTTCTGCATGGCCCTGAAGCGTACCCGGCTCGGCCTTCTTGTTGCGACCGTGGCCGCAGCCACCGTGATGGCCGGTTGCACCGCCACGCGCGACTTCCATGGCTATGTGCCCGACCAGGCTTTCCCGGAAGACGTGAAGCCGGATGTCGATACCCGGTCGACCGTCCTCGCACGCCTCGGGACCCCGTCCACGACTTCGCTCTTCAACCAGGCCGGCGAAGCCAAGGTCGCGCCCGGCAAGGAGCAGCTCTGGGTCTACATGTCCTCGACCCGCGAACTGCTGGCCTTCTACTATCCCAAGGTGGTGCAACGCTCGATCATCGCCATCCAGTTCGACGAGGAGGACGTCGTCTCCGACGTGCTCATCTATGACGCTGAAGATGGTCGCGTTCTCGACTACTCCTCGCGCATCACACCGACGCGCGGCCGCGAGCTCGGAATTCTCGAGCAGCTGTTCGGTACGCTCGGCAGCCTGCGGAACCAGCTGCCCGGCATGCAGAATCCGGACAACCGTCAGCCCGGCGACAACCCCGGCGGCCGGCAGTAGTTTTCGATCAGGTACGGCTGGCGATCTGCGTGAAGGTCATCGTGACCAGAGCATCCGTTTCGCCGACGACGCCGTTGGCCGCTTTCAGGCATTCGGCGGCGGCGACCTTCTCGTCCAGCTTCTTGAAGTCGCCCTTGGCGTGAAAGCTGATCTTGTGTGACGTCTTGACGATGGCGTCGCGGATGAAGTGCTGCTGCTCGCGATACTTCCAGACATCCTTGCCGGGGCCGGCGAGCATGCGGGCGCTGATGAACAGGTAGTTCTTCAGCTTCCGCTTTTCGTCGAACACCGGAAACACCATGCCGCCCAGTTCGACCGAGCGGGCGACCTCGGCCTCGCTCGTTTCATCGGGCGCCGCTGCATGGTCCTGCGCGTTAGCAGGCGCAGCGGCGGCGACTGCAACGGCGGCGGTGGTCAATGAGGCGGCGGCGAGGAGGTCACGACGGGAGATACGCATTGCCCCAGTCTGCCGCGCAATGGTTTAGGCTGCGTTTACGATTGGGCCAGATCGCGGAAATGCCGCCAGCCGGCTGCATTGAACTCCAGCGGCTGTTTATCGGCGTCGAGGACGAAGACGCCCTCGCCCGCCGTGACGACACCGATGCGTGTGATCTTCGAGCCGCTGCTTCGCATCGCCTTTCGTGCGGCCTGCGGGACAGTGAAGAGGGTCTGATAGTCATCTCCACCGGTCAGCAGGTCGCGCAGGTCGACCTTGCCGTTCTCGACATAGTGGCTGGCCGTTGCGCTCAGCGGCACGAGCGACGCCCCGATCAGCAGACGCACGGACGAGGCCTCGGCGATGTGGCCTGCATCCGCCACCAGGCCGTCGGAGACGTCGATGCTGGCGCTGGCGCGGGCGGCGATGAGATCAGCGAAGGCAAGGCGTGGGGGCTCGGGAACGCGGTAGCGGGAGACGAGCTGGTTCTGCGCCTCAGCGATCAGGGGGCCGAGCGCGCCGGTGGCCGCCTGCAGGCCGAGCCAGCTGTCGCCGATGTCGCCGGTGACCCAGATGTCCTCGCCTGGCTTCGCGCCGGAGCGCCGGACCGGGCCGCGGCTGCCGACATTTCCAAGCAGGGTGAGCGACAGCGTGAGCGGCCCGTCGGTGGATGTGGTGTCGCCGCCGACGAGGTGCGCGCCCCAGCGTTCCAGGTCCTTTCCCAGGCCGCGCGCGAAGTCTTCGAGCTGTTCGTGCGGGCGGCTTTTCGGCCAGACCAGCGCGAGCAACGCCGCATCGGGTTTTCCGCCCTTGGCGATGATGTCCGAGACATTCACACGGACCAGCTTTTGCGCGACCGTTTCGAGCGGATCGTCGGGCAGGAAGTGGATGCCTTCGACGATAGCGTCCTTTGTGACGATCAGGCCGGGCGCGATTTCGGCGACGTCGTCGCGCAGATCAGCGGCGCCGGGTGAAATGACGAGTGGGGCGAAGTAACGCCGGATGAGGTCGAACTCATCCATCGTGGTCAGCCGCGAATGTCGCGCGAGACGGCGTCGAGGAGTCCGTTGATGAATTTGGGCTCGGCGCCTTCGAAGAAGGCGTGGGCGAGTGAGACGTATTCGTCGAGAATGATCTGGGACGGCAGGCTGATCTCGGCGATCAGTTCATAGACGCCGGCGCGGAGGATTGCGCGGGATGTGGCGTCGAGGCGTTCGATTTTCCAGCCTGAGGCGAGACGTTTCATGATCGCGGCGTCGATGGCTTCCTGCCGGTCGACAACGCCGAGCACGATCGACTTGAAGATATCGGGATCAGCTTCCTCGACAGGTTCGCCCTCGTCGTTGAGGCCGAGGCGGTCCTCCATGAAATCGGCGACGACGGAGCGCGCCGACTGCTCGGTTTGCTCCATCTGGTAGAGCGCCTGCACGCCGGCAAGGCGCGCGCCGGCGCGGCGGGCGGCGAGCAGCTTGCGTTCCGCGTCGGCGGTTGCGCTACTCATCACCGTCCTCGATCAGCTTGTTGAAACGGTAGGACAGGCCGACCATGCGCAGGACGGCGGCGACAACTTCGGCGCCCTTGTTCTTCTGCTTGCGGTCGGCGCGGATGCGTGCCTGGGTTTCATTCTCGCAGGTGAGGACGCCGAAGCCGAGCGGCACGCCGGAGATCGACAGCTCCATCAGCCCGCGCGCGACATGATTGGTGATCAGGTCATAGTGGCTGGTCTCGCCGCGCAGCACGCAGCCCAGCGCAACGAAGCCATCCCATTCGCCGGTGCCGGCGGCCATGGCGATGGCGGCGGGAATTTCGAAGGCGCCGGGGACTTCGAGGAATTCATAGGTCGCGCCGACCTTCTCGAGGCCCTCGACGACGCCCGCCTCCAGCTCCGCCGAGATATGCGCGTAGTAGCGCGACGTCACGATCAGGATGCGGGGGGCGTTGGCCATCTCAGTCTCCGTCGATACGGTGCCAGCCCTCGACCGTCAGGCCGTATCCGTCAAGGCCCGGCAGGACGTTGGGGCGGGTATTGCTCATCAGGACCATGCGCCGGACGCCAAGATCCTTCAGAATCTGAGCGCCGACGCCGTATTCGCGTAACGGGTGAGCAGCGTCGCCTGTCGGCTGAACATCCTGTCCGCCGAGCGCCCGGGCGATTTCCTCGCCCATGCCCATACGGACGAACACCGCCACGCCGGGCTCTTCCGATGCCGACAGCTTCTCCATGGCGCGGCGGACGAGTCCCTCACGCTTTCCGGCTTCCCCGAGGAAATCGGAGAGGAAGTCGACGCGGTGGACGCGCACCAGCGCGGGCTGGTCGCCCTGGATGCGGCCCTTCACCAAAGCGATGTGTTCGGCGCCGTCGAGCGTGTTGCGGAACACGATGATGCGGAACTTGCCGCCCCACGCGCTTTCGAAGTCGCTCTCGATGCGGCGCTCGAGGAAGCGGTCATGGCGGCGGCGCCAGGCGATGAGGTCTGCGATCGTTCCGATCTTGAGGCCGTGCAACTGGGCGAAGGTCACCAGCTCCGGCAGGCGCGCCATCGTGCCGTCGTCGTTCATGATCTCGCAGATGACGGCTGCGGGATAGAGCCCGGCAAGGCGCGAGATGTCGACGCTGGCTTCGGTGTGGCCGGCGCGGACGAGGACGCCGCCTTCGCGCGCGACGAGCGGGAAGACGTGGCCTGGCGAGACGATGTCCTGCGCACCCTTGGTCGGGTCGATGGCGACGGCGATGGTGTGGGCGCGGTCGTGCGCCGAGATACCGGTGGTGACGCCTTCGCGCGCCTCGATGGATACGGTGAAGGCGGTCTTCATGCTCTCGCGGTTCTCGCGCGCCATCATGTCGAGATCGAGCGTGCGGGCGCGGTCGCGCGTCACTGACAGGCAGATCAGGCCGCGGCCGTGCTTGGCCATGAAGTTGACTTGCGCGGGCGTGGCGAACTGCGCCGGAATGATGAGGTCGCCTTCGTTCTCGCGATCCTCAGCGTCGACCAGGATATACATCCGGCCGTTACGGGCTTCCTCGACGATCTCCTCGATCGGCGAGATGGCGGCGGAGAAATCGTACTTTTCCACGTGGTCTTTCATCGTTCTACCTTAGTCGCCGGGCGATTGGCGCCATTCAAGCATGCGGGCCACATAACGGGCCAGCATGTCCACTTCCAGATTGACGCGGTCGCCGGCGGCGAGAGCACCAAGGGTCGTAACCTGCCACGTATGCGGAATGATCGCGACTTCGAACCAGTCCGACCCGTCGTTTCGCCCTACACCCGACACGGTCAAGGAGACGCCATCGACGGTGATCGAGCCTTTTTCGGCCAGGAACTTCGCCAGCGCCTCTGCGATCTCGATGCGGATGCGGCGGCTGTCGCCGTCGGGCGTGACTGAGCGGACGCGGCCGAGGCCGTCGACATGGCCATAGACGAGATGGCCGCCCAGTTCGTCGCCGAGCTTGAGCGAGAGTTCAAGGTTGACCTCCCCGCCGACCTTCCAGCTTCCAAGTGTCGTGCGGGACAGGGTTTCGGGGATGGCTTCGACCGTCCACCACGAGCCGTCCCTGGGGGTGGCGCCAAACTCGACGACGGTCAGGCAGACGCCGGAATGTTCGATCGAGGCGCCCATCTGGATGGACGAAGCCGGATAGCGGCTTTCGACGCGGACGCGGCGAATGCCGTTCGCGTCCTCAATGGAGGTCACGCGGCCAATATCGGTGACGAGTCCGGTGAACATCTCAGGCTTTCCGCTCATAGCTTTCCCAGAGGTCGGCGCCGACCTCCTGCACACTGATGCGCTGATAGTTGGGCGCTGCGCCGAGCTTCTCCAAGCCCAGGCCGCCGAGGCATGGGCGCGCATCGCCGCCGAGCACGATGGGAGCGCGGAACCACTCGATGCGGTCGACCACGCCGGCGCGCATGAAGGACGCGGCAAGTTGGCCGCCGCCTTCGACCATAAGGGATACGACGCGTGCGCGCGTGGCGGCTTCGAGGATACCCGAGAGGGCGAGATGGCCGGTCGCGAGGTCGGGCGGCGTCATCCAGTATTGCAGGCCGCGTGTCGACGGCCATCCGAGTGCGTCGAGGTCGGTGGTTTCAAGCGTGGCGATGGCGACGGGGCCGAGGGAGACCGTGCGGAAGATCTTCGCGTTCGGAGACAGGCGGCCGCGGCCGTCGGCGACGATGCGCAGGGGCTGCTTCTCCGGCATGGGGTCGAGGCGCGCGGTCAGTTCGGGGTCGTCAGCGAGGACGGTTTCCGATCCGACGATGATGGCGTCGTGAGCGGCGCGCAGCTTGTGCGCTTCGAGGCGGGCTTCGGCGCCGGTGATCCACTTGCTCTCGCCGTTCGCCAGCGCGATGCGGCCGTCGAGCGAGGTGGCGAGCTTCAGCGTGATGGCAGGCCGGGCCGTGTGAGCGCCGGCGCTCATTCCTTCACTTCGCCTTCGTCGTCGCGGCTCTGGGAGGCGATGAAGCCGGCGAAGTCGGCGGGCGTCTTGAAGTCCTTGTAGACTGACGCGTAGCGGATGAAGCCGACCGGATCGAGCGTGGAGAGGGATTCCATCACCATCTCGCCGATGTCGGAGGTCTTGATCTCGGTCTCGCCCATGTTTTCGAGCTGGCGGACAATGCCGGAGATCATGTGGTCGAGCTGGTCTTCGCTGACGGGGCGTTTCTGCAGCGCGACCTTGAGTGAGCGCCGCAGCTTGTCTCGCTCGAACACGGCCTTGCGGCCATCGCGCTTGACGACGATGAGGTCACGCAGCTGCACGCGCTCGAATGTGGTGAAGCGTCCGCCGCAATTGTTGCAGCCGCGCCGGCGCCGGACAGCCGCGTCTTCCTCGGCGGGCCGCGAGTCCTTCACTACCGAGTCAGCCGTGCCGCAATACGGACAGCGCAAGCATCACCCCCGGATCAGCCCCATGGGCCAGAATAGATCGGGAAGCGGGCGGTCAGCGCCTTCACTTCCTCGCGCACTTTGGTTTCGATTGCCGATGTGTCGCCGCCTTTTGCGAGGGCGTCGACGACTTCGATCATCCAGGCGCCGACCTGTCTGAATTCGTCCTTGCCGAAGCCGCGCGTGGTGGCGGCCGGTGAGCCGACGCGGACGCCGGACGTGACCATCGGCTTTTCCGGATCGGACGGCACGCCGTTCTTGTTGCAGGTGATGTAGGCGCGCTCGAGCGACTTCTCGGTATCGTTGCCCTTCACGCCTTTCGGGCGGAGGTCGACCAGCATCAGGTGCGTGTCCGTGCCGCCGGAGACGATGTCGAGGCCGCCGGCCTTCAGCGTCTGAGCAAGCACGTTGGCGTTGTCGATGACCGCTTGCGCGTAGGCCTTGAAGTTGGGCTTCAGCGCTTCACCGAAGGCGACGGCTTTGCCCGCGATGACGTGCATCAGCGGGCCGCCCTGGATGCCGGGGAATACGGCTGAGTTCACCTTCTTCGCGATATCGGCGTCGTTGGTCAGCACCATGCCGCCACGCGGGCCGCGCAGGGTCTTGTGCGTGGTGGTCGTCACAACATGCGCATGGCCCAGCGGGCTGGGGATCAGGCCTGCCGCGACGAGGCCGGCGAAGTGGGCCATGTCGACCATGAAGATCGCGCCGACTTCGTCCGCGATCTGGCGGAAGGCAGCGAAGTCGATGGTGCGCGAATAGGCCGAGCCGCCGGCTATGATGATCTTGGGCGAGGCGGCCTTGGCAGTTTTACGGACTTCGTCGAGGTCGATGCGGCCGTCCTGCAGGCGGACGCCGTAGGAATGCGCCTGGAACCATTTGCCCGACTGGTTGGCTTTGGCGCCGTGGGTCAGGTGACCGCCGGCGTCGAGGCTCATGCCGAGGATGGGGTCGCCGGGCTTGATCAGGGCGGTGAAGACGGCCTGGTTGGCCTGGCTGCCGGAGGACGGCTGGACGTTGGCGAACTCGCAGCCGAACAGCTGCTTGGCGCGGTCGATGGCGAGGGTTTCGACTTCGTCCACAAACTCGCAGCCCCCATAGTAACGCTTGCCCGGGTAACCTTCGGCGTACTTGTTGGTCAGGATCGAGCCCTGGGTCTGGAGGACGGCGCGGGAAACGATGTTCTCGGACGCGATAAGCTCGATTTCGTGAGCCTGGCGGCCGAGTTCTTCACCAATCCATTTGGCGATTACGGGGTCGGTTTCCGCAAGGCCGCTAGCGAAAAACCCTTCTCTAAGGGTGCTCGACTGGCTCATCGGCGCGACTCCACGGGGTTTGGGACGGGGTAACCGGGCGATACGGGCTCGCCCCTCGGTTGGCAAGTCCAGCCGCTTTCTGGCGTCGTCCCCGGTAACACTTTAGGCCCCTGATCGATTGGAATCAGACTTCCCGGTTAAGGTCGTAGTCAGGGAGTTGATTGTTTCCTGCCTTGACTTGGCCCCGGATACGTTTTGCGGCGTAGAGGGGCGGCTGGGGTAGTACAATGCAAGACGAAACCGGTAATCCGTCTCCTCCGGACGAACAATTGCTTCGTATGACTTCGGACATTGTGGCGTCGTTCGTAGCCAACAACCCCGTCACGACGGAAACTCTTCCTGACGTCATACGGTCTGTTTACCGGACGATTTCGTCGTTGTCGGGGCCCGGCGAGGTTCGGGCCGAGGAGCGGCTGAAGCCTGCCGTGCCGATCTCGAAATCGGTGACGAATTACCACATCTTCTGCCTCGAGGACGGCAGGAAGCTGAAGATGCTGAAGCGGTATCTTCGCTCGAAATACGACTTGAGCCCGGACGAGTATCGTCGCCGGTGGGGGCTGTCGGCCGACTATCCGATGGTGGCGCCGAGCTATACCGCGCGACGGTCGGAATTCGCGAAAAAGATCGGGCTCGGAAAGGGCGTGCGCAAGGGACGCTAGGCGATCAGCCCGCGCTTGCCGCCCGGCTTTTGGGGACCGACGCTGCCCTCTCCTTCCTGCATCTTCTGGCCCTCCGATTTTTTACGGACGTAGGCGAGCTTCGCGCGCGCCAGCTTTTCGACATCGCCCCTTGGCGCGTTGGACGGCGCGGTGAAGACGATCTCCAGGCCATCGCTGGTGGAAATCGCGCGCACTTCCATCGAGCCGCCGATGCGGTTCATCTCGATCAGGATCTCGTCGTCAGGGTCGGGATCGCGCGACATGAGCCGAAGATGCCGCTTTCGCGAACCTCTGTCATCTGGCGCAGTTTCGCATTCGATCCGCCATGAACCGACTGTGATGCTGGTCTCGCAACAAGTGGAGGGCCACAGGGACGCGGGATGCCCCGCGTGATCTGGCGACGCCACCGCTCGCGCTTCACGCTTTCCTGCAATCATCCTGCGCCGTTGAACCGTGATCAGCCCCCTCCATGAGGAATGGATGCGAGCGGTATCTCACTGGCCTGGAGGTGGGGCATGCACAGGTCTGCAATCCGCAGAACTGATCTGTGCAGCGCGTTGAAAGGGTTCCAGCCGATCGCGAAAGTGCGTGTGCAGAATCGGCGGGTTCTACCTGTTCGCCATAGAAGAGATCGCGCACCCGCCGAGGGTCTCGGCGGGCGCGCGTCCCACGACCGTCCAGCCGACCGCCCCCAGACGGAATGGCTGCGCCCGTCGTTCGAGAAACATGGACGCTCGCCGGGGGCGAACCCGGCGAGCACCATGGAAGGGCTGGTGTCCAGCCGGCCCGTCCCCCAACTACCATGCGCGCACCGGTCTTCTGGCGGTTGCCAAAAGAGCGACGTTGCGATTGTCTTCAGATCAACTTCGAAGCGAGTTTTACTGTGTGGATGCGTAAACGCAGGACTTTCGGGCGGTCAGGACCCGACGTTTTTCCGACTTTTGGTCGACTTTGCCCGTGAGCGCTCGATCCAGCCGGTTTGATCTGGCGCAGGAAGCCGACTTCGACCTTGGCGCGCTGCGCGTGTCTCCTTCTGCCTGCCGGGTGTTCGCGGAGGGACGCGAGATCCGCGTCGAAGCGCAGACGATGGCAGTGCTTGTTGTGCTGGCGCGGGCCAGCGGCGCGACCGTCTCCCGCGACAAGCTGGTCGAGTCATGCTGGCAGGGTCGCATCGTCAGCGACGACGCGATCACGCGGACGATCGGCAAGGTGCGCGCCCTGGCGCGCGGACTTGCGACCAGCCCGTTTACGCTCGAGACCCTGCCCAAGGTCGGGTATCGCCTGACGCCAGGCGCAGGTGCACCTTTCCTGGCGTCTGTCGACGCTGCGGCGAGTACCGCATCGCACGTCTTGGCGGCCGAGCCGGCGCTGGACATGAAGCGTCGGTCGTGGGCGCCGCTCCTGATGGTCGCAGGTGTGATCGCCCTTGGCGTGGAAGGGATTGCGCTCACGCGCGGGCCGGCGGTCAATCAACCTCCCGCCGAGACCATACTTGCTGGCGCGCTGCCGGCCGCCGCTGAAGTCGCGGAGGCGCTTGTCCTGCTCGATCTCGGGCGCGTGCAGGACTATCTGGATCGCGGTTGGGATCCGACCTGGAAGTTCGACGCCGAGGGGAATGGGCCGCTGCACACCATGTTCATGGCGTGCGAACGCAACCCCGGTCACAATCAGCTGATGGTCGCGCAGATTGCCAGGATGCTGGTTACTGCCGGGACCGATCCAGTCGAGCGGAACAGATGGGATGACAGTCCGATGGATACGGCGGTTTCGCCGCGCTACTGCGGACCCACGCATCCCGTCACCGAGTACCTGAAGAGCATCGCGCCTCCGGTGGAGATCTACCGGGTGTATGAGCGCGCATGCGCGGAAGCGTTTGGCGGGCGCACGACGCAGGCGGACTGGTCGAATTCCGGCCTGACGCGGGAAGCGTGCGCAGAGGCGGCTAAACTCTACTTGCCGCCGCTGCGCGATACCGCTGACGATTGAGCGGCCTGCTGGCTTTGGGCAGGTGAGCCGCGTCCCTACCCGTTCGACAATTCCGTGTAGCGGCGCAGGTGCCAGTCGGTGTTGCCGAACTGGCTTTCGATCATCGTCACGCGCTTGAAGAAGTGGCCGACATTGAGTTCGTCGGTCATGCCCATGCCG
>Ga0315905_10008360_pt1 | contig 10466 bp, 10 predicted proteins | sample LakEriMetagenome_5_FD_203522 | JGI IMG/M metagenome (GOLD analysis project Ga0315905, IMG submission 203522) | Freshwater fungal communities from buoy surface, Lake Erie, Ohio, United States - Buoy 4 MA121 | ecosystem: Environmental > Aquatic > Freshwater > Lake | place: USA: Lake Erie, Ohio... | reverse complement strand
ACAAGAGCGGAAGCAGGACATTCGGCAGCACATGTCCTCTAAGGGCCTGGGTGGCGCTGAGCCCTTTTGCACGAGCCGTCCAGACATAGGGCTGACTGAGCTCATGCAAGGCAGACGCGCGAGTGATGAAGGCCAGACTCGCCAGAAACCCACTTGCTAGGCAGACCACAGGAGCCCAGCCGAAACCTCTCCCGACCGCGAACCACTGAGCGAGGATGGCCCCCAGGACGAATCCAGGGATGGAGTAGAGCAGGATGGTCATGAGCGACAGGCCTCGGTCGACTGGACCACCGGGCGACCTAGCCTGCAGGAGTCCCAAGGGGATGGCGACAACACAGGCCAGCAGCAGACTTGAGAGGCCCAGGAGCGCGGAGACCGGCAGCCGCTCGCCAATCAGCGCGCCGACCGGGCGTTGATAGAAGAGGCTCTGACCGAGGTCTCCCGCGGCGTAGCCCTGAAGGAGGTGAATGAACTGCTGCACCGGTGGAAGGTCTTGCCCAAGCTGTCGCCTCAGCTCCGAGAGTAGCTCAGGGCTGATCGCCTGGGGCACCACTTGAAGAAGCCCACGGCCCTGACTCGGGAGCTGGGCCGCGGCCGCATCGACCGGCCCTCCCGGGAGCAGCTGCACGAGACCGAAGACAGCAGCGAGCAGCAGCAGCAAGGCTGGTCCAGCAATGATCAGTCGTCTAAGCAGATACCTCATCTCTGGCTTCAATGCGAACTACCCCACCATGCGCTGGTCAGCAGCCAAGTCTCCGGGTCCATGATGGCTGGGAGGACCGGAGGCCTCTCAAGCCCCCGTCGAATCAGAATTCGATGGTGCGAATTGTGCCAGAGACCAATGACCAGCACCTGCCGCTGCAGCACGCGATCGAGAACCCGGGCAGCCACGCGGCGGTCTGCCGGAGAACGCGCTGAGATCACTCGCTCGATCAGCGCATCCACGGCCGGATCGGCCAGCCCGGTGACTGCATCAGTCCCCATCTGGGCGGCGGCCTGAGACGAGAATCGGGCCCTGAGCTCAGGCCCGGGGTGTGTGCTGCTGAGCTGCAGCTGGCTCACCAGGTGGAAACGACCCTCGAGCAGGCGCCGACGGTGCGCAACTGGGTCCTCCCGCAGGAGCAAGACCGAGACACCCAGCCGTCGCAGCGCGTTCTGCCAAATGAGCAGTGGGCCCGCAAGGCTGTGGTCGTGCAGGGCAACCTCAATCTGGAACGACTGAATGCCGGGTGGGTGGATCCGCCCCTGCGTCCAGCGCCAGCCTGCGGCCTCGAGTAGTTGCACCGCCTGCCGACGCGCCTCGTCCGGCTGTGGCAGAGGGCCATCAAGGTTCTCCGAGATCGACGCTGGCAGGGCCTGCCCAGCCTGCCGATAGACCGTCTCTGCGAGCGCGAGCTCTGCAGCGTTCATGACACCCTGGGCCGCGAGGTCCGTGTTGGAGAAGAATGACCGGCTTCTGACCCGCTCCCCCTGAAAGATCTGCCGGTTGATCCACTCAAAATCGAGCAGAGTCGAGAGGGCCTGACGGACCCGAGGATCCTTGAGCTCGGGCTTCCGAAGGTTGAAGAACAGACCCAGCATGCCGTTTGGGTTGGTATTCGGAAGCCTCAGCAGGCTCATGGCGGCTGGAAGTCGATCGAGTCGGTCTGAGTCCAGCGGCATCCAGAGGTCAATTCGGCCCGCATCCGCCCACTGACTTAGCGTCGACGGGTCTCGGGCGTAGCGAACCTCGACCGCGTCAAAGTACGACTGCCCGCGCCTCGGGAGTTGGCCCTGTCCCCAGTAGTCCGGCACACGCGTGTAGCGGACCGAGGCACCCCTCCCCCAGCTGTCGACCCGGTAGGGGCCCGACCCGACGAGCGGGTGATCCGCAGACCACTGGTCGACTTGAAAAATGGGCAGGCCCGCCACCAGAAAGCCAAGTTCTGGGTTGGGCGACTTGAAATCAAAACGAACCGTCAGCGGATCGACCACGACCACTCGCTCAACCGCTGCCCAGTAGTGCCGCCAGAACGGACTGGCCTGCGGACTCAGCAGCCAGTCGAAGCTCTTTCGGACATCCTCGGCCGTGACTGGCTGCCCATTCGAAAATCGCGCCTTTTGGTGCAGGCGAAAGCTCATCGAGCGACCATCCTTGGCCATGAGCATGGCCTCTGCCAGCATGCCGTAGAGGGTCATGGGCTCACTCAGGCTCGCCAGCGCCAGGGGCTCGAGCACGAGCTCCATCATGCCCTTTGGCCCTCTCCCGCCGAGCATGAAGGGGTTGAGCCGATCAAAGCTTCCAACCGCGCCGAGCCTCAGCAGCCCGCCCACACGCCCCTCGACAGAGGCATAGGGCAGCCGTCCGTCTCCGGACAGGGCCGGCATTCCCTCGAGGGCGATGGATGGAGACCATTCCCCCGGCCGAGCCATGACCGTTAGCGAGTGGCCCACGAGCAGGAGGCTGAGCAGGAGAGTCCAAAGGTGGCGTTGCATGAGGGGGCCAGTTTAGCGACAACGCTAAGATAAGGCTCCGGCACTCTCGAAGGCTCACCATGTCGTTTCTGCAAGGCAAACGAATCCTGATCACTGGACTGCTGTCCAATCGTTCCATCGCCTATGGCGTGGCCAAGGCCTGTCACGCGCAGGGGGCCGAACTCGCGTTCACCTATCAGAATGAGCGGTTCGAGGAGCGGGTCAGGGAGATGGCCTCCGAGTTCGGGAGCAGCCTCTGTTTCCCCTGCGACGTCTCCGAAGACCGCCAGATCGAGGACCTCTTTGCCGCGCTGGGCCAGCACTGGGACCGGCTCGACGGCCTGCTCCATGCCATTGCCTTCGCCCCCCGGGAGGCCATCGCTGGGGAGTTTCTGGACGGGCTGAGCCGCGAAGGGTTCCGAATTGCACATGAGGTTTCCTCCTACAGTTTTCCAGCCCTGGCCAAGGCCGCGCTCCCCCTCATGAAGACCCACGGAGGCGCAATGGTGACGCTGAGCTACCTGGGCTCAGAGCGCGTCGTACCCGGCTACAACACCATGGGGCTCGCAAAGGCAAGCCTCGAGGCCGGCACGCGTTACCTCGCGGCGAACCTGGGGCCCATGGGCATTCGCGTCAACGGCGTGTCTGCAGGGCCCATCAAGACACTGGCCGCAAGCGGCATCAAGGGCTTTGGGGCCATCCTGGGCGTCGTTGAGAAGACCGCCCCGCTGCGCAAGAACGTCACCATCGACGAGGTGGGCAATGTCTGTGCCTTCCTGCTCTCGGACCTTGCAAGCGGCGTCACCGGCGAGATCACCATGGTCGACGCTGGCTTCTCAAGGGTCAGCTTCTAGTGCAGGCCTACCTGGACCTCATGCGGCATGTCCTGCACCACGGCACGCCGAAGTCTGATCGAACCGGGACCGGCACTCGGTCTGTGTTTGGTTGGCAGATGCGGTTTGACCTCGCGGCAGGCTTTCCCCTGGTCACCACGAAGAAACTGCATACCAAGAGCATCATTCATGAACTCCTATGGTTCCTGAGAGGCGAGACCAACATCGCGTCGCTCCGCGCGGCAGGCGTGAGCATCTGGGACGAGTGGGCGGACGCTGCGGGCGACCTTGGGCCGGTCTACGGAAGGCAGTGGCGAGCATGGCCCGCCCCCACCGCAGAGAACCCCGGGGCGGTAATTGACCAGATTCAACAGCTACTCGACCAGATTCGGAGCAACCCGGACTCCCGTCGCCTCATCGTCAGTGCGTGGAATGTATCGGACATTCCACAAATGGCCCTTGCGCCGTGCCATGCGTTCTTTCAGTTCTATGTGGCTGATGGACGTCTCTCCTGCCAGCTCTACCAGCGCAGTGCCGACATTTTCCTGGGAGTCCCGTTCAACATCGCCAGCTACGCACTGCTCACCCACATGGTCGCCGAGCAGACAGACCTGGGCGTCGGGGACTTCGTCTGGACAGGTGGCGACTGCCACCTCTATGAGAACCACCTCGACCAGGCCAGAGAGCAGTTGAGCCGCAATCCCTTGCCCCTTCCCACACTGCGCTTTGCACGCAGGCCGCCGAGTCTCTTTGACTACCAGTACGAGGATGTGCTGATCGAAAACTACCAGTGCCACCCCGCCATCAAGGCGCCGGTGGCCGTCTAGGTCGCGCATGCGTCCGACGGTGACCGCAGTGGTGGCAATGGCCAGCAACCGGTGCATCGGACTTGAGAACACGCTTCCCTGGCATCTTCCTGAAGACCTCCAGCGATTTAAGCGGCTCACCATGGGAAAGCCCGTGCTGCTCGGCAGAAAGACCTACGAGTCGATCCTGAGGCTGCGTGGAAAACCCCTGCCCGGGCGCCCCCACCAGGTGCTCACCCGACAGCCCGACTGGCTCCCCCTGTCGGAGCATCGAGAACAGGTCCATGTGGTGCGGTCGATTGAAGAGTCTCTCTGGCTCACAGAGACGTCGGGGGAGCCAGAGCTCATGGTGATAGGCGGTGCTGAGGTCTACGCCCAGGCGCTTCCCATGACGGACCAGCTGGAGATCACCTGGATTGACCAGGTGGTCAGCGGGGACACCTTCTTTCCTGAGTTCGACAGCGCCGACTGGACCACACGCGCCTGCTCCGATTCGCAGATGAGCGAGTCTGGGCTGCGCTACCGATTTGAGTCTCTGGTCCGGGTCACCTAGGCCTTCGGCAGTGTGACCCCGGTCTGCCCCTGGTACTTCCCGCCTCGGTCTTTGTAGGAGGTCTCACAGACCTCATCGCTCTCAAAGAAGAGCATCTGCGCGCAGCCCTCGTTCGCATAGATCTTCGCGGGCAGGGGCGTGGTGTTGGAGAACTCGAGCGTCACATGCCCCTCCCACTCGGGCTCAAGGGGAGTGACATTCACGATGATTCCGCATCGCGCATAGGTTGACTTGCCCAGGCAGACCACAAGGGTGCTTCGGGGAATGCGGAAGTACTCAACGGTTCGCGCCAGCGCGAACGAGTTGGGCGGGATGATGCAGACAGGCCCCTTGAAGTCGACAAAGGACCCCGTGTCGAAATTCTTGGGGTCTACGATGGTGCTGTTGATGTTGGTAAAAATCTTGAACTCGTCTGCACAACGGACATCGTAGCCGTAGCTTGACGTGCCGTAGGAGACGATCTTCTCCCCCATGACCGCCCTCACCTGCCCAGGCTCAAAGGGCGCAATCATGCCCTGGTGCTGGGCCATTCGTCGAATCCAGTGGTCGCTCTTGATGGTCATCCGGGGATTATGACTGAAGCAGTAAACTATTCGGCTATGACCGCACGATCGTTCTTCATCACCTCTGCCCTGCCCTATGCCAACGGGGCCATTCACCTGGGCCACATGGTCGAGCATATTCAGACCGATATCTACTCGCGTTTTCAGCGGCAGATGGGTCACTCGGTGGTGGCCGTCTGTGCGGATGACACCCACGGCACGCCAATCATGCTCCGGGCCGAAAAGGAGGGGGTCACCCCCGAGGTGCTCATCGAGCGGGTCTGGCAGGAGCACAGTCGCGACTTCAAATCTTTTGGGGTGGACTACGACCTCTACTACACCACCCACTCCCCAGAGAACCAGGCCCTCTCGGAGGGCATTTACCAGGCCCTGCGGGCCAATGGACTTATTGAGGTTCGCACCATTGAACAGATGTACGACCCCGTTAAGTCCATGTTCTTACCCGATCGCTTCATCAAGGGGGACTGTCCAAAATGTGGTGCAAAGGACCAGTACGGAGACTCCTGTGAGGCCTGCGGTGCGACCTACGCCCCGACGGACCTGAAGAATCCGGTCTCGGCCGTGAGCGGTGCCACCCCGGTGACACGAGAGAGCGAGCATCACTTCTTTCGGCTGTCTGACCCCCGCTGCGTGGCCTTTCTGAACCGCTGGGCGTTGGAAGAAGACCGGCTCCAGCCAGAGGCCGCCAACAAGCTGCGCGAATGGCTCGGCAAGGACGAGCAGGGCCAGTCCCGCCTTGGGGACTGGGACATCTCCAGAGACGCACCCTATTTTGGGTTTGAGATTCCTGGCGCGCCAGGCAAGTACTTCTATGTCTGGCTTGATGCACCCGTGGGCTACTTCGCCGCCCTTCAGAAATGGTGCTCCATTCATGGCCGGGCATTCGAGGCCTTCGTCTCCCCCGACTCAGCTGTTGAACAGGTCCACTTCATCGGCAAGGACATTCTTTATTTTCACACCCTCTTCTGGCCCGCCATGCTGCAGTTCTCCGGCTACCGCGCCCCCACCCATGTCTATGCGCATGGTTTTCTGACGGTTGACGGGGCGAAGATGAGCAAATCGCGAGGGACCTTCATCACCGCCCACAGCTATATCGAACAGGGCCTTAACCCCGACTGGCTTCGCTATTATTTTGCCGCCAAGCTCAACGGGAGCATGGAAGACCTCGACCTGAGCTTTACGGACTTCATCGCGAAGGTAAACAGCGACTTGGTCGGAAAATTCGCCAACATTGCCAGCCGCTGTGCGGGCTTTGTGGTCAAGCGATTCAACGGTGAACTCTTGGGAGATGCCCGCGACGAGGGCGACTCTGACCACGCCCAGCTAGAGGGTCTCTTCGTCGCGCGGGCCGAGGGAATTGCGCAGGCGTATGAGGCGCGTGACACCGCACGGGTCGTCAGAGAGGTTGGCGGTCTGATGGACACCGTCAACGGCTATGTTGACCAGCATAAGCCCTGGGAGCTCGCGAAGCAGGAGGGTCAGGACGCTCGGCTCCACCGCGTCGTCAGCACCGCCTTGCGAGCCTTTGCTCGGTTGGCAATTCTGCTCAAGCCCATTCTCCCCACGACGGTGGCGCGCGCAGAGTCCGAGGTCTTTGGTCTGGCGACCCCCTGGACTTGGACAGACCTCGACCGGCCAGCCCTGCACCAAGTTGTGCCCTTTCAGCACCTCTTTTCTCGGGTCGACCGCGATCAGATCGACCGCCTCATTGAAGCCAACAAAGCCAGCCTCTAGGAGCCCCTATGCCGATCTTCTCTCGCCCCCCCTATCAGTCTGAGGTCACTCAGTTCCTGTCCGACCTCAAGCTCGCCAAGCCCCACCTCGAGCAGTCGCAGCGCGAGGGACGCGCACGGCTCTGGGACAAAGACCCCATTGACCTAGACGCTTACGAGCGAACCCAGCGCAGCAGGGTTGCACAGAAGCCCTACGTCTATCAGACCTAAGCCTTGACCGACGTACCCAGCCACCCCGAGGTGGAGGCGATCGCCCGCCTGTATGGCGAGCCGCTGGTCGACATTCCGCGTGACCTCTATATCCCGCCCGATGCGCTCGAGGTCATCCTAGAAGCCTTTGAGGGCCCGCTCGACCTCCTGCTCTACCTCATTCGTCGCCAGAACTTCAACATTCTCGACATTCCGATGGCGGAGGTCACCCAGCAATACCTGCGATACATCGATGAGGTGCGTGAGCACAATCTAGAGCTCGCGGCAGAGTACCTGCTCATGGCGGCCATGCTCATCGAGATCAAGTCGCGCATGCTCCTGCCCGTACGCGCAAGGAGCGGGGAAGAGGATGCCGAAGACCCCCGGGCTGAGCTGGTGAGGCGTCTGCTGGAGTATGAGCAGATGAAGCTTGCAGCACAGAAGCTCGACGACCTCCCGCAGGCTGGCCGCGATGTCTTCTCAGCGCAGGTGCTCATTGAGCAGACACTCGTACCGCGTCTGCCGCAGGTGAGTGCACTCGACCTCCAGCAGGCCTGGAGGGATCTCCTCCGGCGCGCCAAGCTGGTCGCCCATCACCAGGTGACCCGAGAGGCACTCTCGGTCCGAGAGCATATGGCCAAGATCCTTCGGCAGCTCAGGTCCGTGGCCTTCGTTGAGTTCAAGGACCTGTTCGAGGAGGCCATTCAGGGCGGGGGCGGGGTTGCGGTGGTGGTGGTCCACTTCCTGGCACTGCTCGAGCTCGCACGCGAGGGGCTGATTGACCTGACACAGGCCGCGCCGTTCGCACCCATCTATGTCCGACTCAGCAGCCAGCCCAGCTGACCTCTCTTCGCTGAACAGCCTCAGGCTGCCAGCAGCTGCCCAGTCGCTCATCCCGCTGCGCGATAGCTTGGCACTGCCCCAGATCAGTGAGCAGCTCGGAGTCGCGCCGCGGTTCATCCTGGGCGGCGGGAGCAATGTCGTGCTCACCAGCTCTGCCTCGGACCCGATGCAGGTCACTGTCCTGCATAACCAGCTCCGAGGTCTGGTTCGCGTAGACCAGGACGCCGAAACCGTTGTCATTCGGTGTGCCGCAGGTGAGCCCTGGCATGCATTTGTCATGTGGACGCTCGCCCAGGGGTGGGCCGGGCTGGAGAACCTGGCGCTCATTCCGGGAACCGTGGGCGCAGCCCCCATCCAGAACATCGGGGCCTACGGAGTCGAGGTCTGTGATCGCATTCAAACAGTCCATACCTGGGACTTCCATACCCAGACCTATGTGGAGTTTCGGGCCGAGGACTGCGGGTTCGGTTATCGACGCTCACAGTTCAAGGATCCGTCCATACAGGGCCCCTGGGACCAGCCCAGATACCTTGTTGTCGCCGTGGACTTTCGGCTGCAGTGTGGCCGACACCCCCGACTGGAGACAGGCTATGCTGGCCTCGAGCCAGCGCTTGCGCGCCTGGCACATGACCATCCCGTGAGCGCACTCCTCGTCGCACATGCTGTCATGGGGCTTCGCAATCAGAAGCTTCCCTCCCCGGATCAGATCGGAAACGTGGGCAGCTTTTTCATCAACCCAGTGGTTCCCCACCTCTTCGCGCAATCACTCGCCGCACGGCATCCAGAAATGCCCTTCTTCCCCGCTGGCCCTGAGGAGAGCAAACTTTCTGCGGGGTGGCTGATCGAGGCGAGTGGGCTCAAGGGTCTCCGACGCGGAGACGCGGCCGTATCCGAACGACACGCCCTGGTGCTGGTCAATCACGGAGCTGCCTCCGCCGACGAGATCCTGGGGCTTGCGAGCTATATTCAACGGGTGGTGATGGCGAAGTTTGGGGTGTGGCTTGAGCCAGAGCCGCAATTCGTGCCGCCACGCTCCTTGCAAGGCCCTGCAAATCAGGCCGCCTGAGCTGCCCGCTTTCGACGAAACACGGGCTGATTCGGGCGGCTGGCCTCGCGGACCCACTGGTAGCCCTCGGACTCAAACTCAGTGAGCACCTCAGGCCGGAGGATTCGGTTCTCAATGACAAACCGAGCCATCAATCCCCTCGCCCGCTTGGCAAAGAAGCTCACGACCTTGTAGCCCCCCGTGGCCTGCTCATCTTCGAACACTGGGGAGATGAGCTGCTCCGCCTGGAGGCCAGGGCCTCCAGGGTCGTGGGCCTTGGGTGCTCCGGGCTTTGCTCGCACGACCTTCGCGTACTCCTGTGACGCGAGGTTCAACAAGACCGAGGGCTCACGCTTCTTGGCAAGCGATCGCAGTTGCTCGTTGATGGCGTTCGTCACCCGGTGGCCCCAGAATTCATAGAGGTCCCCGCCGCGCGCTGTCTTGAGTCGAGTCCCCATCTCAAGGCGATAAGGCTGGAGCGCATCCAGCGGACGCAGAAATCCGTAGAGCCCCGAGAGGATGAAGGCATGGTCCTGGGCCCATTTCAGGGCGGCCGTCTTGAGTGTGTCCGCCTGGAGCCCAGCGTAGACATCCCCATCGAAGGCGAGCAGGGCATGCCTGGCCTCCGGTGTGGTCCTGACGCCGACCTCCCACTGAGCAAATCGCTCAACGTTGAGGCTCGCGAGCGCATCGCTAAGGTCCATGAGTTGACTCAGCTCACGCGTACTCATCTTTCGCAGACAGGCCGCCAGAACAGCGGCCTCGGCCTCAAGGACTGGAGAGGTGAGGTCCAGCTTTGGCGACGGACGCTCGAAATCGAGCGACTTGGCGGGCGACAAGAGCATGAGCATGACGGCCTTAATCCTTTGATGGGTGTGAGAGGGCCTCGACCAAAGCGAGCAGATCTGGACCCTGGGCCGTCGGCACCACATCGAGCTCATCAAATGGCTGATGGGCGCGATTCACCCAGAAACCCTGCAGACCCTGCCACTGCGCGCCCGCAACATCCCATGCGTTGGACGAGACCAAGAGCACTTCAGCAGACTGGCATTGTGCAAACGCTGTCGCCAAGGCGTAGACGTCGGGACTGACCTTGAAGCACTGAACGGCATCTGCTGACAAGACTCCTTGAAAACAGGGCGAAAGCCCTGCTGAACCCAGTGCGGCCTGGAGCATAGGGGGGTCTCCATTTGAGAGCACGACAAGCGGGAAGCCCCGCGCCCGAAGCGTCTGCAGAGACTCCAGTGCCTCTGGGTAGGCCTGAATCTCGCGGTAGGCCTCCAGTACATCGCTGATGACGGACTCGGTCGCGGGAAGCCGCGCAGCAGCGAGCGTGTAGACAAGCGCGTCCCGCGTCACTGCCCAGAAGGGCTTATAGCGGCTTGGACCAGCGAGTGCACGCAGCCGGCTGTACTCGAGCTGTTTGTCGCGAAGGGCTGCCGCCAGG
>Ga0315905_10008359_pt1 | contig 10467 bp, 1 predicted proteins | sample LakEriMetagenome_5_FD_203522 | JGI IMG/M metagenome (GOLD analysis project Ga0315905, IMG submission 203522) | Freshwater fungal communities from buoy surface, Lake Erie, Ohio, United States - Buoy 4 MA121 | ecosystem: Environmental > Aquatic > Freshwater > Lake | place: USA: Lake Erie, Ohio... | reverse complement strand
CAGCAAACAATACCTCGACACGCCGCTATCCGGAAAAAAAACCCTCTCCATCCCCGCTTCCAGCTCCACCCCCATCCTCCTCGCCCTCGACCGCAGCCAACTCGTCAACACGGCCGCCACAACCTACGCCTCCATCCTCAAAATCACCGACTCCGCCAATCTAACCCTCTCCCGCCTCCCAGTCCGCGCCGAACCAGCCTCCGCCGCAGGTCTCTGGGCCTGCTCGGTCACCCTGGGCAAGGTTGACCCTCTCGACCCGACCACCCCAGGCTCCGCCACCAGTCGCGCCTTCACACTCAAATACCTCGTCCACGTCGACGACGCAGGTCGCATGCGCCTGCTCCGCAGTTGCTTCCTCGGCCAGCTCAAATCCACCGGCAACCCACTCGGAATCGCTGTCCACGAAAATGACGTCTACGCCAACGGTGAATCCGACGTCCCTCCACGCCGCTTCTTCTCCTCTCTGCTCCCGGCCGGGCAGCCAGTCGTCGAGGCTGCCAGCCCCTTCGTGTCAGGTGCCTCCATCCTTTGGAACATCACTCATTTCGCCAGCGATCCAGCCAACCCCTTCCGCCACAATTACCACCCGGATCATCCATCAGGCATCGAAATCCGCCGCTCGCTCACCATGGAATTCACCAGCACACCACCCGAATCCACCCAGGACGCGAACTCTCTCACCACCACATGGGGTACCTCCATCCTCGGCGGCAACTACACCGAGCAGATCGCCGGTCTAACCAACTCCCGCTCCCCCATCACCACCCGAGGCACCTTCCTCATGCGCCGGATCTCCGAGATCTCCTCCATTCAACTCGACTGACCACTCAATATGACCATCCGCACTTTCCTCCTCGTGTCTTCCCTCAACGGTCTCTGCCTGATCGACGCCGCGCTCGCAGATGCGGTCGTCCCCGACCGCTTGAGCTATCAGGGCAATGTCACAGACGCCGCCGGCAATCCCATCGGTTCCGCCGCAGCAGTCAATCGCACCGTCCATTTCAAAGTCTACGAAGCCGCCAGCAGCGGCAACCCGGTATGGGCAGAACAGCAGACCGTCACCATCTCCTCCGGCGAATTCAGTGTCGCCATCGGTAGCGGATCCGGAATCTCAGGCCTGCCGGGCCCCTCCGCACCTGCCAGCAAGGTCGCGACCATCTCCTCCATCCTGACAAGTCCTTCAAAGAGCTACTACCTCGGCATCACCATCGACGATGGCGACGGAAATATCTCCAATGACAAGGAAATCGCTCCACGTCAGCAATTGCTCAGCGGTGCCTTCGCCCTCCGCGCCAAAACCGCCGAAGCCGTCGCATCGTCTGCCATCTCCTCCACCATGATCGCCGATGGCGCCGTCGCCTCCGTCAACCTCGCTTCCGACTCCGTCGTCACCGGCAAAATCATCGATGGCGCCATCAATTCCGCCAAAATCGCCGACGGAGCCATAGCATCCGCTGACCTCGCCCCTAATTCCGTCACCTCAGCAAAAATCGCCGACGCCTCCATCGCCACCGCCGACCTCGCCGAGCAATCCGTCGCCAGAGCCAAAATCGCTCCCAACGCCATCTCTTCCTATCTCATCGAAGACGGCTCCATCGCCACCGCCGACCTTGGACCGAATTCAGTAGATTCCTCGAAAATCACCGACGCATCCGTCGCCACCGCAGATCTCGCCAACGGAGCCGTCACCGTCGATAAGCTCAACGCATCCTCCATCGGCATCTGGAACCTCAACGGCTCATCCGCTCACCGCACCTCCGGCAGCGTCGGCATCGGCACCAGCACCCCAGCCGCCCCACTCCACGTCAACAGCACAAGCAACTCCGAGGTCGAAATCAGCGGCACCACCTCCCGGATGGAACTCCGGGACACCGACCACCGCACAAGCTACTGGATCCATAACAGTGATGGCAGTTTATACTTTCTCTGGAACCGCGGCACCGGCGACTCCACATGGAACAGCGAACGCCCTCTCACTCTCCAGAACGGATGGGTGGGTATCGGCACCAGCACCCCCCGGGCTCCGCTCGATGTCGCCGCCACCTTCAACACCACCATCAGCTCCTACGGCCGTCTCACCACCAATGGCGCCACCGACGACAATGGCAATGTCTCGGGCAATCTCTCCATTCAGGCAGAAGGTGGCATGTTCGCCAGCCGCTACGACGTCACCTCGGATGAGCGCATCAAACGCATCGTCGGACCGGCTTCCGGTACGGAGTCCCTCGCTTTGCTCGATCAGATTCAGATCACCGATTACCACTATGTGGACACTCCCGCTCAGGGCTCTCGCCTCCAGCGAAAGGTCATCGCCCAGCAGGTCGAAAGTGTCCTTCCGTTCGCCGTATCCGCCAAATCCGGCGTGGTTCCGGACATCTTTCAAAACGCCGATGCCGCCAACGGTTGGATCAACCTCCCCACCAGCCTCAAAGTCGGCGAAAGGGTAAGATTGATCCACAGCAACAGCCACGAACTCCTCGAAGTGCTGGAAACCACCCCATCCTCCTTCAGGGTCTCCCTCGACGCCAATGTCCGGGAAGTCTTCGTCTACGGCCGCGAAGTGCACGACCTCCGCTCCGTGGACTACGATGCCATCTCCATGATCAACGTCTCCGCAACTCAGGAACTCCACCGCCGCGTCCGCACGCTCGAAGAACGCCTCGCTGCCATCGAAAAGCGGTTCGGCAGCAATTGAGCCCAACATCCGGAAGCCAGCCCATCGCATCATGCAATTGCCAACCTCATCACCGCCAGCCACGCGCCGCTCTCTCGCGGCTCGACTCGGTGCCATGCTATGGCTGATCGCCTCGCTGCCGCTTCACGCCCAACTCCAGCTCGAAAGCGGTGTCTACAACCGCACCAGCCTGCGGACGCCAGCCGAAAACCCATCCGGTCTCCCGCCCGTGGGTGCCAACCTGCCCCCGACCGGTGCCCCCACGCTCACGCCCCAGTTCTCTAACGTCGTCGAATCCTCAGGCGGAATCTCCCCTTCCGCTGCCTCCAGCGATGGAACCCTCCGCCTGCGGAACTCTAGCATCGGAACCACCTTCGCGTCCGGAGTGCCTCGCTACAATTTCGGCGACACCATCCTCCCACCTTCAGTCATCTACGACTCCCTCGGCAAGGCCAGAGAAATCGCGGACCCCGCAACTTACTGGCGCTCCGAACCACTCCGCCCGGCTGAAACAATCTTCAACCCAGGGGGCACACCCATGAGCCCGGACTACGGTACCGGATCCAGTGCCGCCATCCCAACCCTCGAAGCGGGCACCTTCGAAACCTTCTACTACAGCCCTCACGCCAGAATGGTCTTCGCCAACACCCCCGGCCAGGCCTCCATCACATGGGTCTCTCGCCTCCCCGACCCCGCCTTCGACAATCAATACGTCATCTACAACGAGACCTTCGCCGTCGCCGCAGGCACCTCAACCGGTGTCGGTGTCCGGCCCCTCTTCTGGACCGAAAAATCCTTCGAAGCCCCGGAAATCGATATCCCGTCCGGCCGCATCGAAACCGTCAACCCAATCTTCAGCAACATCTTCCCGGAATCCGTCACCGAGGAATACACCCCGCCTGGTCAGATCGATCCCAACGCCAGCCCGGAACTGCGCACCGTCTGGTTCGAGAAATTCCAGTCTAGCGGCAAACTCCGCGCCTATAATGTCACCGGTCGCCTTCTCGTCGAGTACCTCGGCCCTCTCAAGGGCGATGGCACCCACCAGTTCATCGGCATCGATGTCATCAGCGTCGAACGCAGTCTCCCCGCTAGCACACTGACCGTCAACCTGGGCGACGAGGTGCGCCCCTCCCCAAATGACCCGTCATGGCTGCCCTCACCCATCAGCACCTCCAGCGGCATGGACTCCGCTCCACTCTACGGCACCGAATCCTCCTCCAGCGGCGTACTCCGCTACTTCGCAGAACGCGAAAACGATGTCCCGGAAAAAACCCGCTTCTTCTGGCTCGATCCCGAACCAATCGCACTCGCAGCACCCGGCAGCCTAGCCAGCGGTGTCACCATCGCATGGCCCGTCGCACTCCACCAGTACGCCTTCGTCTGGCCCACCGGCCACGAAGCATACGCCTTCTACACCGTCGGCCAGGCCGGCAGCTCATTGGAAAATGGCACCGGCCTGTCCTTCTCCGGGAACTCTCTCCCAAGCATTGTCTATCAGGATTCCATCAGCGACAATGCCATCATCGACAACGCTTCCCAGCGCCTCCTCGTCAACCTCACGGATGACCCGGACAGCGCCAATCGATCCCTGCTTAAATTCACCGGATCCAACGGCGGGGTCTGGTATGTGCGCATCTACAGCCAGTCACAGGACCGCGCCGGTTTCCTCGAGCCAGACGGGCAACCACGCGTCAGCACCACCGCCACCGTCGGCCAGCGCATCCCCCCACCCCCGGGATACTCGAAGGCCGGCTACATCTCCGCCGGTTCCAGCTACGACCCGGCATCCTACAAAAACCCCTTCACCGCAGGCATCCAAACCGCCGAAAAAGGAGCCATTCTTCCCGTCAACGCTCTCCCCGACGGTCGCGACCAACTCACCATCCGCTGGTTTCAGAAAATCCCCGCCCCCAACGCGGAATTCGAGGACTTCTATGTCAGCTCAAAGGTCGGAACCTACACGCTCCAATACCCCGCGGCTCCCCGCAGAATCATCCTCGCCGCCAATGCCGGTTCAGGTCCGCTCTCCGGTGGAAGAGAGTCCGGCACCATCTACCACCAGCCGGATCCTGCCAAAACCGGCTACAACCCCAACGAGGAACACGCCCTCATGTCTGGTGGTGTGGCCTACGCACTGCGCGACGACCTCAACCAGACAGCTGGAACAGCTTTCGGAGACCTGTCATTTACCTCCCGCCCCTTCGTCCTCCTGCGCTACACTTCACAATCGGATGGCTCCCCGGCCATGGAGGTCTTCGAAGTCCTGCGCGAGGATGATGCCCACTCGTTCAACTACCCGGTTACCGCCGGCACCATCCTCAATTCGCCTCTCCCCCTTCCCTACCTTCCCCAGGCCATCAATCCCCAGACCGGACGCGCATGGAATGACGAGGTGCCCCCCGATTCCGGCACCGACTCGCCTCCCAATCCTCTCGCCCCGTCCCTCTACCATTGGTTCACCTTCCAGGACCGCAAAGGCTTCCACTGGGTCTATCGGGGCCCGCACGAATTAGCCACCCAGCCATCCATGGGCATGCAGTTCCACTACCCCATGCGCGCCGATTTCCATATCCCCGGCCTCGCCAGTCAGCCACCGCAAGGCACGCCCCTGCCCTACCTTCGCCCACTCGACGCCAACGGTAAACCCATCGGAGACCCCGTCACCGGCACCCCCCTAACCATCCGCTACCGTCCCGTCTGGCCCGAGAATCCTCCTGAACTCCAACTCGCCGAAACTCTCGGTCTCCCCAAACGCGGTCTTCCCGCCGTGCGCGGTCAAAGCAGCGCAGAAATCCTCTATCAGCAGTCCATCGCCTCTGCATCAGCCACCCCAAGCGCCGTCCTCCACGACCCCACCCGCTCCAAATCCATTCTCCTCAACGACGCCAGCGTCGGACTCGATGCCCTCCCCTCCTCACTAAAAACCGACACCCGCAGCGGCAAAACCTATTTCCAACTCGCCCAACCCCACCTGCAGCAGCGGTTCTTCTTCGACCCCACCCTCGGAGACAAAGGCGGTCTGACTCTCCTCGGCGAATTCCATTCCCCCACCACCGGCGAGGCCTACTACGACCTCAACACCCTCAGCTCGGCCGATCTCGCTTCGCTCAAATCCCTCGTCGCAGACTCCGACAAGGACAAAGCCTCATGGAACAGGGCCGTCGATGGCCTCTCGACCACCATGGAAACCTTCATCGAGGACCCCGCTCGCCCGGGAACCTACATCGTCAACAACTCTCGCTCCACCAAAGCCGGCGTCTCCGATCTCCCCGTCCCCGTCGAATCCGACTCCGCCGTCGACTCCTACGCTCTCACCGCCACAGGAAAAGCCACAGGATACGTCAGCCTCCTCGTCCAGGACGGCGAGGCCTTCACCGAAACCGGCGAACCAGTCGCCGTTCATGTCCTCAAAATCACCAATCAACTCTATCAGGGCGACCTCAAAACCATCCCCGCCACCAATCCACTCGATGAACAGGTGACACTCCGCCACTCCGGTGACTTCGCTGCCGAACCAGCCAACTTCGAGTTCGATTGGCGCTTCGCCACCGCAGTCAACGGCATGGCACCGCCCACCTACACCTTCTCTCAGTCCACCGTCGTCGGTCAGTCGGACACCAGTTGGGCCATCATCACAACCCCGCAGTCTCTGCCGTCTCCATCTAGCCCTCTCACCTACCCGGCTATCATCACTCTTGGTCGTGACAGCGGTACCGACCTGTGGATCAACCTTCCCCCGGACTTCGATCCCGCCAAGGGACTTCCCGGTCGCATCCTCAAACTCGCCACCGACCTGCCCCCGCAGCCGGACGCCGTCGGAAACGCCATCTTCTCCGCCAATCTCAGACCGGAGGAAGGCCTCGTCCTCTACATCAATAACATCCCCCGGCTCGCCTGCAACCTGCCACCCGGAATCACCCCGCCCGGCGGACTAGCAGCAACCTCGGCACGCGCCGGTCTCGACGCCGATGCCCTGAACCTCCAGTTCGAACTCGACTCCTCCCTCCTCGCCTCATCAAGCCGCATCGAAGTCGCCCTCTACTCGTCCTCCACCAGCCTCCCCAGCCCAGCATCCACCGTCAACCTCCGGCTGGCCGTCCAGTCCCGGAAGGACAACGTCTCCACAAGCAGCCAGTGGACGGAACTCGCTGCCTCAGGTGCCACTCTCCAGAACATCGTCGTCCTCGGCGGGGACGCCGCCTCCCCACTCGGAAATCCCCTCCTCATCTTCCAGGACACGTTCCACACCATGCGCTATCGCCCGAGACCCGATTCCGGCATGGCTTCAGCAGAATGGAGCGACTGGACAGCTCCCCAACTCGTCGAAAGCTGGGTCAAACGCGTCCTCGAAGGCATCAACCCGTTCGATCAAAGGGTCACCGACCTCTTCAATAACCCCATCAGTACAGACGTCAGCATCCTCACCCAGGCCGGCAAACGCTGGGAAGGTGACGTCGCCCTTAATCTCGATAATATCGACGACTTCGGCCTCATCGAAATCTACGAAACCGTCCTCAACCGAGTCAAAGCTCAGAGCATCGACGCAGGCTACAACGATTCCGGCGTCAACCAGACTCTCCTGCTCGCAGCCGGTTACCTCAACGACCTCTACATGAGCCTCGGCAACGAAGCCTATGATGACGCCATGAACCCGACCCTCCAGGTCGACACCGCTAACGGTTCCACCGATGTCAGTTCCTCCCGCTTCGCTTTCGAAGGCCAGGTCCCGAACCTCCTCGAGGAAACCCTCTCGCTCCTCCGTGGGCGTGACGATTTCCTCTCCCCCGGAACCACCGTCGCCCCAACCTACAATCGCCTCTATTGGAACTACACCGGAGGCATCCTCTCCGGCGAGGCCATCTACGCTAGCAACTATCAGATCTTCGAAAAATCCGACGACCCCGCAGCCGATGGTGACCTCAATGAGGACGACGCCGCCCGGCTCTTCCCCCAGGGCCACGGCGACGCCTACGGCCACTATCTCACCGCACTCACAGGATACTACAGGCTCCTCAACAACGACTTCTTCACATGGATCCCCCAAAGCGAAACCGTCGACGTCGCCGGACAACCAGTCTCCATCGACTACTCGGACGAACGGAAATTCGCCGCCGCCGCCGCCTCGGTCGCCCGCAGCGGATACCAGATCCTCGATTTCACCGCACGGCTCGACCGAACCTCCATCGACAACGGCTGGAGCAGCTTCGCCGATCTCGATAGTGCCGGAAATCCCACGCAGAACCCCTCCACCGGAGAATCCCGACACTGGGGCGTCGATGACTGGGCCTCCCGCACATCCCAGGGAACCTACTTCAACTGGCTGTCCGCCAACGCCATGCTGCCCGAAAAATCCCCCAACGAGGGAATCCGCAAAATCGACCGCACCACCGTTCCGGAAATCGATGAACTGGTCAGCATCGCAGAAAATGTCACCACCCTCGTGACCGGTTTCCAGGACCACCTCAATAGTCTCGGCCTCCCCGCAGATGCCATGGCCTTCGATATCTCACCAGCAGAACTCGCCACCGGCAAAACCCACTTCGAACAGATCTTCGCTCGCGCCACCAGCGCCTCCGTCAACGCTAAACACGCCTTCACCCAGGCTTCCTTGATGAACCAGTCGTTGCGCGGCAGCACCAGCGTGCTCGATGAATACATCCACAGCGTCAACGAACAGGAAAAAGCCTACGAATACCAGTTGAAGGACCTCCTCGGAACCCCCTACGCAGGCGATATCGGCCCCGGTAGAATCTATCAGCAGGGCTACACGGGTCCCGACCTGTACAACTACTACTTCATCGACCCGCCACCCCAACTCGTCGATCTCTCGCGCACCTACGACATCGAGGTCCGCACTCCCCTCCAGACCGGCAGCTTCACCGCATGGACCGCCGATGAAGCATGGCTCCGCCTCAACCCGGACCACCATGGCGACGTTCAGTACACCACGCGCACCTACCGCATGGAACCATCCAGAACCTATCAGTTCACATCAGACCGCGGATCACGCGCAGAACCGGGACAGATCCAGCAGGCCCTCAGGGAAATCTACCTCGCAGAGGCAGCCGTCAGGCAATCCTCGCAGGCCTATTTCAGCACCGACCTCCAGTTCGCCCGCAGCTATAACATGATCTCCGAAATCATGGACGATTACTCCCGCGACAAGTCCGCATCCGATGACTTGCAGGATCAGGCAAACAAAAAGGCCGCTGCCGCCCGCACCGCATCGGTCCGTGCCGCCTACCTCTCGGTCTCGGGAGACTTCACTCTCAACATGGCAGGCGCCGTCGCCGAGGCGTTCCCGGACAGTACCTTCGACTTCGCGTTCGCCGGCAAAAGCGCCTCCCTCGTGGCAGCTACACTCGGCGCTCAAAGCCTCCACCTCGGCGCTGTCGCCTCCGAACTCGCCGCCGCCAGCCTCGAAAACGAGGCAGATGACCTCCTGCAACAGGCCGATGACCTCGCCGAAGACCTTTCCTATCAGGCTGGCTTCAAGCGGATGATCGTCGAATACGAGAAACTCTACCATCAACTCCTCGAACAGTCGAATGACGTGGAATCATCCATCGTCCGCCTTCAGTCCGCCCTCGAACGGGTGTCGGTTATCCTCGCAAAATCCGACCGCATCCAGAACGACCGCGAATCGTTCCGCCGCCGCGCCGCTGCAACCATCGAAAAGTACCGCAATGGCGATGTGCTCTACCGTGACATGCGCCACGAGTTCCTCGAACAGTACAAATCCCTCTTCGATCTCGCCCAGACCTACTCCTATCTCGCCGCTAAAGCCTACGACTACGAAACCGGCCTCCTCGGCACGCCTCTCGGCAAGGGCTTTCTGGGCGACATCCTCGGAACCTACAGCCTCGGCGAATTCTCCGGCAGCAATCCGGTCCGCACCGGAGTCGGCGACGCAGGCCTCGCCTCCGCCCTCGCCGTCCTCCGCGATGAATACTCAGTCGCCAAAGGCCGCCTCGGTATCAATAACCCGGACCGCAATGGCACTCTGTTCTCTCTCCGCCACGAACTGTTCCGGATCAAAACCGATTCCACCACCTCTGACGACGATCTCATGTGGCGCCAGACCCTCCAGCAGCGCATCAACTCCGACCTCCGCAACGATCCCGACGTTCTCAACCACTGCGCCAATCTCGTCAAATCTAACAACACACCCGTGCCGGGAATCGTCATCCCGTTTTCCACCACCATTCAGGCCGGAATCAATTTCTTCGGCTGGCCCATGGCCGGCGGCGATCACGTGTTCACCCAATCCGCCTTCGCCACCAAGATTTCCTCCGTCGGCGTCGTCTTCTCCGGCTATATCGGCATGGACCCCTATCGTCAGGGAACACCCAATGCCGGTGGCCCGGCAAACAATCAGGCAAACGCCCTCAGCGCAACACCCTACGTCTATCTCATCCCGTGCGGCCTTGACCTCATGCGCGCCCCTGCCCTCGGCGATTCTCCACTCTTTCGCTCATGGAATGTCCAGGACCAGGCATTGCCGCTGCCCCTCAACATCGGAGGCAACCCATTCGGCTCCACTCAGGTGTTCACCCCACAAGGTTCGCTCGCGGAACAATTCTGGATTCCCCGCAGACATCAGGCGTTCCGCGCCGTGGACGACGGCGCCTACTTCTACAACCAGATGCCCTCCGAATTCACCTCCAGCCGCCTCGTCGGCCGCAGTGTCTGGAACACCCAGTGGAAACTCGTCATCCCCGGTTACAGTCTCCTCAATGATGAACGCGCCGGCCTCGATGCCTTCATCAACTCAGTTAGCGATATCGAAC
>Ga0315905_10008358_pt1 | contig 10467 bp, 8 predicted proteins | sample LakEriMetagenome_5_FD_203522 | JGI IMG/M metagenome (GOLD analysis project Ga0315905, IMG submission 203522) | Freshwater fungal communities from buoy surface, Lake Erie, Ohio, United States - Buoy 4 MA121 | ecosystem: Environmental > Aquatic > Freshwater > Lake | place: USA: Lake Erie, Ohio... | reverse complement strand
AGACTAGAAATAGTCGCTTCGTACAGCGGAAGAGCCTCTACGGTGGTTACCAACTCATTCATGACTGAGCAGAAGTTAAATCTTTGAACACATCTTCCAAACGCTGCTCTTTCACATTCATGGTCAATATTCGATACGGAGAGGAGGCCGCCCAATCTGCCATTTTGATTCTAATATCTTCGTCACCTTTGGCCACTACTTCCCATTGAAAATCAGTAATTCTGTTGACTTTTAATACAAAAGGCAATTGACTCAGTACTTTTTCATTCACTATTTGGTCTAACTCTAATTGAAGTATCGTTTGACCTCCTAATTGCTTCAATGACTGTGTTTCTCCATCTTGCACTAGCTTACCTCTATTGATGATAATAGTCCTTTGACATAAAGCTTCCACTTCTTGCATAATATGCGTGGAAAACATTACTGTCTTTTCTTTACCCACCTCCTTGATCAAGCCTCTAATTTCAATCAATTGATTGGGATCCAACCCACTGGTGGGTTCATCCAAAATCAATACTTGTGGATCATGGATCAATGCTTGCGCCAGCCCTATTCTCTGTCTATATCCTTTGGAGAGCGTGCCTATCTTTTTATGTGCCTCTATGCCCAGACCCACACGTTCAATCATTGCCTCTACCTTGGACCTGACATTACTCAACTGATAAATTCCGGCTATAAAACTCAAATACTCACGCACGTACATCTCCAAATACAACGGGTTATGCTCCGGCAAATAACCGATCACCCTGCGGGTTTCCATGCTATTGTCACTGATGTCGAGACCATTCACTTCAATGGATCCAGAAGAGGGAGGAATAAAAGAAGTAATGATTTTCATCATGGTACTTTTGCCCGCCCCATTGGGACCTAAAAAACCTACAATCTGCCCCTTAGGAATTTCAAAGGAAACATGATCCAATGCCCACTGGCTTCCGTACTGCTTGGTAACTTCTTTTACAACAATCGACATGAAACAAATTAAGGTAACAAATGTACTCGATGGCACCAATGATTCAAAACATCACAGGGATAATTAAATTTGACCTATCTTAGAGGCATGAGAACTGAACAACGAATTTGGACATCGGAAAATGGTTGGAATGTATCTAGCTGCAATCTTCCTGAAGCGCAATTGGTGTTGGTATTCATTGGCATCGATGTAGAAAATCAGGCACAACTTTTAAATGAGTTGAAGAGTGCCTATCCTAACTCAGACATTGTATTTTGCAGCACCGCAGGAGAAATTGCCAAAAATGAAATTTTAGATAATTCAGCCGTCTGCACCGCTCTTTACTTTAATCAAACTCCTCTTAAGATTCACCGAATTGAAATCAAAGACACCGATGAAAGTGAAAAATGCGGAACAGAAATCGCGAAAACATTGATGAGTGATGACTTGAAAGGAGTTTTCATCATCAGTGAAGGCACCCTTACCAATGGGGATTTCTTGATCAAAGGAGTGAATGACAACATTCCTAATACCGTTTTAGTTACAGGAGGTTTGGCAGGGGATGCAGGGCGGTTTACCCAAACTTTTGTTGGTATGAACGAAGTAGCAAGACCAGGCGTAATTGTCGCTGTCGGATTCTATGGAAATAATATCCAGATGAGCCATGGATCTCAGGGAGGTTGGAGCGAATTTGGCCCAATTAGAACTGTTACCTCTTCTGAAAAGAATGTGCTGTATACATTAGACAACGGAAGTGCTTTGGAACTCTATAAAAGATATTTGGGAGACCGCGCCTCTGAATTGCCAGGTGCCGCCTTACTCTTCCCTCTTTGTATCATCAATGATGATGGCTCTCATCTGGTCAGAACCATCTTGAGCATTGATGAAGAAAAAGGTTCCATGACCTTCGCAGGAAATATCCCCAATGGCTCTCGGGTTCAATTCATGATGGCTAATTTTGAGCATTTGATTGAGGGGGCAGAGGGAGCAGCGGAGCAAAGCAACGAAATCGAAAATCCCACCTTGGCTATCTTAATTTCATGTGTGGGAAGAAGAATCGTATTAGGACAAAGAACTGAAGAGGAGTTAGATGCCGTGATTGAACGCATCGGAGATCAGACCACCTATTGTGGCTTTTATTCCAATGGTGAAATTTCTCCATTGATGGATAGTGCCACCTGTGCTCTGCATAATCAAACGATGACTATTACCACTTTCAAAGAATTGAACTAATTTCTTTCAATGGAGCGGTTGGTAATTTTAGGTTCTGGATCTGGCTCCAACGCTAAAAATCTCTTGACCTATTTTCAGCAGCATGACGAAATTGAAATTGTTCTGATTGCTCACAATAAACCCAACATTGGAATTATTCAGCACGCAGAGGATTTCAATATTCCTAATTACCTGCTAACCAAAGAAAATTTCCTTTTGTCAGATGAGTTTATCCAACATCTTATTCATCTGAAGGTGAATTGGATCATCCTCGCGGGTTTTCTTTGGAAAATTCCTGCTGCGCTTTGTCAAAAATTCGAGAATAAAATCATTAATATCCATCCCTCATTGTTACCTAAATACGGAGGAAAAGGTATGTACGGTCATTTTGTTCATGAAGCTGTCTTTAAAGCTCAAGAAAAAGAATCTGGTATAACTATTCATTTGGTAAATGAGGAATATGATAAAGGAAAGGTTTTATTTCAGGGCCGGGTGAATCTTGACCCGGAAGATGGACCAGATATCATTGAGCAAAAAGTTCGTACTTTAGAGAGACAGCATTTTCCTACCATTGTAGAAAAAACCATTTTGGGATGATCAAAAAATCGATGTCGTTGGCTTGGTTGGCCTTTTCATTGGGGTGCAGCAGCCAAGACGGAACACCGCATGTTTCTCAAGGTAATATAAAGTTCATCCCCTCGTTTCCATCACAGTTGATTGATCCAAGACCGATCGCCATTTGGAAATCCCCCAATTTTGAGGATAACAAAGAACATATCACCCTGTATTTGCATGATGGACAAATGTTGTTTGATGGCAATATTACCTGGAATCATCAAGAATGGAATATCGACGAGCATCTTGCTCAATTGAGTGAGGAAAATCCTTCTTTGTCCTTTCTAGTAGTAGGTATATATAACAACGGAAGTAAGCGTCACGCCGAGTACTTTCCTCAAAAGCCATTTGAGGAATTGTCCCGCCCATTTCAAGACTCACTTTATACCCATACGCAACGTCAACCGCAGCAAGCTTTGTTTTCCGCAAAAATTTATTCTGATCGATATTTAACTTTCATTACCCAAGAGTTAAAGCCCTATGTAGAGGAAAATTATGGAGCAAGCTCATTAATGAATACTTGGATTGGCGGAGCAAGCATGGGTGGTTTAATATCGTGGTATGCACTGCATGAATATCCCAATGAATTTGGCGCCGCTTTGTGTTTTTCTACTCACTGGCCTGGAGTATGGCCCAAAGACGATCCCTCACAGAAGGTTTTCCATCAGTTCATCTCCTATCAATGGAAACATCCCTTCTCTCCCTCGCAAAAATGTTATTTTGATCATGGTGATCTAACCTTGGATCAATACTATGCACCGTATCAAGCAAAAATGAACGCTGCGCTGACACAACAAAAAGTTCATTATCAAAGCTTGATTTTTCCAGGCACCGACCATAGCGAGCAGAGCTGGTCTTCCCATTTTCTAGGGGCTGTTCGCTGGTTGCTCAGTTTAGAGTAATCCACCTTCAGATTTTAGCTGTTATTATCATCCTGATGATTTAAGATTTAAATCACCCCACTAAATCAGCTGCTTTAGAAACTTATATCACATCGGAAACTTCTCTACTTGCTTTTCCTGTCAAAAAGGGGAATATGAGGAATACAAAAAAGGCTGCTCACATGAACAGCCTTTTCAATGATATACAAAACAACTAGCGATTGATCATCACTCGAAGCGTTTCAGATTTTCCGTTTAGTTCAACCTCCATCAAATACATACCAGAAGAGGCACTATTCAAATGGATTGGCATACTGTTGGAACCCTCTTGGAAGAATTCTTTTTTGAATACTAACTCACCCAAAGAATTGTACATCTTTACTTTCACCTCACTTTCCAATGTTTGAGACCACTGCAACAACATCTCGCCAGTGCTGCTTGGGTTTGGATAAACATTTACCCATTGCGAACCATTTGACAAGCTCGCCACCACTTCATCATTCGACTCCTCCATTACCATACCCGCTCCGGTGGTTTTCAAACAATGGAGAGCACCAAAATCTCCAGGGGCTGCGTTTTGGAATAGAGGTCTAACACGAACATTATAGGTCTTCGCATTGGCCATTCCAGGTACATTGCTCAGGAACAACACATTGGTATTGGATCCACCCACCACCATTTGTGGCGCACCTGGTGTTGGAGAAGTTTCAGTAAATTCCCACTCAAATGCGCTAGCCCCACAAATCTGACGGTCCGTAGCTATGGAAGAATTAATAGCCTTAAATGTGGGACATCGATCAGAAGATCTCAACACCACCGGAGCTTCTTGGTTTAACTGAGCGGTACAAGTCTGTACAGGGTTCGCATTGATTGGCGTTAGGTTGTTCGCTGCATCGAACATTGCATAAATAACGCCCACGCTAAGAGTATACACTTTGGGATTACTTCCCAAATTAGCTGGAAGTAAGGTGCCCAACCTGGTGATGATAGCAGAGGAAGTGGGGGTGGTATAGCTCCACGGAGTAATTCCCAAATCCGATCCATTCTCAGAGGCACTCAAAACATTGAACACATAATTTGAAACATTCGCTCTGAATTGCGCCTTAAAACTTCTACACACATTTGCATAAACACCCGTGTTGTTAATACTATAAGAATGGTCGCAAGTACTCGCATCGAAATGATTCATACATATTTTCGCGCTACTGTTGGAAGAACCGCTGTTCTTATGAACCGCCAAATAATAATCGGTGCCCACTGTTAATTCATCAGACAACAATATTTGATTACCCGTTGTAACTTCGTTCTCCTCTTGAATCAAAGACAAACATCCACCCAAATCAACAAAAAGCATCAGTGAATTGTCACCGGTAGCGGCCGATATACTGGCTCTGAAAGAATTTCTTTGAGCGGTAAACTTATACCACAAATCATTTCCCTCTCCTTCAATTACTGGGGAATCCGCACCATTGTTCAAGTTGGCGGGGAAAAGATTTCCAGTGGTGCAAGATGGATATATCTGAGTAACCGCGCTTACAAAGGGAACATCGCTTGAGGATAAGCCTTCATCTATTTGTCCATCACAATTGTTATCGACACCATCACAAATCTCCGTTCCAGGCAATACACAACTACCGTTATCGATAGTTGCTAAGGGGTCGAAATTACAAGCTTCTGGATTAATACATCCTTCCACTTCACACAACAAATCTTGACCATCGCAATCTTCGTCTATGCCATTTCCGCAAAATTCGACACCAGGATATTCACAACTACCGTCCTCAGTGTTGGCCAATTCGTTATAGTTGCAAGCAGAGGGATCGGTACATCCATTCACTACAGGAACACATGAGCCGTCATCCGTATTGGCATCAGGATTATAGTTGTAAGCCGTTACATCGGTACATCCTAAAACCACTGCAATACATGAACCATCATCCGTATTGGCATCAGGATTATAATTGAGCGCTGCTGCATCAGTACAACCTAATACTTGTGCAATACATGAACCATCATCGGTATTAGCAAGTAGGTTAAAATTTATTGCCGTCTCATCTGTGCAACCAAGCACCACTGGTATACATGAACCATTATCTGTATTGGCTTCTGGGTCAAAGTTCAACGCAGTGGCATCGGTACATCCAAAAACCACCGCAATACATGAACCATCATCCGTATTAGCTTCAGCATTAAAATTGTATGCCGCTACATCGGTACATCCTAAAACCACCGCAATACATGAACCATCATCTGTATTGGCATCAGGATTATAATTGAACGCTGCTGCATCCGTACAGCCCAAAATAGGACAAATCAAATCAGCTCCATCACAGTCTTCATCTATGATATTACCACAAATCTCTTCTCCACCTGGGAAAACATTACCACTTGCATCGTCACAATCATCGGCATTCAATACATAACCTACCTCACCAAAACAAGAGTTAATGACTGCGTCTGCATTACCAAAACCATCTCCGTCCGCGTCGGCGAAGTACAAATCTCCAATTTCTTCATTGATTTGACCATCACAATTGTTATCCAACTCGTCACAAATTTCATCTGCGGCGGGATTAATCGTCGCGTCAGCATCGTTACAATCTGAACTTTCAAATACATAACCTTGGGGAACATCACAAGTCTCAATGAACATATCTGGATTACCAAATCCATCTGCGTCTGCATCTTCAAAAACCAAATCCAAACTCAAGCCATCGTCCACAAGTCCATTACAATCATTGTCTAGTTGATCACAAAGCTCAATCGCTCCGGGAAAAACATCCATGTTATTATCATCACAATCTTCTGTAGAAATCACTCCATCTCCATCCGCATCAATTTCGTCGGACGGTTGTTGGAAACCCTGTGTGAGGATGACATCCCCTCCTGATAAGGTGGTCACAAATGTTTCGCCTATGCTCCAGGATACGGAAATTCCATCTTGCAATGTTACATCATTGCCTGCAGAGACGATGGCGCTTCTTGAAATCGATTGCGCAATGATGCACTGTGCAACGAACATCAATATTGAAAATAAATAGATTTTTTTCATAATCAAATTAACAAGTTAAGTGGTGCAAGTTAGAGTAAAAAAAGAGAGAAATCAAAAATTATGGATTAAATCTTCCTTTTTTGAACACATTTCTTGCACCTCCCTTTAATTTTCTGTATTCCTTTTGCTCTTTTTCTGATAAATGAATGGTCTCCTGACAAGCCGACGAGCAACAATTCTCAAATTTTGTCTTACATGCGTCACATTGAATAAATAATATGTGACATCCCAAATTTGCACAATTAGTATGTATATCAAAAGGAGATTCGCACTGGTGACAGCGGGCTATAACCTCATCCGACACCCGCTCTGCAAGGCGTTCATCAAAAACAAAATTCACCCCTTTGAATTTATTTTTTATCCCTGCAGCCTTTACATCGCGCGCATACTTGATTATCCCACCCTCTAGGTGATAGACATTCTTAAAACCTTTGTGCTTCATGTACGCCGAAGCCTTTTCACACCTGATACCACCCGTGCAGTACATGACAAGGTTTTTATCCTTGTTATCTCTCAGAAGATCTTCGGCTATTTGTAATTCTTCCCTAAATGTATCTACATCAGGCAAAATGGCCCCTTCAAAATGCCCCACTTCACTCTCATAATGGTTTCGCATATCCACTAAAATGGTGTTGGGATCATCCGTGAGTTGATTAAATTCCTCCGCGTTCAATAATTTCCCCGTATCCGCTGGATTAAAAGAAGAATCGTCCAGGCCATCCGCAACAATTTTCTTTCTCACCTTTATTTTTAGCATATAGAAAGAATTGTTTTGATTGGCAACTGCCGTATTCAATCTTACCTGATTCAACCCTTCTATATTGTATAAAAAAAGTTTAAAATTTTCAAAATAATGGTCAGGAACAGAAATTTGAGCATTGATTCCCTCCTGTGCGACATAAATCCTTCCCAAAACCTTCAGTTCAGAAAATTTCTCAAATAAAAAATCCCTGAACACCTCCGGGCTTTCTATTGAAAAATACTTGTAAAACGAGATGGTGGTTCGCGGGGTAGCATCTTGCGCCATCTTAGCCTTTAGAATGCGCCGATCCGTAAAATTATAAAGTCTCTTCATATCCGTGTATAAGCGTAAATTACACCATCACAAATTTACAATAAAAAAAATGGGCTGCATCTGACAAGAAACAGCCCAAATGTTTTGTAAATGAAATCAATCTTTAATATCGATACGCATCAGATTTGAATGGACCATTCACATTGACTCCTATGTAATCCGCTTGATCTTGGGTTAAAACCTCTAACTCTACTCCAATCTTGGCTAGGTGCAATAAAGCTACCTTTTCATCTAAATGCTTTGGTAAAACATACACCTTGTTCTCATAGTTCTTATGATTCGCCCACAATTCCAATTGAGCTAAAGTTTGGTTAGTAAACGAATTGCTCATCACAAAAGAAGGGTGACCCGTAGCACAACCCAAATTGACGAGACGACCCTCTGCTAAAACGATGATATCCTTTCCATCCACCGTATACTTATCTACTTGCGGTTTGATGGTATCTTTTGTGTGGCCGTAATTATCATTTAACCAAGCCATATCGATTTCGTTATCAAAGTGCCCAATATTGCACACTACCGCATTGTGCTTCATGTTTTTAAAATGGCGTCCCACGATGATTTGGTGATTACCGGTTGCTGTTACTACGATGTCTGCCTCAGAAATCGCCGTGTCCATCTTCTTCACTTCATAACCCTCCATTGCCGCTTGTAAAGCACAAATAGGGTCAATTTCCGTCACGATTACACGAACACCCGCATTTTTTAGAGAATCAGCAGATCCTTTTCCTACATCGCCATATCCCGCTACTACCGCTACTTTTCCTGCCATCATCAAATCAGTGGCTCTTCTCAACGCATCCACCAAGGACTCACGACATCCGTATTTGTTGTCGAATTTACTTTTGGTTACACTGTCATTGATGTTAATGGCTGGTAGCAATAATGTACCATTCTTCTCACGCTCATATAGACGCAACACTCCTGTAGTGGTTTCTTCCGAAATACCGCGGATACCAGACACTAACTCTGGATACTTATCGAAAACCATATTGGTCAAATCCCCTCCATCGTCCAAAATCATGTTCAGAGGTTCACCGCCTTCAAACGCGTGTAACGTTTGTTCGATACACCAATCAAACTCCTCATTGGTCATTCCCTTCCAAGCATACACAGGAATACCTGCAGCGGCTATGGCAGCAGCAGCATGATCTTGTGTAGAAAAAATATTACAAGAGCTCCAAGAAACTTGGGCTCCGAGCTCTTTTAAAGTCTCAATCAGCACAGCAGTTTGAATCGTCATGTGCAAGCAACCCGCAATTCGCGCACCCGCAAGAGGTTTACTAGCACCAAATTCAGTTCGCAAGGACATCAATCCTGGCATTTCGGCTTCCGCCAAAAGAATTTCTTTTCTACCCCACTCGGCGAGGCTCATGTCTTTAACTTTGTACATCATTTTTGTTTCGGTTGCTATGCTCATTTTCAAAATTTTATGCAAAGATATACGTCAAATTACATGAACAACCTATTTTTTTTGGCTCATGGTTGAAATAACCACTTTTCCCCATTTCGAAGTTAGGATCTGGAATGGGGCCTCATCAGCACCTGTATCTGATCATCCCAACCGGTCACTAATTCGTTTAGAATCCAGAAGAACAGAGTTTGATAAAATTGAACAATGTCTCTTGCCAAAATGGTCATATCACGATGTGTTCAAAGATTCAAAAGGAAAGCCCTACTTGCGAGATGGTACCCATGTAAGCATCAGTCACTCGGGAGATTATGCCGCTGTGGCCATCTCCACAATTCCCGTGGGTATTGACATTCAAGTTCAAAGCCCATTGCTATTTAAAGTTAGAAGTAAATTCTGTCATCCGATGGAACTCTCTCAACTCTCCCCGAGTCCGGAAGATGAACTCTACCTCAAGATATGGTGTGCCAAAGAGGCTATTTTCAAAATCAATGGCCAAGGAGGAAATTTTGCTAGGGATATTTTCTGTTCTGATCTCAACGAAACATCTAATTTCCTTACTTTTCATCAACAAATAGAGGGTAATAAATTACAAGATGTTGGGGTGCATTTTTTAAAAAAAACAAATTACTTTGTGGCCATTGCCCAAACATTGTGATATGATAAAACCTCTGATAATCATTCAAGTAGCCATGCTACTTTGCGGCTTGATATCATCTGGCCAAAACTCCAGTCCTATCATTTGGTCAGAGGATTTTGCAAACGGGATTCCTTCGAGCTGGTTGAATCTCGATGAAAATACCAATGCCCTATGGGAATATAGGGGGGCGAATACTACTCCCAATCAACTTGTAGGATCGAGAGGGTCGTGCACGAACAATTTTGAAGGAACCCCCATTGCAAGTTCTTCTCAGAATAATGGCTTCATCATTTTTGACTCTAATTATTGGGACAATGATTCGCTGCCATGTGCAGGAGAATATTTCGGAACAGGCCCAGCTCCCGGGCCTCATTCATGTGTGCTGACTACTTCCTCTATTGACCTCTCCGGCGTTGATTTCGCTATGCTCCAATTTGAGCAATATGTGCGATTTTTCGATGGAGCCACGTCCGTAGAAATCAGCATTGAGCAAGGTCCTTGGACAAATTTATTTACCAACAACATTCCATTTGGTGGTGAAAGTGCAAATGCCGAAACCATTCAAGTCTTATTACCTCCTTCAGCGGCGCAAACCAATGATCTTAGAATTCGATTTTCCTATAATGGCCTTT
>Ga0315905_10008356_pt1 | contig 10468 bp, 5 predicted proteins | sample LakEriMetagenome_5_FD_203522 | JGI IMG/M metagenome (GOLD analysis project Ga0315905, IMG submission 203522) | Freshwater fungal communities from buoy surface, Lake Erie, Ohio, United States - Buoy 4 MA121 | ecosystem: Environmental > Aquatic > Freshwater > Lake | place: USA: Lake Erie, Ohio... | reverse complement strand
AAATAAAAAAATACAGAACGCCTTCCAGCTCAACGACACGCACCCGACCATCGCCGTCCCCGAGCTCATGCGCGTCCTCATGGACGACCACGGCCTCGGCTGGACCCACGCCTGGGACCTGTGCACGCGCACGTTCGCCTTCACCAACCACACGGTGCTGCCCGAGGCGCTCGAGCGCTGGCCGGTCAGCCTGGTCGAGCGGCTGCTGCCGCGCCACATGCAGATCGTCTACGACATCAACTGGCGCTTCCTGCAGGCCGTGCGCGCGCGGTACGGCGACGACTGGGACCGCATCGGGCGCATGTCGATCATCGAGGAGGGCGAGGGCGGCGAGAAGCTCGTGCGGATGGCCTACCTGGCCGCCGTCGCGTCGCACACCGTCAACGGCGTCGCCGCGATCCACTCGGACATCATCCGGCGCACGATCTTCCGCGACTTTTACGACCTGTGGCCCGAGAAGTTCCAGAACAAGACCAACGGCGTCACGCAGCGCCGCTGGCTCGCGTTCTGCAACCCGCCCCTGCGCGAGGCCATCACGGCCGCGCTGGGCGGCAGCGAGGCGTGGATCACCGACCTCGACCGTCTGACGGCGCTGCGCCCGCTGGCCGACGACCCGGCGCTGCAGGCGCGCTGGCGCGAGGTCAAGGGCAGGGCCAAGGCCAAGGCGGCGGCCAAGATCCGCGGGTGGACGGGCGTCGAGGTGCGCACGGACGCGCTGTTCGACGTGCAGGTCAAGCGCATCCACGAGTACAAGCGGCAGCTGCTCAACGTGCTCGGCGTCGTGCACCGGTATGACGCGCTGAAAAAGCTCGGCAGCAAGGCCGAGCGCGAGGCGGCGTACGTCCCGCGCGTGGTGGTGATCGGGGGCAAGGCGGCGCCGGGCTACGAGATGGCCAAGCGCATCATCAAGCTCGTGTGCGCCGTGGGGGACAAGATCAACAACGACCCGTTGAGTGTTTTTTTTTTGGGTTTTTTCCTTGTTCGTTGGCGGTGGTGGGGGTGGTTGTTTCGGCCGAAAGCCGCAAACAACGTCGCCGCCCCCCACCGTCCCCGCCCCGCTCCTTCCCCCTTTTTTCTCCCGCCTCATCTCACGCTACCCTTCTCCTTCTTCCTCCTCCTCCCCCGACACCTCGACACACACACACACACGATAACGACCACCACAACCACAACCCAACCACACCAACCACACCACACCACACCACGCCACACCAACCACACCACACCACACCACGCCACACCAACCAAAAAAAAAAAAACAGCGACACCTCGGACCTGCTCAAGCTCGTCTTTGTGCCCGACTACAACGTGTCGACCGCCGAGACGCTGATCCCCGCGGCCGAGCTGTCGCAGCACATCTCGACCGCCGGCACGGAGGCGTCGGGGACGTCCAACATGAAGTTCCAGATGAACGGGTGCCTGATCATCGGCACGATGGACGGCGCCAACGTCGAGATCGCCGAGGAGATCGGCGCGGAAAACATGTTTGTCTTTGGCGCGGCCGCCGAGCAGGTCGCGCGCCTGCGCGCCGAGCGCGCCACCTTCCGCCCCTCGGCCGCCTTCTCGCGCGCGGTCGACCTCGTCCGCGCCGGCACCTTCGGCTGGGAGGACTACTTCGCGCCCATGCTCGACGCCATCTCCGGCGGGAGCGACTACTACCTCGTCGCCAACGACTTTGACGGGTACGTCGAGGCGCAGCGGCGCGTCGACGCCGCGTACCGCGACGAGGCCGGGTGGGCGCGCAAGTCGATCCTGTCGACGGCCGGGAGCGGCAAGTTCTCGACGGACCGGACGATCGCCGAGTACGCCAAGGACATCTGGGGGGTGGAGGCGTGCCGGGTGCCGGAGGAGGAGGAGTGACGTGCACGCGGTTGGTGTGAGAGGGAGGAGGAGGACGAGGAGGAGGAGGAGGAGGAGGAGGAGCGGGCGCCGTTCTTTGCTGTTTTTTTTTTTTTTGTTTCGGCGCGCGCGCGTGTGTGTGTTTTCGTTCGCAATACTGCTTCCTTCTCTTTTCCCCCATTTTTTGTGTTTCGTTTCGTCGCGCGTGCGAGCGCACGCGGCGGGCCTCACCACACACTTCATAGAGCGACTAGCAAGACAGGTGAAAACCCCCCGCCATCTGACCATCTGCAGGTTTTTTTGCTGTCGTTTTGCGCGCGTCAGCGGCGTCGGTCGAGCGCGACCGATCGATCGCCACCGCTAGCGCCGCAGTATCTTTTCTCCAGATGTCGCGCGGCACGCTGCGACGACAGAGGTCACGCCATAGCATCTGCACCCATCCCTGCGTCGTGCCGGCGCCCCGCTCCGACGATCGTCAAGCGCAAGCGCGCGCGCGCATCACGCAAAACCCCAACCTCTTTTTGCTGTCGACAACACTTCAAAGTTGCTGCGCCATGTCGCGCGGCATGCTGCTGCCCCGGCTGCTGCAGCTGCGCGCGTGGTGCGCGGTCGAGCGCGCCGCGGTGGCGGGCACAAGGTGAGGTAGCATCGGAGCTTCTACAAAGGGCGCGCGGGTCGTTTTCTTGCATTCCCCTTGCTCCTCCTTTCCTCGGTTGCCGCGACCCTCACGCCCCCCCTCCTCCCAACCCATCCCACCCACCCAGCCACCGCACCAGGTCCATGAGCTCCATGCCCGAGTCGTCCGCCTGCGCCGCCGTCCACGGCAGCAGCAGCAGCAGCAGCAGCGCAGTGCATGGTGCGCCCGCGCCGACGGCGCCGACGCCGGACGCCAAGCCATCGTCGGCTCCCCCTGTCTGCGCAGCGGCAACAGCAACGACAGCGACGACGACGCCCCGCCTGTCGCCCAACACCCGCCCGGCGCTGTTCGCCGGCAACGTGCCGAGCGCGTGGACGCCGAGGGGGGCCCGCGAGTGGGACGACGTCGTCCGGGGCAGCGGCGGGCTGTCGGCCGCGTTCCCGCTCGCCGGCGTCGGGGGCAGCGTTGGTGGCGGTGGAGGTGGCGAGCGCCCGCTCTACCGCGGGTCTGCGGCCGCTCTCGCCCGCCGCCACGACATGGGTCGCATGCTCGCGTCGGCGGGTGTCGATCACGACGACGAGGTGGAGGAGGAGGAGGAGGAGGAGGAGGACGACGACGACGACGACGACGACGACTACGATGACGACTGCCGCCCCTACCACCGCCGCCGCCTGCCGCCGCGCGCCGCCTTTGGCCGCGCCGCCTCCGAGGCCGCGGCCCTGCGCTCCGGGCGCCTGGACGCGCGCCAGGCCTACCTTTGGCAGCGCCGGTGCGGCTGGGGCCGGCTGCGCGGACCCGACGGCGCGGCCAACGTGTTTTGCCGCGCGGCGCGGCCGGGGTCGGCGGAAGGGGGCTCGGGGGCGTCTTCTTCCTCGTCGTGGCAAAACGTCGAGTTTGAGTGGGCCGACGAGGAGAATGAGGAGGAGGGGGCGCGAGGGCCGGCCGAGGCGCAGCGGCGTGGTGGCCAGAAGGAGCAGAAGCAGCAGCAGCAGCAGCAGCAACTCGACGTGTCCTCGCCAGTGGAGCCGTGCCCCGGTCCCGCTGGCGTCGGGCGCCGCCGCCTCGGCCCCGCCAACAGCAAGGGCGTCTTTGCTCCCGCCCCGTCCACCCCGCCGCCCGCGCTCTTCCGCGACGTCGGCGGCGGCGTGCGCTTCGCCTTTGACGCGCGCGCGGGCGCGGGGGCCGTCCTGATCGGCGAGGACGAGGAGGATGCTGCCGGTGCGTCGGCGGCGGCGGCCGAGGGCGAGGGCGAGGGCGACGTCGACGACGAGCTGCTGCTGCTGCAGCAGCAGCAGCACGAGCGGCTCGGCAAGTGGGCACTCGAGGTGGCGGCCGCCTACAACAGCCTCGGGGATGATGAGGACGAGGACGAAGATGCCGTCGCCGACGACGGCGAGGACGACGAGGGGCCGTTTGACGCTGCTGGTTTTGCCTCGCCCGCCACGCGCCGCGCCGACGCGGCCGAGGCGCGGCAGCGGCGCCTCGCGGCGGCGCGCGCCGCCCGCGCCGCGCAGCGCGAGCTGCTCGCCTTCCGCGGGCGCAATGGCTGCGTGTACGGCTTCTGGTCGCGCGCGCCCTTGGGCTGATGATGATGACGACGATATTTGTTTGTTTGTTTTCACGCGGCCGTTTCTTCTCCCCGCCTCGCCGCCGCCGCCGCCGCCACATCGCCCCCCCCCTCTGCCAACTCACGCCTCGGCCTCGACCGGCGCCGTCGACCCGTCCACGAGTCCCTCGACAAAGTCGTCGCGGTGCCACCTCCCGGCGCACGCCTCCGCGCCCCAGTCGATCGCCATCAGCAGGAAGCCGCCCTCGTACTCGACGCGCGACGACGCGGCGCTGCTCGGGGGGGGGGCGGCGGCGCCGCCGGCCGCCGCGCCTCCACCTCGCGCCGCCCCCGACCCCGCCGCCGCCGCCCGGTGCCGCGCGAGGATCCCGTCGCTGTAGTCCGCGGGCGTCGGGCGCACGGGCGCGGCGCGGTAGCGCAGGCCGCGCTCGGCGCAGTGCGCGCGGAACGCCTCAAACACGCCCGCGAAGCGCCCGGCGCACGCGAGCATGGCGACCGAGGGCGAGCCGCGCGGGCCGAGGCGGTGGGCGAGGGCGGCGGCGACGAGGCGCGCGTGCTCGGTGGCGTACATGACCTCGCTGCCGAGTACGACGTCAAAGGTGTCGCTTTCGGGGAGGGTGGGCGGGGGGAGGTCGGCTCCGGTTTCTTCGGAGGCGGCGTCGGCGGCGGAGGGGCCGAGGAGCCGCAGCGGCGCGGCGGCCGCCTCGCCGTCCAGGAGGGCGAGCGAGTCGGCCCAGTCGAACGCGCGCACGCGCAGCGCGCCGCCGGCCACGTCCCAGGAGGGCGGCGGGGATGATGAGGATGGCGACGGGGCGGTCGCCTCGCATTTGCCGCCGTCGCTCCCGTCGCTCGTCTCGTCGTCCCCCGCCACCGTCTCCGCCTCGCTGCTGTGCACGGACGGCAGCGCCGCCTCGTCCGGATCGTCGCCCCCGCCACGGGCTTGCCGAGCCGCCTCGATGTCCCGCGCGTTCAGGTGCGCGCACGCGCGCAGGATGCGCAGCACCGCGGGCTCGTGGTCGGACACGACGACCGAGCGGGCCCCCAGGCGCGCGGCGGCGACGCCTAGCAGGCCCGTGCCCGCGCCAATCTCCAGCACGTCCCTGCCGCGCACCAGCGGCGGGGAGGCGCGCGCGCTGGCGGCCGCGCGGCACAGCTCGCGCAGGGCCACGTGCGCGAGCGCCCACACGCGCGCGCCGAGGCCGTCCGAGATGGCCCCCTCGCGCACGCGCAGCGGCGCGCCGCGCGGCGGCAGGCGCAGCAGAGCCGTCGGAAAGGCGACGACGCGGCCGCCGCATGCCATGGGGCCGCTGAGGGCGGCCATGGCGCGGCCTGCGGCGGCGAGGGCGTCGCGGCGGGCAACGGCGGCGGCGGCGGCGAGGGACGATTTCGTCGTCGTCGTCGTCGTCGTCGTCGTCGTCGTCGTCGTCGTTGTTATTGTCGTGGTTGTTGCTTGGTCGCGCGCCTCCTCGTGGTGGTGGTGGTCGTCGTGTTCTTCGTCGCCGCCGTCGCCCTCGTCTTCGGCACCGGCGGCGGCAGCGCAGAGGCGCGACATAAGGGCTGTAAGAGCATTCGCGGCTCCCTGCTGCTCGGCCGCCTCCGAGTAGGGCCCGCCGCACGCGTTCTCGGCCGCGACGGCGCGCGCGAGCGCCTGTGCGGCCTTGGCGGCGGCTGCGACGGCGCGCGCAGAGGCGGCGGCGGCGGGGGCGTCGGCGTCTTGAGCGGCGGCGGCGGCGGCGGCGGCGGCGCTGCGGGTGCCCGCGCGCAGGTCGCCGAGCCACCGCGCGACGCGCTCGCTGGCGATAATGGCCTCGAAGAAGAGCTCCTCGTCCATCCTCGCGTTTATTCTGGGAACGATCACGATTGCGGCTGTGGAGTGTCGGCGGTGGGTCGACTAGAGGCGAATTGGGGTCTGCTGCAAGTGGGCCCCGCGCGCACGGGCCCCTCTGCCGCTCAGGAAGGTGCGTCGAGGACAGTGCGACAGTATGTGATTGGACGATTGGTTCGTGGACGTCGTCGTCCAAGTCGAGCGGCAAAAAAAAAGGCGATCGACGACCGTTCCGAGGCGGCGCCAAGGCGGCACGGCGTCGCGCGTCGTTCAGTTTTCCTCGACCCCGCAGCGTCGGCCGCCTCGACGCCCCACAGAACCTCATCTCGACAGTCGGGACGTCACAAACAGCGACCTGCGTGACGTAACCATCGCGTTTCGTCGCTTGCTCTCTCATCCGTTCGTCGCCCCGATCGCGCGATCGCGCGAAACCACACCCTGACAGCTCAGCCTGCATCCTTTCCGCTATTGGCCCGCGCGCGGCCGCAGCGACCCCGCCGAGCAAAGCACGTCGACACACGCCGATCGTCGCCGTGTCCTCGCGCCTTGCGGTCCCTCCCTTTGAGGCCGCAGGGCACGAGCGCCCTGCAGCTCTCCCTCCTTTGCGGCGGCGGGAGGTCCGTCGCGGCGGTCGGCGGCGGCGGCCGCCGCCGTCTCTCGTCGCGATGCTGCCGAGCGCGCTCGGACGACTGTGGGGCGTCGGCGTCGGCGGCGGCGACCGCGCGTGGTGGTCGCCGGCGCGGCCCTCCTCCATGGCCGGCAGCGGCGACAAGAACAAGCCGCGCCGCCGCCACCCCAAGAGGCAGGAGGAGCTCGCCTCGGGCGCCGCCTTTTGCGCCGCGTCGCTCGCGATGACGCTGCTCAACAAGGCCGCGCTGTCGCCCCGGCTCGCGCGCGGCGCCCCAGCCATCGCGCCCCCGGTCATCTGCCTGCTGGCGTTCCAGTGCGCCTGCACCCTCGGCCTCACGTACGCGGCGTGTGCGCTCGGGTTTGGCCGCGCGCCGCCCTGCCCGAGCGCCCGCGTGCTGCGCCTGTGGCTGCCCGTCAACGCCCTCTTTGCCGCCATGGTCGCCACGTCCTTCCTGGCGCTGCGGCACCTGGGCGTGCCCATGCTCACGGTGCTCAAGAACCTGACGTCGCTGCTGGTCATCGCGGGCGATCGCGTGCTCTTCGGCAAGACGTACGGCCGGGGGGTGTGGCTGACCTTGGGCCTCATGACGGCCTCGGCGCTCTGCGCGGCGGCCAGCGACCTCGAGTTTAGCGCGGCCGGGTACGCGTGGCAGCTGGCCAACAACGTCGCGACGGCGGCCTACTCGCTGGCGCTCCGGCTGGCGATCGTGAGGATGCGCGACGAGGACGGGGGGGAGGCCGAGGGAAAAAAGCGGAGCAGCGTCGGAGGGGAGGTCGAGGACGGGCTGAGCGGCGGCGCCCTTTCCTCCTTTGCCCGCAACAACAGCCCCAAAACCGCCCCGACCCCCCCGAACCCGAACAGCAACAACAACAACCCCAACAACAACGACGTCGGCATGGTCATCTACAACAACATGGGCGCCCTGCCGCTCCTCGTGCTCCTCGCGGTGGCCAGCGGCGAGCCGGGGCGGCTGGGCGCCGCGCCGCCCGGCGCGCTGCGCGCGACGCTCGCCGACCGCCGCCTCGTCGCGGCGTCCCTGGCCTCCTCGGTCGGGGGCTTCCTGCTGAGCGTCGCGAGCATGTGGTTCATGCGGTGCACGACGGCCACGACGTTCTCGCTCGTGGGATCGCTCAACAAGGTCCCGCTGGCGATCCTGGGGGCGGCGCTGTTTGCGCCGCCCCCGGGGAAGCAGCCCGCGTGGGCGTCGCCTTGGCACGTGGCGTCGGTGGCGGTCGGCTTGCTGGCCGGGGCGGTGTTTGCGCGCGCCAAGGGTCGGTCGGAGGAGGGTTCAGGGGGCGGCGGCGGTGTCGGAGGGGTGAGTGGGGCGGGGCGGCGGCCGCAGCAGCAGCAGCAGCAGCAGCAGCAGGGAATGCCGATGCGGCGGGGGGGGTCGCCGCCAGAGGGCGAGCCGCTGTTGGCGGCGGCGGCGGCTGGCGAGGCGGCGTTCGGGGCTCACGAGCGCCGGCGGCGGTGAGGGGGTTGTGAAAAAAAAAAACGGACGACAGAGGCATGATCTCAAACGCATCAGATGACACGCCTCGAGACGGACACCACCTGCCGAGCCAAACCAAACCCAAAATAAAAATAGCGACAGGCTGGCGCGCCCTTTTTTTTATTTTTATTTTTTACCCTCGGGCACCGGGCGGTGGCGCGATCTCGCGCCCCGCGCCGCCGCGGCCGCCATCGCGCTCGGATCGTCGTCCAAAAAACTATGCGAGCGCGCGCCGGGTTGCCACGACAGTACGCAGTGCGTGCACCAAAAGTGCGCCACAGTGGGGGCTCGAACCCCAGACCTCGGGATATCAGTCTGTTTGCTTGTTGGAAGGAGATGGGTGCGCGCCAGAGTCGGGCGGTGGCGGTCATCCTGCCGTCGTTTGCCGCCCCATTCCTCCGCCCGCTAGGGGAACCCAATTCCATCGTCTAAACTCATAACAGTCCCACGCTCTAGCCAACTGAGCTACCGCGGCAAGCGGGGGGGGTGCTATTGCGGGGATCCGCAATGCAAAGAGAGCGTCGAGTGACCACGAAGGGCATTTTTGAACCTATAAATTGCTATTGTTATTTTTGTTCCTCGGCGCCGCCGGTTCGCGCGCGTCCCGTCGACGAGACTGAGTTTTGTTCGCGCGCGCGCGCGCGCCGCGTCGGACTGAACTAAGCTTGCTAAATCAAACACCAAACCACTCCAAGTTACGCGCGCAGCCGCACGCACCCATATACCACTGCTTGAAAGAGCTCGCGCGGCGAACAGAAAAAATCAACCAGAAGTTGTTTTGCCAACCGGAAGTTTAACAACGGCCCTTCTCCTCCCCCCCCCCCCCTTCCTCATCCTCGCTGCTGCTGCTGCCGATCTCCGCCCGCCGCTCCTCTCGCAGCCGCCGACCCATAGACGGGTCGTGCGTTTTTTTTTGTGGCGAGACGGGGCCGCGTCGGGTGCCTAAAGCTGACGACGAGGCCGTCGTGCTTTTCCTGCCTAGCAGCTAGGCGCTAGCCGGCGTCGCCGGTTCGCGCACGCGCAGTCGACGAGACTGAGTTTTGTTCGCGCGCACACACGCCGCGTCTGACAGAACCAAGCTCACCGAGTCAAACACACACCACACCAAGTCGCGCGCGCAGCCGCACGCACTTCATATACCACTGCTTGAAAGAGCTCGCGCGAGGAACAGAATCACCGAAGCATTTTCTTTCAAAATTTTGAACTTGAAAACATCCACCCGCCCCTCCTCCTCCTCCTCCCGCGTCGCGCCCTCCCTCCCTCCTCATCCTCGCCCGACCATCAACAAGAACAGCAGCAATCATGCCGTCGCTGCGCCGCTCGCCAATGAGCCCCACGGCCGCCGCCGCCGCCGCCACCCTCTGCGTCCTGCTCCTGGCCGTCGCGCCGCTCACGGCGGCCGCTGCCGAGCTGAACAAGCAGCAGGCCGCCCCCCGCCCGCTCGGCGCCACCACGACGGCCGCCGCCAGCAGCCCGCCCAAGACGACCAACGCGGCGCCTGCTGCTGCCGCCGTCGCCGCGCCTTCCGCTGCCAAGAAAAAGGCGTCGCCCCCGCCGCCCGTCCCGCCGCTCCCCACGCCCACCCCCTACGTGATCTGCGAGGACCAGACCTACGCGCTGTGCGCCTCGGCCTCCTCCTTCGTCTTTCAGAATGTGGCCTACGCCAAGTGCGTCATCAAGCAGGGCGACAGCATCAGCGCCCCGCCGCTCACCTACCGCGTCGTCGGCAGCCAGCCGCCGGAGTTCGACAACATCTGCGACATGAACGAGCAGGGCGTCGACAACGGCTACATGATGAGCACGTTCAGCCTGCCCGACGAGGTCAAGGTCGGCGGGAACAAGGCCATCTACACGTGCCCCGGCGGGAACGAGGGCGGCTACGCCCAGTGCGACGGCGGCACGTGCTTCAAGAGCACGATCAGCCAGACGTTCCCGGGCGTCGGCGACCTGGCGGAGGACGAGATCATCTGCTCGTGCCCGATCGTCTTTGCCACGACCGCCAACGCGCCCTTTGGCTGGCAGTTCATCTCGGACTACCCCTGCAACCCGGACGCCTTTGCGGTCTGCGACAATGACGCGCGCACGGGCGACATCATCCCCGTCGGCGCCCCCCCGGGTGCGGGGCGCGTGCTGACCGAGCTGCTCTACGGCCAGCAGTACGCGCTCAACGAGTGCTTCTACCAGGCGCCGTGATGACGTGAAGAGGAGGACGACGACCACCACGACACGACCGCCGCCGCCGCCGCTTTGATCGTGCCGCGGCCGCTTTGATATTTATCTTTGCTCGTGCCCGCCTGCCGCGCGTGTTCGCACGCCAAAGGACGCACAAAAAAAAAGCAACGACAAGGTGTTAAATACAACCTAAACCTGCGATGCTGGCCTTGTGGAGAGGGGTCGGAGTAGAAGCGGCTGGTTCGTTTGCTTGGCGAATTGGCGATGACGCATTTGGTGTGAATTCTGCTCGATCGCGCAGCTGC
>Ga0315905_10008354_pt1 | contig 10469 bp, 7 predicted proteins | sample LakEriMetagenome_5_FD_203522 | JGI IMG/M metagenome (GOLD analysis project Ga0315905, IMG submission 203522) | Freshwater fungal communities from buoy surface, Lake Erie, Ohio, United States - Buoy 4 MA121 | ecosystem: Environmental > Aquatic > Freshwater > Lake | place: USA: Lake Erie, Ohio... | reverse complement strand
CCGCCGCGCCGGTTCGGCGGCCAGAATGAGCCGTGTTTTCGATGAGATGCGGCTGCCCAGCACACGCAGTTGCTCGTCGCGAAAGTGATGCAGAATCAGATTGGCCACCAGCACCTCGCTGTCTGGCAGTGGATGCTGAAAAAAATCGCCCTGGGTCCATGCCGCTTCCGTCGGCCAGCGTGCCGGGCGGGCGGCGAGATCGAACGCGTGCAAATCTTTGGCCGTGCAAATCCCCTGCTCTTTCAACCGCAGCGAAAGCGCCCCATCTCCCGCGCCGATCTCCGTGATGCGCCATCCAGGCTGATGCCAGCGCCGCAGCATGCACTCCATCCAGCGATGATTGCCCATCACCGCGTTCACCAGCAGCAGGTCTTCACGTCCGCAGATCGCATCAGGATGATCCTCGGGATAGATTTCCAGCAGTTCCTGCTCGATGACACGCACTCGCATGGCGCTGTGTTGCACGCTGGGCGGGCAGAAGGCAAGCAAAGCCAGCGTGGCGTGCCTCACGACGAGGCTTTTTGCCACAACTTCGCCGGCACGCGCTTCACCGTGTTGTAAGGAATCGTCAGCATCGCGAAATACGGGCCGATTCGGCGGGAAAGCGGTCCTTTGAATAAACACTCACGCATGAAAACATCGCGCAGCCAGGACTGGACGCGCCCAGTGCGTGTGCCGAGCCACATGCCGCGTGCGGCACGGGCGGTGGCGGCATTGGAAGCGCGGTGACGGCAGCGGTCATACGCTTCGAGCAAGGGCAGTGCGGGCTGGCCGCGTTGCTCGATGGCGAGCAGCGCCTCGGCGAGGAATTCGGCATCCGCCCAGCCGGTGTTCATGCCCTGACCGCCGATGGGGCTCATCAGATGCGCGGCATCGCCGCAGAGAATGACACGCCCATCGTGATACTGCTCGGTCTGCATCCAGCGTGGTGAGAAGGGGCTTTGGTTTTGCTGATCCTGAGCGTCCAGATCATGACCGGTGCGTTTGCGCACGATGTTGCTGATGAAGCCAGGTTCTGTTGCTGACATGGTCTGCACAATCCAGCGGCGGCGGCCACCAGGCAGGGGAAAAGACTCCACCGCGCCATCCTGCGTGAACCACAAGTGCGCGTCATCACCGAGCGTGGTGCGGTCGCTGAAATCACCCATCAGAAAATGGCAGCCATAAGGCGCGCCTTTGCCGCGCATCCTGATCAGCTCACGCACGCGGCTTTTATGTCCGTCGCAACCGACGAGCCAGCGGGCGGTGGAGGTGAAACCCTCACCACGCAGCGTCACGCTTTCGGCATCCTGCTCGATCTGGGTGATCGCCATGCCGCGCTGCAGCGTGACATTCGGCATCAGCGCGATCTTTGACTCCAGCAACGAAAGCGTCATCTGCTGCGGCAGCGAGAGGATGTAGCGATGTGCGCCCGGAATCTCACGGAACGACGCGCATCCGAGATAACCCGACTGCCCATGCACATGACAGTCACGAATCGGCACGCCTCGACGGACAAACTCGTCATCAAGACCGAGCTGGGCGAGGATTTCCAACGACGGCGGCGTGATGCCGATGGCCTGCGAATGCGTGGGCGGCTCGGTGCGCTTGTCCACGATGAGCACTCGCAGCCCTTTCTGCCCCAACAGTCCCGCCAGCAACAAACCGACCGGTCCTGCGCCGACGATGGCGATGTCATGATCGGTGGGTTTCATCGTTTGAGATTTAATGGAGCGCACTTTGGCCGGAAACCAATACGACACGCGCTGCCGATAGCGTTCATAGGCCGCGCCATACCAGCGCAGGTAGCGGCGCTCCTTGATGATGGGTGCCAGCACACAGTAAGCGCTCCAGGCGATGGCGATGAACAGATGATCCAGCGTCCACACCGGCGCGGTCCAGAGAATGAGCGTGAAGGACGAGTAAATAGGCTGCCGACTGTGACGAAACATGCCCGTGCGCGCAAACGGCTGATAAACGGGCCGCTGTCCGCGCCACACCGAGCGCCAGCCGACGCTGCCGATCTGCGTGTCGAGGCCCGCGTCGCTCATCGACTTCGCCAGCAGCAGCCAGGAGATGGCATACAGCGTCGTCAGCACGTTGTTGATCCAGCCTTCCGGCGCGGCCCAGACCACGTTCGAGGGTGACCAGAGCAAAAACACCGCCAGCAGTTGCAGCGAGGCGATTCCGGCGAAGACCGTGGTCGAAAGGTCGCGGCCGAGGTTCAGTGGCGCGAGTTTCGCCATGAAACGCCTGCCTTTGTCCGACAGCAGCAGCGAATGACCCACGGCGAACTGCGTCACCAGCAACACATCATCCATCACCGCTGCCCAGCCATGCAGATGCAGCAATCCAAACGACAAACCGCGATACAAGCTGACAAACATCACCACGATGGCAGCCAGGAACAACGCATGACTCAGCAAACCATAGCCCAACGCCACCCAGCGCTGCGCCAGGGTGTAGAGCGGCCTTGATGAAGCATTCATGGCATCAGTCCGTGACGCCAACAGGGAGGGACTGCATCGCCGGTGGCTTCGCCGAAGGCACTGTGCAGCCCAGACGCTCCAGCACAGCGGTTTCGACCGTGAGACCAGGGCCAAAGGCCATCGCGCAGGTCATGGCGGGTTCGCTTTCCGCCTCATCGAGCAGCTCCTTGAGCACAAACAGGATCGTGGCGCTGCTCATGTTGCCATAATCTCGCAGGATGGAACGAGAGGCATTGAGCGCCTCAGGTTTCAGTGCCAAGCTCTGCTGCACCTTGTCCAAAATGGCGCGTCCGCCGGGATGCACGGCCCATTCGTCGATCTTGTCGAAGGCGAGATTCTGCCGCTGCAACACGCCGCCAAGCAAGGCGCGAATATTGGCCCCGATGATGTCCGGCACATAGCTGGAGAGCACGATGTTGAAGCCTTCGTCGCCGATCTCCCAGGCCATCTCCTGTTCGCTGGATGCCACCAGCGCAGATTCAAAGCCGTGCAATCGATAAGCAGCGCTGCGCGGCTCCGGCACTCGTGCGCTCACGATGGCTGCCGCAGCGCCATCGGCAAAGAGCGAGTTCGCGAGAATGGAATCCGGCGCGTCATTCACCTGCATGTGCAGCGTGCAAAGCTCCAGGCAGACCACGAGCACCACCGCATTGGCATCCGCTTCACAAAACTGCGCCGCCATGCGCAGCGAGGGGAAGGCCGCGTAGCAGCCCATGAAGCCCAGCGTGTAACGCTGCACGTTCTCACGCAGGCCCAGCTCACGGATGATGTGAAAATCCGGCCCCGGATTGGAAAAGCCGGTGCAGGAGGTGAATACGACGTGCGTGACATCCTGCGCGGCGAATCCTGGCGCATCATTCAAAGCCTGCCGAGCCACGGCGACGGCCAGTTTGCGTGATTCACGTGCATAGCACGCGTTGCGCGCCCCAGTGCTCGGTGAGATCAGCGTGCCGTCCTCCGCCGTGCGGAACAGCATGGCCTCGGCATCTTCGATGAAATCACCGGTGACGCTGTGCCGCGTCTCGATGCCGCTGCGATTGTAGATCGCGTGAATGAGCCGCTTTGCCTTGGGATCGCTGGTCCAGCTTTTCAGGCGGTCCCGCGTGTAGGCCTGGCTGTAGGTGTAACCCGGTGTCCGGGTGGCGATGTGATGAATGTAAGCGGACATGTGGGGAAGGAATCAGTTTTGAGTGAGTTTAACCGAAGCATGGACCTGCACACCATCCCCTACGCGGATGAATAACAGCACCGCCGGGACGCTAATGCCGCTGGCTTTCATCGACACAGGAAAATCCAGGTCAAAGCTGGCCTTCCTGCCATTGAGCTTCCAGTTCGAGATCGTGCCGGTGACGTTTTGCGACTTGCCGAGCAGATTGAGCTCAATGGGTAGCTTGGTGGGCGTGCTTGCAGCGGTGATCTCGCTGAACTTCGCGTCAATCTTGCCAAGGATGAGCGGATGGCTGTCCACTTGCATCGCCTTGAGCATGTTCGCATCCCGTTTCGGCTCCGCAGTGTCCATGTTGGCGGCTTTGACTGCCACCTCGGCTTTCACACGCTGAGGCTGGCCGCCGGTCATGGTGACATCCGCCTTGAACGCCTCCGCCGCCACCTTGCCGCCCCAAGCATGCAGTGTGGAAGTGCCATCGAAGGTGATCTGGGCGGTCCCGCTCCAGGTTTCGGCGTGGAGCAGCGTGGCAGAGAGGAAAAGGATGAGAAACGGGCGGGGGTTCATGCGTGTGTGATTTGCAGTTCAGGTGAGTGGGACGCTTCCGCTGTCGTTTCGATACGCGTGTGAGCACGCAGGGGAGTGCCAACGAGCCACCGATACAGCACTGGAAGCAGAAAGAGTGTCAAAAACGTGCTGCTCACGATTCCGCCGATGACAACAGTGGCGAGCGGACGCTGGACTTCAGCGCCAGCGCCTTCGCTGATGGCCATGGGGATGAAGCCCAAGCTGGCGACCATGGCGGTCATCAAAACGGGGCGCAGGCGCTGCAAACTGCCTTCCGTCACGGCCTGTTCGCCATCGCGGCCTTCATTGCGGAGCTGGTTGAAGCAACTGATGAGCACCACCCCATTGAGCACGGCCACACCGCACAGCGCGATGAAGCCGATGGCGGCGCTGATGCTGAAGGGCAGGTCGCGCAGCCACAGAGCGAGCACACCGCCGGTGATGGCGAGCGGGATGCCGGTGTAGATGATGAGCGTCTGCGTGACGCTTTTGAAGGTGGCGTGGATGAGCACAAAGATGAGCACCAGCGCGAGCGGCACGACGATCATGAGCCGTGCACGGGCTTCTTGCAGATGCTCAAACTGGCCGCCGAAATCGACGCGGTAGCCTTCGGGCAGCTGGATGCTTGCTCTGATCTTTTCACGAGCGGCGTTGACGTAGGCTTCGGAATCGGTGCCACCGGCGAGATCGACATTGAGGCCGACGCGGCGGTGTCCGTCCTCACGGCCGATCGCATCGACCTGCGGCACCTCCACGAAGTCGGCGAGGCGGCCCAAGGTGATGAGTCCGCCGTCCTGCGTGCGCACCGGCAAGGCTTTCATGACCTCAGGGTTGTTGCGCAGGGACTCTGGCAGGCGCACGACGATGGCGCGGCGCCGATTGTTCTCCATGAGCATGCCAGCGGTGTGTCCAGCCATCGCGGTGGTGATGGCGGCGTTCACTTCAGAGGCTTCGACGTTGTATTTGAGCATGGAGGCGCGGTCCACGCGGATCTCGAGCACCGGCACGCGGCCCTGGCTTTCAAACTCGGCGTTGTCGGTGCCTTCGATGCCTTCGAGGATGGTTTTGACCTCTCCGGCGATCTTTTCCATCGTGTCGTAGTCATCGCCAAAGATGCGCACGGCCAAGTCGGCGCGAGAGCCTTCGAGCATCTCGTTGAAGCGCATCTGGATCGGCTGCGCGAAGTCGTAATCCTGCTCTGGCACCTCCTTGGCGAGTTCTTCGCGCACCAGCTCGGCCAGACGGTCGCGGGTCACTGGTTTGCCATTTTCTTGGCGCCATTCGGCTTGCGGCTTGTAGAAGACGTAGAGGTCGTACTCGCCGGGAGACATGGGATCGGTCGCCACCTCGCTAGTGCCGACGCGGGCGAAGGTGCGGGTCACTTCGGGCACTTTTTCGATCAGATACTTCTGCGTCTTGATGCAACGGTTCAGCGAGGTCTTGAGGCTGGTGTTGGCGGGTTGATAGACCATCGCCGTCCACGAGCCTTCATTGAGCGTGGGCACAAATTCCTGCTTCAAACTCATGAACAGCAGCACCGTGCCGATGAGCAGCACCGCGACGCCGCCGACGACGCCCCAGCGTGACTTCCAGGCGATGCTCAAAGACGGTGCATAGGCTGCTTTGGCCCAGCGCATGAGGAAGTTGTCCTTCTCGCTGATGTTGCCACGCAGCAGCAAGGAACAGAGCGCGGGCATCAAGGTCAGCGCGAGAATCAAAGCGCCGCCAAGTGCCAGCATGACGGTGATCGCCATCGGGTGGAACATTTTCCCTTCGATGCCGGTGAGCGCGAGGATGGGCAAATACACGAGCGTGATGATCAGCACGCCAAAGAACATCGGGCTGCCAACTTGCTCGCCAGCTTCACGCACGGCGGTCATGCGCTCCTTCGCGGTGAGTTTGCGCCCTAGCTCGTGCTGCTTCTCGCCAAGCACGCGGACGATGTTTTCGACCATCACGACAGCGCCGTCGATGATGAGGCCGAAGTCCACGGCACCGAGAGACATCAGATTTCCCGATACGCCACCGAAGGTCATGCCAATGAGCGCGAACAGGAACGAGAGCGGGATGGCGAGCGCCACGATGAGCGCCGCACGCCAGTTTCCGAGCAGAACGAGCAGCACGACGATGACGAGAATGGCTCCTTCAAAGAGATTGTGCTTCACCGTATCGATGGTGCGGTCCACGACCTCGCTGCGGGCATACTGAATGCGGATTTCGAGGCTGGCGGGCAGCTTCTTTTGCAGCTCGCCGAGCTTTTCTTCGACGCGCTTGCTGATGATGCGGCTGTTTTCGCCGACGAGCATCATCACGGTGCCGAGCACGGCTTCCTCACCGTTTTCGACGGCACAACCGGTGCGCACGTTGCTGCCGATGCCGACTTCGGCGAGATCCTTCACGCGCAGCGGCTCGATGCCTGCGGCGAATTTGACGGGCAGGTTGGCGATGTCCTCCGCGCTCGTGACTTTGCTCACGCCACGGATCAGCACGCGGTCATTGCCGCGCTCGATGACGCCGCCGCCGGCATTATCGACGTTTTGGCCGATGATTTCGGCCAGTTCGCCGAAGGTCATGCCTGCATTGATGAGCGACTCCGGTTTGGGCAGGATGACGAGTTGGCGTTCGTAGCCGCCGCTACTGTTCACCTCCGCCACGCCGGGCACCGTACGCAAAAACGGCTTCACGATGTAGTCGTGCGCCTCACGCAGGTCCATGAGCTGGCGCTCGCGCGTTTGCTGGCGCTGCGGGGCATCTTTTTTGTAGTCCAGCGTGTAATAAACGATCTCGCCGAGGCCGGTGCTGATGGGCGACATCTGCGGGCTGAGTCCGGCGGGCAGATCGACCTGAACGAGACGTTCACTCACGAGCTGGCGCGCACGAAACAGGTCAAAGCCGTCGCGAAACACGAGCGTGACCTGCGAGAGGCCGGACTTCGTCAGCGAGCGGAATTCCTCCACGCCCTGGATGCCTGCCAGCGCGAGTTCCAGCGGGTAGGTGACGAGTTTTTCCGTCTCCTCCGGCGCGAGGCCGGGCACAGCGGTGTTGATCTGCACCTGCGTGTTGGTGATGTCCGGCACCGCATCCACCGGCAGGTGCATGGCGGAGAAAACACCGGCCGCGAGCAGCAACAGCGAACCCATGATGACCAGGAAGCGGTTCTTGAGCGAGAAGTCGAGGATGGCGTTGATCATGGCTGGGAAGGTGTGTCTCTGTGATTGCGTGAAACAGCGCGGTTGTGTATGCTGGGGCTATGACCGTGCTTGATACCCCCGAGGAGAGGCAGACCGTGTTCCCGGTAAGCGTGGAGTTTTACCACGAAGCGGGCAGGCTCGGCATGATCGGGGAGGACGTGGAACTGCTGGACGGCGTGATTTTCAAAAAGATGCCCAAGTCCCCACTCCACGAATGGTTCATCGCATGTCTCCGCAGGCTCCTCGAAGCAGCCTGTGGCCCTGGGATGTTTGTTGAAAAAGAGCGCCCGATCACCTGCCGCAGCTCCGAACCGGAGCCTGATCTCGCCGTGTTTGCCGGAAACTGGACGGAATATCGTTTGAAGCATCCGACGACGGCGGAACTGGTAATCGAGATCGCCATCAACACACAGCAGCGTGATCGGAGCAAGGCGGGCCTCTACGCTGAAGCTGGAGTGAAGGAATACTGGCTGGTGGAGCCCGAGGCGGGCGTGATCAGCCTCTACACCGTACCCGGCAGTGCTGGCTATGCCAAGTGTCGCAGCTTTGCGAGTCGTGACCTGGTCACAAGCACGGTCATCCCGGCTTTCAATGTGACGCTGGAGGATTTGATGAAGTGAGATCATGGCTCAGCGGTTGGTGATCCTGGGTGTGACCGACTCGCCGGTGAGTGCGGTGCCGGTGAGGTGCTCAATCTCCATGCGGTGCTTCCAGGCGTTGCGGCGGGACTCGATGAGCGAATCCATGGCGTCGAGATAACCGCGCTGCATTTCGACATAAGTCGCGGCAGGCACGGCACCGAGGCGGTAATGACGATCTGCCTCGGCGGCGGCATCGCTGAACTGTTTTTCGCTCTCAGGACGCCAGCGAGAGAGCGCATCGAGTTCCGAGAGGTAAGCCGAACGCGCCACGGCAAGATCACGCTCCAAGTCACGCAATGTGGCCAGCAACAGCGCTTCTGCTTGCTGGGTGCGGGCTTCCTCAGCGGCGATGTTGCCTTTGTTCTTGTTCCAAAGCGGCAGCGGAATGGAAACGACGAAACCGCCTTCGATTTGTGTGCCACCGGCGTGTTGTCCGGCCATGTAGGGGCCGAAAGTGATGTTCCCCCAACGGTCGGATTTGCTGAGATCGATCTTGAGGCCCTGCTTGGCGACGTTGAGCCGCTTTTGCTGGAGGTCGAAGTTCGATTGCGCGGCCTGCTGCTTGAGGGATTCCAGATGCGGCACGGTGGGGAAGGAGGTGAAGACGCCACTGAGCTGAATCGGCTGATCCGGGCCACGTCCACACAGCACGGCCAGCGTGGCGGTTACCTCGCGGACTAGCTTCGAGGCATCGGTCAACGTGCGGTCGCTGGTGAGCAGCGTGGCCTCTAGGATGCGGCGTTCGAGCAAGGCGCTGACGGAGCCGGTGTCACGCTGCACGAGCACTTCGATGAGCGATTCGAGACGCGCACGCACGGAGCGTGCGGCGTCTTCTTTGCGCTTCAGCAAGATCACATCACCCGCACGGGCACGAACTTCGTTGGCGAGCTGCGATTTGAACTGCTGCAAGCCCAGCTCGGCCAGCGTGATGTCACGATCCGCGATGGCTTTCCGCAAGGACATGCGGCCTGGAAAATCGAAGACCTGCAAGATGCTCGCACGCCACACGAGGCCCTCTTTCGCCTGCGCGAGGCTCATGCCGCCGAGTTCGGTGCTGAGCTCTGGATTGGCGACTTGACGAGCCGTTTGGCGACTACCGCTTGCGGCGGCGATCTCCGCTTCATAAAAGCGGACTTCGGGATTCTTTTGGAGTGCTTCAGCGACGAGGTCGCTGCTGGTGACCGCAGAGCCGGCCTGGGCGATGGCCGATAAAAAGGTGGTGAGCAGTGTCATGCCGAGAGGCCACCAGGGAATGCGCGTGGGGATTTTCATGGTGGCGCACTTCGCCACAGCCCCGCCTCAGGGTCACGTTATCGTTTGGTAATGCATGGCCAAATCAGGTGCCGCCGCCTCAATGCCGTGCAACATGCTCTCACGAACGCCATGCACCTCCTGCTTGTAGAAGATGACCCCGAACTTGCCCGCCAGATTGGCATCTGGTTGCGCGAAGCGGGGCATGCATGCACTTGGCGGGAAAAGGGCGGCGCCGCGCTCATCGCGCTAGGCACGGAGGCTTTTGACGCGGTGATTCTCGACGTGGGCCTGCCGGACATGGATGGCTTCACCGTGGTGGAGCAGATGCGCGCGCGTGGCTTTGGCCTGCCAGTGCTGTTTCTCACCGCTCGCGATAATGTGACCGACCGCGTGCGTGGTTTGAAGGCCGGTGGCGACGATTATGTGACGAAGCCTTTTGCCGTGGAGGAGCTGATGGCGCGTCTGGAGGCGCTGCAACGCCGCAGCGGCATCACACCCGCGACTTCTGCCCGCACGCTCGGCAAATGGACGCTCGATCCGATCAAACGTCGTCTGCGGCATGAAAATGAATCGGTGGAGCTGCAGCCGCGCGAGTGGATGCTGCTGGAGGTGCTGCTGGCGAACGAAGGGCGCATCCTGACGAAGAAATTCCTGCTCGAAAAAGTCTGGGACATTCGGTTTGATCCTGGCACCAATGTCGTGGATGCCATGATCTGCCGCCTGCGCCGGAAGATCGACGCTCCAGGAGTGCCATCCCACCTGCAAACCGTCCGCGGCAAAGGTTATGTTCTCCAAGCTGTTTCCTGAGCGCCTGCCGTCCACTTGGCGGCTGGGTTTGCTGCTGGCCGTTCTCATGGCCTGCAGCACCGCGCTGTGCATCACGGTGGCAGGCTGGGCGATGAAGCAGAACCTCAGCAGCATCGCACGCGCCGTGGTGCTCGACGATTTGGGCGAGTACGCCGTGCTCTACAACCGCAACGGCTTGAAGGAGATCAAAGATGTCTTCGCCGCAGGTGGTCATGAGAACGATCAAGCCGTGCGCATCACGAGTTCGGATGGTCGCGTGCTGTTTGAGCAAATCCCGGCCGCTGTTGCGGGCTATCGCTGGCCAGACAATGCCGCCGCGAACTTGCAGCCTTCGCAAACGCTACTCATCACCGTCGAGCATGACCGGCGCGAGCAG
>Ga0315905_10008351_pt1 | contig 10470 bp, 9 predicted proteins | sample LakEriMetagenome_5_FD_203522 | JGI IMG/M metagenome (GOLD analysis project Ga0315905, IMG submission 203522) | Freshwater fungal communities from buoy surface, Lake Erie, Ohio, United States - Buoy 4 MA121 | ecosystem: Environmental > Aquatic > Freshwater > Lake | place: USA: Lake Erie, Ohio... | reverse complement strand
GTCTGTATGTTTAGGATGCCGCTGTCATCTCCCGTAGAGATAAGACCGCCATTTCCTGTGCTTGTGCCGTTGATAGTTGAAGCCATTATTGTGTTCCTTCGTCAGCGGGAGTAGGCGTGTTGCCTTCAGCAACCCACTTTAAATAGGCTTGGTAGTCTGTGTTGTCTGGGTCAAATGGGATTATTGCTCCGTCAGACAATCTCATTATGTGGTTTGTTGAAGGAAAGTTTGGGCCAAAATTTGGAATCTTATACATCTTATAACTCCGCAGAAAAACCAAATGTGCAGTTATTTACAGCATATACGGCAGAAGCATTGCCAGCCACTAAACCACCACCAGCTCTTGCAACATCCCAATAGACTCCGTAACTTGTGGCAACTGGCGTAATACTTCCTGATGCTGTTCCAGCCGCACCAGACGAACCTGCCGTAGCCAACCCAATATCTGTTGCCGCTGGATATTTTGAAAGAGTTGGTGATGCTCTAAATTCATTAGTAATTTGAATAAATGCCCCATAAACATTGGTGGAACTGTATGCTTGAGCAATCCCAATATGACTACTAACTGGACTTGTGTAATAAGTTCTAGAGTAATAATACCTCTGACACAAAGCCAACTCAGTACCATAAGGTCTGTAATCAAAAGATGTTGCGGTACTGCCTTTTTCTAGTTGTACGCCTGTGATGTAGAAGGTTGCGCCATTTGTGCCGACTACATTGACTTGACCAGTAACACCAAATTTATTGCTACCTACCCAAGCACTAGCAGTTCCACCATAAGTAGTTCCAACACCTAAACTAAATCTAACTTGTATGCCAGTTGAATTTGTTGTAAGCCAAGTTCCACTTGTATCGCCAGCAATGGTAATTGACTTTTGTTCCCAAGTATTTGCGGATGAAATTGAATAACTAAAAGGATAAGTCCTAGAACTATCAGCATTTGCTAAAGCACCGCCAAAAGTACCAGTCAAACTAGAGCGAACCCAAAAGGAAATTGTGACTGTAGCCGCGCTTGCCGTACCCCATCCTAAATCGGCAGAATTGTAACCTTCAATTTGTTGGTCAATATCAAAAAAATCATTAGTGGTGCATGAATAAGCAGAAGCAGAAGTTATAAGCAAAGAACTATTAAACCCTGTTGGGGCAGTAGATGATTGTGATACGCTAAATTTACTTGCTTGTGATAGTCTTGTTTCCCATCTATCTAAAGTATATGTGCCATCTGCCGTTGGTGTGCCACTATATCCACGCTGATTTATCACCATCGCACCATTGATGATGCGGTTCTTAAACCCATATAAACCAGACGAACTTACTCCGTCTGAAGTGGTCATCAAGTCTGCATTTACTGTTCCGTATGGCATTGTTCTTCCTTATAGTACCAACCAGCGTTGACCGCTAGAGACTGTCACCGCTTGACCGCTTGCAATTGTGATTGCCCCAACAGAAAAGCCATTGTTCCCACTAGCTATTGTGTAACTAGTACTTACTGTAGTACTCATCACAGAAATACCATTGGTAGCAATAGGTACTGGCGCAGATAACTCACCTGTGCTTGGCTTATACAAATACTTTGTATTACCCGTATAGATTGTTGTTGGCGTACCAGAGGTAGCCGCCGCAAACAATGGATATAGGTTAGTCGATGTGGTTGTGTCATTGCTAATGCTTGCACCAGCAGTTACTGTTGCCCAAGATGAGTTAGTTCCATCTGTGGTTAGATACTTACCTGAGTTACTTGTCTGACTAGGGGCTAAAGCATTGAAGCCCAATGTTGCCGTAGTCTGTCCTGTTCCACCATTAGCAATAGCCACAGTTCCAGTTACATTGGATGCAGTTCCCGTAGTGTTCTGATTTAGCGTAGGAATGTCAGCGGCAACAACTGCCCTGAATGTCGGTACTCCCGCAGTTCCATTGGGTGCGGCTAAGACATAGTTAGCAGTCTTAGATGCGTAAGGATTCTGAGTGTCACCATAACTTGCCGCCAAGGAAATAGCAGGGGTAGCACCACCGCTAGACGCAACTGGAGAAGTTCCTGTTACAGAAGTAACTGTTCCTTGGAACTGGTCAGCAGAGGAAATAGTGAAATTTGGATATGTGCCAGTTATCGTTGTTGTACCGCCTTGGGTCAACGCAACTGTCTGATCAGGCGCACTATTTGTTATCGTGAAGTTAGGATAAGTTCCGCTAGTTGTTATGCCTGTGCCACCAGTTAAAGCAACTGTCTGATCAGGGGCAGAATTGGTAATGGTTAGAGTGCCACTTGATGTGATTGGGCTACCAGTAACAGTTATTCCTGTTCCAGCCGTAGCCGCCACAGAAGTAACAGTTCCTACCGATACCGCACCAGTTTGTCCGTTAACAGAAGTAACTAGGTTGCTTTGGTCAATCTTTTGCCAAACTGAGCCATTGAACATCAACCAATCGCCAATTTGCCAATCAGTTATGCCGTTTAAGTTAGTGCTTCCTGCCGTTGCAACGATGTAGTAGTAACCATTTACGCCAACGCTAGAAGTTAGTGTAGGAGTGTTGGTAGATGCGTTCCATGTTCCTTGATAACTCAGTCCACCAGCGACAGAAGACCAAGAAAGAGCCGTTCCATTGGTAGTTAAAAACTTTCCTGAGTTTCCTGTTTGACTAGGAATCAGATTATTAATCTGTGTTTGTAGAGAAGTTAGGGTATCAAGGACAAACTGAGAAGTGCCACCACCATTAGTAATAACTTTGATGGATTCCGCAAGGTCAGGAGCAACAACTTCACCAACATTGAGTTCAATACCACTAGACAAGCTAATAACAAGGCTACCATCGAAATCAATACGAGCAGAGGTAACACTAATACCATCAACCCCGTCAACTCCATCACGCCCATCTCGACCATCTTGGCCTTTAGTTCCTTGAACGCCTTGCTTTCCGTTAAGTCCGTCTCTGCCATTCTTGCCATCCTTGCCGTCTTTGCCATCTCGTCCATCTTTGATGGTGGCAACTCGTTTTTCAATGGCGTTACCCACTTCATCAAAGCGAGAACGGATGTCAGACTCAATTTTTTTCAGGGCATCGACTACTAAGCCTACATTTTCACCAATGCGCTGCTTTTGAACCTCTTTTGATTTAGCAATAGAAACTTGAATAGCATCGAGAGCCGCCTTTTTCTCAGCGTCAGTCATGTTTTCTAAGTTTGGGATGATGTCACTCATTTGAGATTCCCTGCCAACTGTTCTAAGAAGTCATTTTCTACTTTGGCTATGTTTTCTTGCTTGTTTGCCATTTGTAGTTCAACAATTTTAGACTTATTCTTGATGTCTGCCTCTTTTAGCATCAACTCAGCAATCTTAACTCTCTTGTCGAACTCACGGCTTGCAGCTTCATCAGAATTTGGCAAATTCTTAGTAAGGTTTGCACTCATCTTGGCTTGCACTTCCTGTGGCATCAACTGAGCCTCAACAGACAGCTTCGTTGCCTCTGCACGATTCTGTTCTGCCTGAGTAGTGCTGACCGCAATCTGCGCTTGAGCAGCTTGGAGAGCCAATTGTTGTTGCGCTTGTTGCAGTTGTTGTGCTTCTGGGTCAGGTTGACTCATCTGATCAAGCATTGCAATCAGTTCCATCCTGTTGGACAGGCTCGAATTAGCCAAAATGCCTTTGAGAATCACAGGCAAGACGGGGGTGTTGGGACCCAGGGTCTGCAAAAGCCCAATAAACTGCTGTTGCTCGTACTCACGGGCAATAATTCCTAGCGTTGCAGTCGGTATGAAGTTCATATCGACAGAAGGGTAACGCTCTGGATCAAACTGCATATAGCGGAAAGCTGCCTTTTTGATGAACGGAATCAAAAAATCTTCTTGGAAGTTCACCAATGTGCGCTTGTACTTCTTGATGATGCTGGCAACTGCCATCGACATACCGCCTTGACCACCATCACGGGCTACATTGCTGATCATGCCCTGAGAATCCAATGTTCCAGTAGCTTGCAACAACATTCTTTCAAAGTCTTTAGCCGTAGCCAAGTTGTTGGGGTCAGTTTGACCGAACTTGAAGGGGTAAAGAATCTCAGAAGGTGCGCCATTGGTGAGGATCGCTTTGCCAGGCCTCACCTCAAACTTCATCCCTCTTGGGAGGCGAGTAGCGTCCATCGCAATCATGGGGCTAGTTGTAAGTGCCAAGGAATCTAGGTGGCTACGGGTCTGTGCGTCAATAGCTTTTTGCATATTGAACGCCTTCTCTACTGTGCCTCTGCCTAACAATCTGTTCGGTACTGTGTCATCCTGATAAGTTAGAACTGGCCTGTCCCTCATCATGTAGGGATTGGCTTCTGCCTTTAACAATTGGCCATCATTGGCAATCACAACAATGGCTTCTACCAAGTCAGCATACTCATCTGCCTCAGAGTTATCTGGGAAAAGGTCAACAATCTCTTTGTTCTCTTCTAGATTCTCTAGATATTCCCTTGGCACCAAACCATAGTAGGTCAACAACAAGACTTTCTCATCTTGGTATTGGCTTACCTCTTGGGTAGGCTCTAGGTCAGAATCGTCACCAGTAGTGGTAATGTTTACCTTGCGGTAAATTCCAGCCTCAATGCCTTGAACAACCTTGTGGATCGAGACATACTTCTCAATGGCCACTCCCATGCAGTCATCAACGCTTGTACCATTGGGATCAAACAAGAAGTTCTTTGGATTGATTGGGTTAATCTTCACACCAATTCTGTTCTTCTCCAAAACTCCAATAGCAGCCTGCCCTTGCATATTAGGGATTGGCTGAGTAGAAGGAACAAACTCCTTCTCATTCTTAACAATGATCTCGCCTATGCCTGTGCCATAAATCTCAGCCATCAACTCAATCTGGTCAATCGCTTTCCTGATCTTGTCTTTCTTGAAGTCTTCTGTAAGTTGAGCCTTGATTATCTCAACATCAATGGGATTGCCATTGACATCTTGGATGTTGTCCTCGATGTCAAAGAAGTCACCCTGACCAAAAATTGCTTCCATGATCTCAGCATGACGAGTCTCAACAGCTTGCTGTGTCGCTGGAGTAACAATACGGCTGCGCTCTGATTCACGGGTCTTGTCTTCTACCGCCCATTCACCACGGAAGATGCGCTCGTACTCTAAGTAATTTGGCAAATAGTTGGTATCTCTCCAATCACGCCAGCGATCACAATGGTCAACAACAAAGGCAGTTAAGTCTTTGTCAGCCTGTGTAGGCTCATCGTAACCACCTTCGTTTTCGATCTTCACTTCTTTATCTGTTGCCATTTGTTATCCTCAAACACCAGAAATTATATCTATAGGCTCCCACTCATCTTCTTCTACATTCTCAAAGTACGAGGTAACAGCCAATTGATCTATGTAACTTAGCGCATCAGGCAAATCATCATGCACTCCAATGGCTGGGAAAAGTAAAAGTTGATCTTTAAATTCATCCCAATCCTCCTCAGAGTTCAGCACAATACGCCCATGCTCAAATCGACCTTGGAGACTCCAGATAATTCTGTCAGCCTTTTTCCTGTTGCCATGCGTTAAGTCAACTATATGCGAATATACATTATTTTTACGCATTAAGTCAGAAAGGTACGGAAGAACTGCGTTTTTTAGCGCACCTCGCTCAATTCCAACAGCCAAAGGTCTGTAATCTCGCATCTTCAACAGAATGGTTGCCGCAGTCTCACGGATGTCCCAACGCCCATAGACAATCTCTTTGACAAACCATTTGCCATCATCCGTTACCTTCACAACAGCAATAGCACTCTGGTCTAGCCTTTTCTTAGAATTCGCAGCTTGTTTGGCAACTTCCTCAAAGCCTGCTAAGTCAATCGCTAAGTAGTAACTGCCATACTGAGGTTCTTCCCCATATTTAATCCATTCTTCCTTGAACACATTGCTACCAGCATTGGTAAAACTAGCCATGTACTCTTGCTTGAAAGCAAAGGTAGACAAGGTTTTCTTGGCTGACTCAATCTCAGTTGGGTCAATCAAGGGATTGTCTTTGGTAGTGAAGTGCCAAGACTTCCAATCAGGGTCTTCCTCGCTCTCGCCAAGTTTGAAAAGGTCATAAAACCAATTCCTCCCCTTCGGCGTACCAATGAACATCGCTCTGCCCTTTTTGTCGCTGAGTGATGCTCGAATGACTTGCTCCCATGCCTCTGGCTTAATGTCTGCCACCTCATCCAAAACGGCGTAAGTCAGGCTGACACCACGTAAGGTATCAGGTCTGTCTGCACCTCTGACATAGATGGTTGCCCCATTTATGGTTGTTATATCCTGATTATTGATATGAGCATTCTGAATCACCTCTCTGCCCAACTCCATCAAGACTTGCCAAATAATCTGTCTTGCCTGTCCATTGGTGGGTGCCACATACAAGACTGCTGATCCAGCTGGACAACGTAGGGCTTCGATAAGTAGGGTGACTGCTGCCATACGAGACTTACCACACCTTCGGCCTGCGGCAATTACCTTAAACCTCGTCTTATCCTTGAAGACCTCTTCTTGCCAAGGGAGAAGTGAGAAGTTTAGATCGCTCATTCTTTCGCCTCGATGTCTTCTGCTTCTATCGTATGGGCATGGTTCACCTCACCAATGCCCGTGATGTTGATGGTGACAGCGTTCCGCTGCTTGGCTTCCTTGTCAAACAAGGTAATCGGTAACGTCCGATCCAAACACATTTTCAGAGCGGCCATTTGGCCTGGGTGGTCATCATTCAACGCAATCTCTATCACCTTCTGCGCTACATCCCTTCCACCAGAGTTGATCATCAGGTCTTTCAGTTCCTTGATCCTCTGGTGATCCGTCTTCGGCAGCGACAGGCTAGGGTTTGCCGCCCACCGCTGGATGGTGAGCTTCTTTACACCCTTCGGACGGCCAACCTTTTTTTTCAATTCGAGTTCACTCATAACAAAATTTTACTCCTTTTACTTTTTTTTGTGGGGAGGTGGCACCTGTAAAAATTTTCCCCAAGGCCGACCCCCCTCCCCCCATGCAAAAACACAAAATCCTAGGGAAAACCCTAACAGTTTTGTCTGTCTACTTAATACTATGTTCATTATGTAAAGTTATTTTGTAGTTATGCACAGGTTATACAGAGAGTTGTGTTGCGTTTCTGGACAGTCCACAGCAATTGTGGATAACTGGTCGTTTGGCCTGTGGATAACTGGGGATTCGGGCGGTCGAATTTGGCTGGCCAAGAGAAAAAGATGAAAGAGTCAGATGGTGCATTTTGGCTATACCTGACACCAGACGGAGAATAGTTCTTTAAAACCCTCTCAAACCGCATTAAAACCGCCTACAACGGGTTTTTCTGGCTCGGACGGGTAAACGCCTAAGAAATCGTCCAGATCGTCCTTGGGTCTATATCCGTTGTTCCATAGCTTCTGATAGATTTCTAACAAAGAATGCCAGCCTTGGGTTAGATCACCACGGCCAGCGACCAAAAGGATTTTGCGCTCGGATGCCCCAAGTTTGCGCTTAAACCAAACAGTATCCGTTCTGCATGGTCTGCCTCTCATATCACCTCCAACTCAACCGCATAAACTTTCGCGCCACCGCTTCTTTGCCTGTACTGCCAATCAAGTCGCTTATCGCCGTCATCGATACGGAGCCAATCAGCGACACCATCACGAGTAGCCTTAAACGCAGATTGCAAGTTATCACCATCCAACTGGCGAGGCGCAATCCTCGTTAGCACCAAGGTCAGGGGTAATGGTGGCGGCGTAGCAATACTCGCCAAGGCGTTGAACGCCTTTTGCCGTTGACTTTTCGCCAAACGAGCCTTAACAGCCCAATGTAGTCTTAAGTTCGCAGTTGAGACAATCTTCATTTCAATCCTTATTTCAATCATTTCTTACCTTCTTCACCAAACAACAGCCCAACCCCAAAATCCCTATCCGATCCTGATCATCCGATCCATCCGCCATCCGAACCTTCCTTAGTCTATAGACTAAGGAGGAAGGATTCGGATGATTGGCAGGGTGGACTTCGGATGGTTTCGGATGGTTTCGGATGATTCGGATGATAGTTTCGGATGCTATCCTTATTATCCGAATCATCCTTGTTCGGATGACTTCGGATGACTTCGGATGCAAATCAATCAACTTTCACCTCACTTGGCTGGCTATTTTTGCTCTTGTAACCACCATCCACCTCAACCACCAAATCCTTAGATATCATACTTTTTACTACTTCCCAGAATCTGTTGTTCTTAACTCCATGCTCTTTGGCTGAGTCTCTCCACTCGTCATATCCAACTGCCCTAAGCTGTTGGTTCTGGTGCAAGCTGACCTCCAACATCACCAAGCACTCCATCACTTGTTTCTGGTTTGGCGAGAGGTAAGTCTTCTTTTGCACTTGGCTAACCAGACCGCTGATGTCTACCGCTGTCAGGTATGCACCTTTGACTGGCATCCCGTTTTTGTTATTGATTGGCAAATCAACTTGCGTGATCTGAAAGTTCTTAGGACTTGGCATTTCCGCATCCTTCATCTTCTTGGACTCAAACGCTATGGTTTTGGTGCCTGAATCCAGTTGGCACTTGTACTCCGCATCTAGCGCACCCTTTAGGGCTGTTGACCCTCTGGAGCGATCCTTGTCTGCTACTCCGCTGTGGTGAACTACCATGACACAGCATTTCCAAGGTTGTCTTAAGTAGACATCGAGATGCTGAATAAACGCATTCATATCCTGTGTACTGTTCTCGTCACCTCCGTGATTTCTGGCCAAAGTATCAATCACAATCATGCTTGGTATGCAGTTGGCCTCTGCTGACAGCTGCTTAATCGACTCAGCGACAACTGCCGCCTCTGTTGCATCGTACAACTGAGCCGCCCTGTGGGACTTGTACAGAGGCACACCAGCTAGAGATGTGCCGTTACCAATCTGCCATGCCTTTAATCGCCTTGCCAGCCCGTTATGCCCTTCGCCAGCGATGTAGAACACGCTACCTTGTTTGACATCATGCCCATGCCAAGGTTTGCCAGTTGCAACGCAACAGGCCAGATCAATGGCCACAAAACTCTTCCCACCGCCTGGATCGCCAAAGACCTGTGCCAACGAATCTGCCTCGATGTAATCATCCACCACCCACTTTATCTCTGTCAACTCCAAGCTATCTGCCCGTGTGAACTCAAACGCCAACTTATCTATGGCAGGCAACGCCACTCTCTCGATCTGCTCCTTAACTGCCTCGATGCCCTGCAAGGTATGCAAGTCATTGAAGTCTGTTGGCTTAGAAGGCAGATCAGATTCATTGAAGGTTGGATACACAATTTCCCCAAACACCAGATTAGCTGCTGCCTTGGCTTTGGCAATGCCAGGATTGCCCTCCGTGAACTGATCATTGTCTGCACAGATAACAATCCTTGACCCCAAGAACATTTCCTTGGCACTCTTCGCTACCTTGGCGAGATTGCCACAATCAAACGCCACCAAAGTGGTGAACCCTGTCGCTTGGTGAATAGATGCACAGGTTGCGAACCCTTCACCAATGAAGATCACCTTTCTGTTACCACGCAGTTCATAGAAACCACCCTCGATCTTGCCGCCCTTCAAGAACCTCTTGTTGCCCTCCGCGTCAATCGTTTGGTAACTCAAGATTTCCCCTTGGTTATCACTCACAGGCACAACCAATCTGCCAGCACGATCAATCTTTATCCCGTGAGGCTCGATCCTCTTCCTCACCAAATACGGATGGTCTGCACTCGCATCAGCATAGGTACTGACCTCATCCTCTGCCTTCTCAGCCGCCACTTGTTGGCTTGCCACCCTGTCAGCTTCTCTCTTGGCCTTGAACTCTCCTACCCACTTATCATGCTCCAAGCGTTCAGAAAATGACATCGATCTACCAATATCTGCCATCCACTTGGACTCAAAGGTTGGCTCCTTCCAACAGCCTGCTACACCCACAGGAATCTTGCCTGACAGGTGCAAGATATACCAACCATCAACTGCACCCTTCTTGGAGGAGATGTGAGGCACTCTGTGTATCTCACCATCTGCGATCAAGTCTCTGATCACCAGCCCTTGTGCCTCACAATGCTTGGTGAATCCCTCGACAGGACTAACCAAGTCTTGGCTCTCTGTGGCCGCCGCAAACCCGTTGGGGAATATGTTTGTGATAGATGTCATGCTTGTGCCTCCACCAACTCAGGCCAAATGGCTTGCCAAGACCCCTGACAGAGCATCTTTCTGGTGATCTTGCCACCAGATTCCTGCTCAACCCAGACAGCCTGCCAAGCACTCATTTCTCGCCTTCCTGTCAGACATTGGTAGATATATTGTTCTGAGAGTCCAACCTTCTCGGCCAGTTCTCTGCGTTCTTCGGGGGAAATGTGAGGTATGTTCATAGGGTAGCGAGTCTAGCAGAAAGATAGAACTCTGTTGATATAGGTGCAAACCCTATTAGGGATACCGATAGCAATTATTTTTAAATATTTCTATCAAAACGCTAGAAACCTCTAGTTTTTTGCTAGAATTCT